>Ga0207952_1001075_pt1 | contig 13578 bp, 10 predicted proteins | sample SubbioR12Aug_8Ca_FD_184831 | JGI IMG/M metagenome (GOLD analysis project Ga0207952, IMG submission 184831) | Serpentinite rock and fluid subsurface biosphere microbial communities from McLaughlin Reserve, California, USA - CR12Aug_8Ca (SPAdes) | ecosystem: Environmental > Terrestrial > Deep...
TCGGCAGGTGCGCCGCTCATGGCGCCAAAGGTCTGGATATCCTGCCTTCGGGCGAGCAACAGGTCGCCCTTGATCAGATTGGCCAGCCGGTAATTCGGATGCTGGCGAAGCAGGGCTTCGGTGAGTTCTAGTGCGTTGTTCAGCCGGTTGGCTTCAATTTCCTTGAAAATCGTGACCAACTGAGCTTCAGGGCCGGAATCGGAAACCGTGGCTGGCAGCCGGGAAACGGGGGCTGCCGAGGCGAGTTTTGCCGTTGCAAGGGCGGCAAAAGGTACCGCAATAGTCGCCTTTTTGAGAAGTTTCGATTTTTTGCCGTTTGACCTTTCGACGATCTGAATGGCCGGTTTTTTAGCGGGCAGGCGTATAACCGATGTCTTGGCCGACACCCCAACGCTTGCCAGACAACCCGCCAGCCCAAGAAGAATGAACTTGCGACCCAGCATCAGCGTGAGTTTTCTTCCTTGATCAGCCATTTGCTACCGGCACGTACCAGAACCAGTGTCTTGTTCGTCGAGCTCGTCAAACCCGGCGCCTTGTAATGCTGGCGGAACTTGGCTGTAGCGGTGTCACCATTGATGGAAATTGCGGGTTCATCATAAGTGACCGAAATCTTGCCGGGCTTGCCCGCAATACGGTTTTCGCGCTCTTCTTCCCAAGCTTTGCGGGGCATGCCTTTCGGTGTATTGAAGTCGCTGGCGTAAGCGGCCAGGTAGGACTTTACGTCCTTGCGTGACCAGGCGCTCGCCCAGGCGGAGATGACTTTGGCGACATCTTCGCTGGCGCCGTCGGCTTTCGCCGGGGCTGGCGTCGGTGTCGGGGTAACTGCGGTGGCTGGCTTTGCTTCGGCAACCTTGGCCGGCGCAGTCGAAGCGCTGCCTTGGCCCGAGATGACGGCGCTGGCTGTTGGTGCAACAGTCGCGGTAACTGGTTTGGCAGCAACCGCTGGCGCTGTGGCAGCAGTTGCCGTTGGTTTGACGTTACCCTTGCCGGAAGTGGTGATCAGGTCGCGGATCAGTGCCAGCTTATTCTGCGTGGTCGCATTGGCGTTGTCGAGCTGCAGCGCCTTGTCATAGGCCTGGCTGGCCAATTTGGCATAAACATCGCCGAGGTTTTCGTAGGCGATGGCGTAGGAGGGATGCGTCCTTATAGCCATTTCCAGTGCCGTGCGGGCTTTGTCGTATTGCTTTTGCTGGGCGTAGAGAACGGCCAGGTTGTTATAGGGCTCAGGCAGTTCCGGATAGTCTTCGGTCAGTTTGGTAAAGACGCTGATCGCCTCGACCGGCTTGTTCATTTCGGTATAAATCACGCCCTTGAGGAAGCGACCCTGGGCATCCTTGGGCTTGTTGCTTAAATAAGCATCGACTTTTTCGAGCGCTTGCGAGTACTGACCCTGCTTGATCAGGCGCTGCACCTCCGGCAGATTGTCCGCAAAGACCGGGGCGGTGAAACCGATGGCCAAGCCGATAGCAATTGCACGCAGCGTCTTCAGCTGGTTGAAACGGGGCTGTTGCAGGGATTTGAAGGTCATCGCTATGTTATAATTTTCAAGGTTTTACAATCTTTTCATTCTACCAAAAACGCCGGTGATTCCATAGGTTTAAGCGCGACGGCGACGCCACAATATGACCCCCCGCATGCTCAAAATATACAACTCACTGAAGCGCGAAAAACAGTTTTTCGTTCCGATCGAACCGAACAAGGTCCGCATGTACGTCTGCGGCATGACGGTCTACGATTATTGTCACCTTGGTCACGCTCGCGTGATGGTGGTTTTTGATATGGCTTACCGCTGGCTGAAGGCTTCCGGCTACGACGTGACCTATGTTCGCAACATTACCGATATCGACGACAAGATCATCCGGCGGGCGGCAGAAAATGGCGAGACGATCCAGCAACTGACCAATCGTTTTATCGCTTTCATGCATGAAGATGCCGATGCGCTGGGCGTCTTGCGTCCCGACTTCGAGCCGCGGGCGACCGAGTTCGTCCCGGAAATGCTCGATTTGATCGGCCAGCTTGAAGCCAAAGGCCTGGCTTATCAGGCGATGGATGGCGACGTGAATTATGCGGTGCGCAAGTTTGACGGTTACGGCAAGCTTTCCGGCAAGTCGCTGGACGATCTGCGTGCCGGCGAACGGGTCGAGGTCGATTCGGCCAAGCAGGATCCGCTTGATTTTGTCCTCTGGAAGCACGCCAAGCCGGGCGAGCCGGCCTGGCAATCGCCATGGGGCGAAGGCCGGCCGGGCTGGCATATCGAATGTTCGGCGATGAGCTCGAAGCTGCTCGGCCAGCATTTCGATATTCATGGCGGCGGACAGGATCTGCAGTTTCCGCACCACGAGAACGAGATTGCCCAGTCCGAAGGGGCGCACCAGTGCACTTTCGTCAATTACTGGATGCACAACGGCTTTGTCCGGGTCGACAACGAAAAAATGTCGAAATCCCTGGGTAACTTTTTTACCATTCGCGAAGTCCTCGGGCGCTACGATGCCGAGGTGGTGCGTTACTTCATTCTGCGTGCCCATTACCGCAGCCCCTTGAATTACTCCGACGCCCATCTGGACGATGCCAAGCGCAGTCTCGACAGTCTTTACTTTGCGTTGCGCGACGTGCCGCCCAGTGCTGCGGTTGATATCGACTGGCGCAACGATTTCGCTGCCCGCTTCAAGTTGGCGCTGAATGAGGATTTCGACTCGCACGGGGCGATTGCCGTTCTTTTTGAACTCGCCGGTGAAGTGAATCGTCAACGAAGCGCCGAACTCTCGGCGCTACTCAAGGCGCTGGCTGGGATCATCGGCTTGCTGGAACGCGAGCCAATGGCCTACCTGCAGGGCGGCGCCGGCAACGCCGGTCTGGATGAGGTGGCGATTGAACAGATGATTGCCGAGCGCACTGCGGCCAAAAAAGCCAAGAACTTTGCCGAGGCGGATCGTATCCGCGACGAATTGAAGGCGGCGGATATCGTGCTCGATGACAGTCCGCAGGGAAGCACCTGGCGACGGGCCTGACCTCCTGGCCTGGCAAAAAAACGGCCCTGAAAAAGGGCCGTTTTTACGTGTTGACCGTAACAATCACTTTAAAATCTTGCCGCCCGGCCCGACCACCGTCAGTTCAACGAAGCGCGAGCCCTGGCGGGCCGTTGCCGAATAATTGACGCGGTAGCCGCCAAAGTCGACGTTATTCATGGTCTCCAGCGCCGAAAGCAGTTTTTCTCGGCTGACATCCCGCCCGGCGCGCTTCAGGCCCTCGACCAGCGTACGGGCCATCAGGTAGCCTTCCATGCCGTAATAAGAATAGCTGCCTGGTTTGCTGACCAGTTTTTGATATTCACGGACAACCGGCGTGACATCGTTCCACGGATAGGGCACGACCTGGGAAATGCCGATGCCCCGGGCCTCCGGGCCGAGTTCCTGAATGAGTTGCTCCGTGCCGACCGGAGAAAGAGTCATGAACATCGGGTTCTGGCCGATTTTCTTCATCGCCTTGACGAAGGCGGCGGTTGGTTTGTACAGCGTGACCATCACGACAGCCTGGGGGCTGGCCTTGCTGATCGATTCGACGGCCTTGGCCACGTCGAGCGAGTTGCGTTCAACGCTGCCTGCGGCAACCGGTTCCAGCGAGTATTTGCGTAACGCCGCCGAGACGCCATCCAGGCCGGATTTACCAAAACCGTCATTTTGATATAACACGGCAATGCGTTTGATGCCGAGGGAGACCAGTTGTTCGACGATGGTTTCGGTTTCGTCGCCATAGCTGGCACGGGCATTGAACATGTAACGCGAGTTCGGATTTGCGCTAATCGGTTCGCGCAATGAGCTGGCGCCGGAGATCGTGCCGACCAGCGGTACCTTGGCCGGGCCGATAACCGTGTTCAATGCTTCGGTTGTCGGGCTGGAGCCGTAATACGCGAGTAGTGCGAAGGCCTTGTTTTCCTGCAGCAAGGTCTTGGTGTTGGCGACAGTACGTTCGGTTTCGTAACCGTCGTCGAGCGCCACCAGCTCCAGTTTGCGGCCGTTGATGCCGCCAGCCTTGTTCAGTTGTTCGAAATAGGCCTGGATGGTTTGTCGCATATCGACGCCATAAGCGCCATTGGGCCCCGAGAGCGGTGCCGACATGCCAATCGTGATGGCGGTGTCGGTAAGACCAGGGTCGGCTGCCCAGCCCAGTGTGGAAAAAGCAATTGCACCAACGGCGGCCAGCCGCTTCAGGACTTGCATTCTTACTCTCCCCGGTTGTTATCTGATGATTCTAGCAGTCGATCATCGGTGCGGGAACAGCTCTTTTCCTGACTTTGGTCATGACCGGCCTGCTGCCAATATCGGACCGTTACCTACGGGTGCGGTCGACCGCAAAAAAAGCTAAAAAATGAATTTGCCCCGCCGCTGCAGATTTTCTGCAGCGGCGGGGCAATGTTGCAGCCGGGGATCAAAGCGAGCAATCAGTCCTCGAAGAACTCCTTGACCTTGTCCATCCAGGACTTGGCGCGCGGGTTGTGCTTGGCATTGTTGTCGCGGCTCGATTCGTCCAGTTCGCGCAACAGTTCCTTTTGGCGTTCCGTCAGGTTGACCGGCGTTTCAACCACCACGTGACACATCAGGTCGCCATGCGTATGGCTGCGGACCCCCTTGATGCCCTTGCCGCGCAGGCGGAAGACGCGGCCGGACTGCGTTTCCGCCGGAATCTTGATGGCGGCAGCACCATCCAGCGTTGGAATTTCGATCTCGCCACCCAGGGCGGCTGTGGTGAACGAGATCGGCATTTCACAATGCAGGTCGTTGTGGTCGCGCGTGAACACGGTGTGCTGCTTGAGGTGAATCTGGACATAAAGATCGCCCGGCGGACCGCCATTGACACCATGTTCGCCTTCGCCAACCAGCCTTATGCGATCACCCTCATCAACCCCGGCTGGAATCTTGACGGCCAGCGTCTTATGCTGCTTGACGCGTCCGGCGCCACCGCAACTCTTGCAGGGCTCCGGAATATAGCGGCCGGTGCCGTGACATTTCGGACAAGTCTGCTGGATGGAGAAAAAGCCCTGCTGCAGGCGAACCTGGCCGGAACCGCTACAGGTCGGGCAAGTCTTCGGCTGTGTGCCTGGCTTGGCGCCGCTGCCGTGACATGGCTCGCAGACTTCCATGGTCGGAATGCGAATCTTCGTTTCCGTGCCGTGGGCGGCCTGTTCCAGCGTGATTTCCAGGTTGTAGCGGAGGTCGGCACCGCGATAAATATTGGAGCGACCGCCGCCGCCACCGCCACCGCGGCCGCCGAATATTTCATCGAAAATGCCACCGAAGGCATCACCAAAACCGCCGCCTCCACCGCCGAAACCACCGCCGCCCATGCCGGCTTGCGGGTCAATGCCGGCATGGCCGTACTGATCGTAGGCGGCTCGCTTCTGGCTGTCCGACAGGATCTCGTAAGCCTCCTTGCCTTCCTTGAATTTTTCCTCAGCCCCCGGATTGTCCGGATTGCGGTCGGGGTGATGCTTCATGGCCAGCTTGCGGTAGGCCTTTTTGATCTCGTCTTCGCTAGCGTCGCGGTTGACGCCGAGAATTTCGTAAAAGTCGCGTTTGTTCATAGGATCGAGGAGTTAGTGGTTAGGATCGAGTGATCTACAGGAGGATCAAGGATCAGGAAGGTTAAAGCCGGGACGAGGAATTTTTCCTCGCCCCGGCTGCTAGCAGCTAATCGCTCGATCCTCGATCCTTATTTTTTGTCCTTGACCTCGGTGAACTCCGCGTCAACCACGTCGCCTTCGTCTTTCTTGGCCTGCTGGGCACCTGCTTCAGCACCGGCACCGGCAGCAGCTTCAGCCGACTGTTGCTGGGCGTACATCTTTTCGCCCAACTTCTGTGCTGCCTGGGAAAGGGCTTCGGTCTTGGCGACGATGACTTCCTTGTCGCCGTCGCGCAGCACGTCCTCGACATCCTTGATGGCAGCTTCGATGGTGGCCTTTTCAGACGCATCCAGCTTGTCGCCATATTCGGTCATCGACTTCTTGACCATGTGCACCATGCCGTCTGCCGCGTTGCGGGCATCCGCCAGTTCATGCACCTTCTTGTCATCTTCGGCGTGCAGCTCGGCATCCTTGACCATCGCCTGAATTTCGGCTTCGGACAAACCGGAGTTGGCCTTGATGGTGATCTTGTTTTCCTTGCCGGTCGCCTTGTCCTTGGCGGTGACGTGCATGATGCCGTTGGCGTCGATGTCAAAGGTGACTTCGATCTGCGGCGTGCCGCGCGGGGCCGGCGGAATGCCTTCCAGGTTGAACTGGCCGAGACTCTTGTTGCCGGCGGCCACTTCGCGCTCGCCCTGCAGCACGTGAATGGTCACCGCAGCCTGGCTGTCGTCGGCGGTCGAGAAGACTTGCGAAGCCTTGGTCGGGATCGTCGTGTTCTTCTGGATCAGCTTGGTCATGATGCCGCCGAGCGTTTCGATACCGAGCGACAGCGGGGTAACGTCGAGCAGCAGCACGTCCTTGACTTCGCCCTGCAGCACGCCGCCCTGAATGGCTGCGCCTACCGCAACGGCTTCATCCGGATTGACGTCCTTGCGCGGCTCCTTGCCGAAGATTTCCTTGACCTTGTCCTGAACCTTGGGCATCCGCGACTGGCCGCCGACCAGGATGATGTCGTCGATATCGCTGATCTTGCAGCCGGCATCCTTCAAGGCCATGACGCACGGGGCGACGGTGCGCTCGACCAGCTCATCGACCAGCGACTCGAACTTGGCGCGGGTAATCTTCATGGCCAAATGCTTCGGACCGGTGGCATCGGCAGTGATGTAAGGCAGATTGATTTCGGTTTGCTGGCTGGAAGAGAGCTCGATCTTGGCCTTTTCAGCGGCTTCCTTCAGGCGTTGCAGCGAGAGCACATCGGCTTTCAGATTGACGCCGGATTCCTTCTTGAATTCGTCGATGATGTAGTCGATCAGGCGCTGGTCGAAGTCTTCGCCGCCGAGGAAAGTGTCGCCGTTGGTGGCCAGTACTTCAAACTGCATTTCGCCATCGACGTCGGCGATTTCGATGATGGAGATGTCGAAGGTGCCGCCGCCGAGGTCATAGACGGCAATCTTCTTGTCCTTGCCGGAGACTTTATCCATGCCGAAGGCCAGTGCGGCAGCGGTCGGTTCGTTGATGATGCGCTTGACTTCCAGACCGGCGATGCGGCCGGCGTCCTTGGTGGCCTGGCGCTGGCTGTCGTTGAAGTAGGCCGGTACGGTGATGACGGCTTCGGTGACTTCTTCGCCGAGGTAGTCTTCGGCGGTCTTCTTCATCTTGCGCAGGACTTCGGCAGAAACCTGCGGCGGAGCGATTTTCTTGTCGCGTACTTGCACCCAGGCGTCGCCGTTGTCGGCCTTGACGATCTTGTAGGGCATCAGGGCGATGTCCTTCTGCACTTCCTTCTCTTCGAAGCGGCGGCCGATCAGACGCTTGACGGCGTACAGCGTATTGGTCGGGTTGGTCACCGCCTGACGTTTGGCCGGGGCGCCGGAAAGGATTTCGCCATCTTCGGCGTAGCCGATGACGGACGGCGTGGTGCGCGCGCCTTCGGAGTTTTCGATAACCTTCGGCTGGCCGCCTTCCATGATGGCGACGCAGCTATTGGTGGTGCCGAGGTCAATACCAATGATCTTGCCCATGTTTTTTCCTTTACTGAATGCGAATGAATTTGTGATGTTCTGGAGTTGGGGGCGCTGCCCCGAATTTCAAGACTTCGGCTTGGCGACCATGACCAGCGCCGGGCGCAGCACCCGGTCGGCGATCGTGTAGCCTTTTTGCAGCACGCTGACGACGGTATTGGCTTCCTGCTCGGAGTCGAGCAGGCCGATCGCCTGATGCTTGTGCGGGTCGAATTTTTCGCCCGCCGGATTGACTTCAAGCAGCGCATTCTTTTCGAAGGCGGCAACCAGTTGTTTCAGGGTCAGCTCGACGCCCGACTTGAAGCTTTCTACGGTCTGTTCCGGCACGGCCAGTGCGGCTTCCAGGCTGTCCCTGACCGCCAGCAGCTCACCGGCAAATTTTTCGACGGCAAACTTGTGCGCCTTGGAAATATCTTCCTGGGCGCGGCGGCGGATATTTTCACCCTCGGCTTTGGCGCGCAGCCAGGCATCGTAATGCTCGGCCGCTTGCAGTTCCAGTTGGCGGAATTGCTCATGAATGCTGGGCAGGGTGTCGACCTTATCGGCGGCACTCGGCTCGGCGGCGATTTCCACAATGGGCTCGGTGATTGGTTCGTTACCCAGCATGGCTTCCTGGGTGGATTCGGGGTTGGACATCGGCGTTTCTCCAAATAAGCTGCTGCAGTATTTGGGGCCTTCCATGCTACTTTCAAGTGCTTCAGGCAAACATTCTTCGCAAGGCAAAACCGCTCCCTTGTCCGGTAGGTGCGTGCTACGATTATTTAATGATTTCTTCCAAGAATCCGGCATGGAAACAATAGGCAAATACCGCGTGCGTGGCGAACTGGGTAAAGGGGCGACTGCTACGGTCTACCTTTGCGATGATCCGGATTCCGATCGCCAGGTGGCTGTCAAGGTGATCCGCTTCGGGCAGGATTGCGCGGCGATGTCGCGGCGCATGCGCAAATTGTTCCAAAACGAGGGTATGGTCTCGAAACGGCTCGATCATCCGAATATCGTTCGGGTTTTCGATGCGGTGGTCGAGGATGAATTTGCCTATCTGGCGATGGAGTACATCCAGGGCTTCAATCTTGAGGAGCATTGCCGGATCGACAAGCTGTTGCCGATGCACCGAGTGATCGGCATCATTTTCAAGTGTTGCATGGCGCTCGACAGCGCCTATCGGCAAGGCATCATCCATCGCGATATCAAGCCGGCAAATATCATGATCGCTGCCGGCGACGAGCCGAAAATCGCCGATTTCGGTCTGGCCTTGAACATGAACAAGGACATGGATCGCGACTCGACCTTCATCATGGGGGTCGGTTCGCCGGCCTATATGTCGCCGGAGCAGATCAAGGGCTATCCACTTAACCAGAAGACCGATCTTTACTCGCTCGGTGTGGTGATGTTCCAGTTACTCACCGGGCGTCTACCTTTTCGCGCCGCCAATCAGGCCACCCTGATTTACCGGATCATCAATACCGATGCACCAGCCGTTACGGCGCTCAACCTAAACTTGCCGGAAGGGCTGAACGCCATTTTGCGGCGGGCGCTGGAAAAGGATCTGTACAGCCGTTACCGGAATGGTGCCGAGTTCGCCAAGGATCTGTCGGCGGTGCGCTACCAGATTCTTGAGGATGATCAGAGCGCTCAGGACACACGCCATTTCGAAGTGCTGCGCAAGCTCGATTTTTTTACCGAGTTTGAGAATGACGAGATTTGGGAAGTTCTGCGCGTTGCCGTCTGGCGTGAGGTTTCGCCGAATGTGATGATTATTCGCGAAGGCGAGAAGAACAAGATGTTCGGTATTGTCATTTCCGGCTGTGTCGAGATTTCCGTCGAAGGGCGCACGCTTTGTCGCCTTGGCCCGGGCGAGCCAGTGGGCGAAGTGGCCTATCTGCATCCGGCCAGCGATCAGCGACATGCCTCGGCGGTCACGCTGGAAACGACCCTATTCCTCGAAATCAATGCATCAGCCCTGGCGCTTTCGTCCGAGGAGTTGCTTGAGCGCATGCGCAATGTACTGCTGGCGCGGCTGATCAGGCGCTTGCGGGAAGTCAATAAAATTGCCGCCGCCCAGGGACCGCCAGCGGTTCAGGTGGGGGGCGGATCGCAGACCGGTTTTATCCGCTCGCGCCCCGGGGGCGGGCTGGATATGGAACTGACGCCCATGTGAAAACCGCCTCGATCGAGGCGGTTTCAGTTTTGGCGATCGGCTTTCTTAGACCTTGAAGCGGCCGACCATTGCGGCCAAGCCCTCGGCCAGGCGTTTCAGATCATGCGCAGCACCCGCCGTTTGTTCGACAGCGCCGGTATTGTCGCGAGCCATGCCGGCAATGGCTTCGATGCTGGCTTCGACATCGCTGGAAACGCGACGTTGCTGTTCAGTGGCCGAAGCGATGGCATCCAGGCCGTGACCGACTTCGGTGACCGAGCCGTTGGTAGCCTGCAACACGCTGGAGACGGTGGCAACCGCCGATTGACTGCTGTCCAGATGCTCCAGGCCTTGTTCGATGCTGCGCCGGACGGCGACTGACTGGGCGCTCAGGGTGGCGGTGATGGCATCGATTTCGCTGGCTGAGCGGGATGACTTCTCGGCCAGTTTGCGTACTTCGTCGGCAACCACGGCAAAGCCCCGGCCTTGTTCGCCGGCACGGGCCGCTTCGATAGCGGCGTTGAGCGCCAGCAGATTGGTTTGTTCGGCGATGTCCTTGACCTCGCGGGTCATTTGCGTAATCGATTCGGTATTGCGGACAAAGTCATTGACGGAAATGGCCATTTCCTTGACAGCGCTTTCCACAACCTCCATTTCACCAAGCAGCACCGTCAGGTTGCGGCTGCCCTCGTTGGCGCGGGAAAGGCTTTCCTGCGATTGATGCTGGACGTGCTCGGCACTCTGCGCAATCGAGGAAATGCTGACCGCAAGCTGTTCGACCGCAGCCGCGGCTTCGTTGGATTTTTCGTTTTGCAGATGAGAGCTTTGCGAAACCCGATCCGTATTGTCGGACAGCGCCGCCACGCGAGCGGAAACCTGGCTGGCCGAGTCGCGTACCTGACGGACCAACTGGTTGAAGTTTTCCATCATTTCATTGAAGACCAGCGCCGACTGGCCCACTTCATCCTTGCCCTTGACCGGCAGGCGGCGGGTCAGGTCGCCTTCGCCGCTGGCGATATCGCGCAATCCCTTGCGCAATTCTTCGAGCGGCGCGGTGACGAAATGCCGGGTCAGCAGGTAGATGATGACGAGCAGGGCGCCCAGGGCAGCCAACGCAACACCGGCGATTTTCAGGCGGAAGGCGGCGACTTCGGATTCAACGGAGTCGAGTGAAACCTTCATGCTGACCACGCCGAGCACAGTGCCTTCCGGAACCTGGTGACAGAGGACGCAGTCCTTGCCGAGATAGCTTTTGGAGGCCTTGGTCGGGTTGATGACATTCAGGGATGAGCTGCCATTGTTCGACTCAAGCGCCATGTAAGGAATACCACTACTCATCACTTGCTGTTCAAGAGCGCTGAGCGGGCGGCTTCCTTTGGTGTCCGGGCCGTAAAGTTGTATTACGGCCTCGCTGCGGGCGACGTGCAGATCCTTGATGATCGACAGTTGCTTGATTTGATCAAGAAAAACTTCGCGCTGACCGACGGTGCCGGTGATCATCATGCCGGTCAGGCCGGCCATGGTCATTTCATGAATGCTTTGCGAAAAATCCTGCGCCTGACGGATGGCGGTATCGCGATTGACTTGCGTTGTCCAGACAATGGCACCAGCCCAGATGATGGCGAGGGTGAGCCAGATGGCGGCGGTCAGGCGCACCCAGATTTTCAAATCGGCAAAGCGCTGCATGTTGTTCCTTCGGGTAACTGCCGCCGGTTGTATTAGGCGGTCAGGTCAATCTGCTGAATTGTGCCAGCCTCGCCATCTTCATGCAAAAAAATCCCGGAAGTGCGAATTGTTCCAAGCGTTTCATTACTATTTGTTTTGAGCTCGAAGGGGGTATTGATCCGACTTAATGCAATCGCACCGACGCCAGCGGCAACCAGCGACTGACGCTGATCATTGCCGTTGCTATCGCGTGACCAGACTTCGAGCTTGTTGAAAGCGGCGTCGTTTTCGTCGATCCAGCCATTGTTGTCGTCATCAAGCCTTGCCAGTTCGGCAAAGCCGTCGCCGGTTTTGGGGCCGAACAATTCGCTGCCGTTGTTGATTTTGCCATCCTGATTGCGATCAAATACCAGAAAACCACTACCCGGGGCGACGAAGTTGATATTTTCCGGCCGGCCATCGGCGTTCAGGTCGAAAGCGAAGCGCTGGTCGGTGAGTTGGGCTGCATTGCCGGAAAAATTCAAGACCAGCGGATCGACTTTGCGAGTGGCATCGCCCAGGCGCAGGCTGGCATTGCTTTCTTCGTAATAAGTTCGTGTCATCGAGAGTTCAAGCTGGAAACCGATCTCCTGGCCGTCGGCTGTTTTGACCGTGCCGCTTGCCGAAAAGCTGGTTTGCTCAATCTCGGTGTAAGACTCATGATAGTCGTATTCAACGCCATAGCCGGCCGAGGAGGGCGGGTTGTTTATTGCCGCCTGACTCGCCTCAGTCGACGTTCTGTCCATCCGGGCCTGCAATTCGCTGGCATCGAAAATACGAATCTTTCGGCCGGTCAGGAACTCAAGCATCGAGCGGATCAAATTCAGCCCAGGATTGCTGTCGACCGCAGCATTCTGCGCTTCCTCGATCGAATCTGCCGATTGGGCCGCCTTGCCGGCATCGGAGAGGCTCACCGAGTCGACCAAAGGCGGGCGCCCCCGATCGGCTTCCCCGGCAAAATCGGGTCGGCGCTGGCCGACCCACATTTTCAGGGATTCCTTGACTTCATGGTATTGCAGACTGGCATGCGATGAGACCATCTGCAAGTTGGTGCTGGCGATTTTCACGGCGGCCTCCGCATTCAGTGATTTGAGACACTGTTAACGGCTGCCAGCCGATAAAGTTAAGTTTTGTAAAGGTGCGGTCGTATCCAGCGTTTCAGGCTGCCCAGATCTAGCGCGCCGCTCTGTCGGGCTATTTCCCGACCCTCTTTGAAGATCGCCAGCGTTGGGATGCTGCGGATATTGAAACGCGCCGCGAGTTGCTGCTCGCTCTCCGTGTTCAGTTTGGCCAGCCGAACATAGGGTTCCAGATCGATCGCTGCCTGGTGAAAATTGGGGGCCATCATTTGGCAGGGGCCGCACCACGAGGCCCAGAAATCGACCACGACCGGCAGATCGCTACGCCCGATATGGCGTTCGAAATTGCTGGCGGTCAATTCCAGCGGTTCGCCAGAAAACAGACTTTGTTTGCATTGCCCGCAGACCGGCGATTCATTCAATCTGGCCGAAGAAATACGGTTGACCGCAGCACAATGCGGGCAGACGACGTGCAAGCTATCGCTCATCACAGACTCCAAATATCAGACTGTTCCGATGTTTGAGCGGGTGTCGATATTTCAAGAGCCGGCGCCAAATTTGAGGGCTTCGCGAGTACCGATTTCCAGCGCCCTCGGGTCGGCAGCCGTTTTTGTCGGCCAGCCTGCCAGATGGCGCTCGACCAGGTCGGTAAGTGCCTCGATCCAGGCGTCGTCTTCGTTGAGGGCGGGAATGTAATGAAACTCCTTGCCGCCGGCGGCGAGAAAGTCATCGCGGGCCTCCTGGGCGATTTCTTCCAGCGTTTCCAGACAATCGGCGACAAAGCCGGGGCAAACCACATCGACCCGGCGGATACCTTCGGCCCCCATGTTATGTAAGGTAGGGGCGGTATAGGGTTGCAGCCAAGTGGCTTTTCCGAAGCGCGACTGGAAAGTGATCTTGAACAGCTCGGGCGGCAAATCCAGTCGTTCGGCCAAGAGGCGGCCGGTTTTGTGGCACTCGCAGAAATACGGATCGCCCAGATCAAGGCTGCGCTTGGGCAGGCCATGAAAGCTCATG
>Ga0207952_1001076_pt1 | contig 13572 bp, 11 predicted proteins | sample SubbioR12Aug_8Ca_FD_184831 | JGI IMG/M metagenome (GOLD analysis project Ga0207952, IMG submission 184831) | Serpentinite rock and fluid subsurface biosphere microbial communities from McLaughlin Reserve, California, USA - CR12Aug_8Ca (SPAdes) | ecosystem: Environmental > Terrestrial > Deep...
TCATCTCCCAAAATCCTGCTCAAAAAACGAGCAGTGAGGTTAATCACCCTGGTCAATTTTGAACGCGCATAACTCCGTTCAAATGGTCAATATTCGTCGCGCGTCTACATCATCGCATCCGATGGCTAAAGCCGGCCCCGCTCATTTGGACAAAATTTCCACGGCGATAAGTGGAGCCCCGCAATAAGCTCACCCCGATTACCGTACCCGGCGCCCTTCAACTTCGACTGAATATTTTTCGTACCCGACGCAACGTTCGGAGGTAAGTCACAACCACCCCGTCCCTGCTGAGGGATGCAAAAAACGCCTCACAAAGCCGTAATACCCGAGGTAAACGGGGAACCATGAACTTGGTCATTGTCATTAACAAAATTCTGACACGAAGGAACCTTAGACTGAGGTACCTGACAGATACCGCGTCTGGCTTGGGGAGAAAATGAGGGCGATTGACGCCTCCGTGGGAAAGTGTCGGCGGCACTGATTCCCCCACTCCTTTTTGGTTGACCGCAAGAAGCATCGATTCAATGCTCTTGGCCACGGTCTCAGGATGAACAAAGTTCCGGCAGACGGTTCCACCATACAGCGGACAATGTGCAAACCCGTTGCAGGGCCGACAACGTAAGCCTTGTTCCAAAGGCAAATAGTTCTGCGCCACAGGGGCATCTGCATTCTCGGGGCGAGTACTCGCGAACAGGCAGAGGGTAGGAAGCCCCAATACGTGAGCGGCGTAATGTGCCGGAAATGAATCCATTCCGACAATAAGGTGTTGTGTTTGCAACAGCGCCTTGAACTGGGCGTAGCTCTTGAAAGTGGTCGCCGTACATTTTGCGTTGCCGTAATGATCACCAGCCAGGACGGTGACCTTGTAAGCCTTGGCATGAAGCAGGTCAATAAGTCTGTCTTGCTGCGGCTTCGGGTATATTTTCAGTGGCCAGCCGCCATCGAAATGAAGCAATACGTGAATAGCTTCGTTAGTAGGCAGTTCTGGCTGAAACAGGTCGGGGGGCGACAGCTTGCACCGGGAGAGCAGATCCTGCTCGAGGTAGCATTGTTCTCCCAACGCAAATGCGAACTGGTCGATCAGGTGAAAAGCTGCGGCATTGGAGTCCCGTGAGTGATGGCAATAATAGTAGAAACCATCCTGAGGCAGGTATTTCTTGATGCCATCAAAGCTTGCTTCACTAGAAAAAAAACGTCCTTGCCGAAATTTCTCAGCATGACCGACCGACGGGGCACCTATTGGCAGAACAGCAAGTGCCGGAGCGTTATCTTCGACAATCGCTTGATACGCATGCCCCACGGCGAGGCGGCTAATGTGTGTGGCACTCCCGTTAAACGCGAGAGCAAAAAAAAGGACGTCCCCTGCATGACAAGGCATGATTGCCGTAAAGGAGATGTCTCTCAATTTCCGGCAGCCAGGCATTTTTAGCATTGTCACGGCCTGCTCGGATAACCAGCGAAAGGTTTCCAGATTAGGTTTGTAAAGAAAGCCATTATTGCCTGTCTCGGCAAGATCGAGATGGGGTACGGACTGGCATCGGCTCTCATTCTGAAAAATGAGACTGCACAGCACCATATCGACATCACCGTCGACGGTAGAAAGTAAAGTGAGAAAGTGAGCCTCATCAACCCTAAGCGAAGGAGGAAAGAGATATCCCGCCGGCAGGCCATTCCTATCGGTGAAGATGGTGATGCCATCGAAGGGCGTAGCATCCTTTATTGCTGAAAGTACCTGCGCGATCCCCAGCCGCCCAATGTCATAGAGGGGGTTGAAGACGAATTTCGCAACGCGCGGGCCGTCGCCCTCAAGGACGCATAGCCTTAGGAATATTTCCTGGACATAACGGGCCGGCGTAGCGAACGCCGAATGCATAATCCGGAAAAACGAAAGGGTTCTGGTGGTAATCGTAAAACCATGGGCTCGCCACCCACTCTCGCCCGGAATAGACAACATGAAGTCGCATGAGTTAACAATGCCTAATCTCATTCGAGGCCCGAAGTATCGGTTAAGAACAGCCCCATGCGATGCATTGCGCTTCTCGCCGATCCATCAACTAATACAATTCGCTGCTTAGCATCACTCATCATGGCGAGCCACTCGAACTTATCTGCGTACAGGGCTCATCAAGCCCCTCTTGGGACGAGTACGACCGTCCTATTTGCGCTACCTGATCCAGAATCCCATGGGTCGCTCGCTGCCAGTTTGGCCAATTGAAGGCGGCAATTTGTGCACGAACCTTGACGGGATCTTGTTGCTCAAACAAGAACAACTCCGCCGCAAGAGAATCAGCATCTTGTGGTGTAAAAAAGCTCACATACCCAGAAGCAATTTCGCGAAACACTTCTATGTCGCTGGCAATGACAGGCAGGCCGCGACCAAGTGCTTCAACCAGGGGCAAGCCAAACCCCTCTGCAATGGACGCAATGATTTGAGATGAGGCCAGGTCGTAACACGATGACAAGTCTTCATCACTCACAGTATCGAACCAGAAAAGTCTTTTCGCAAACTCCGGATGGCGCTTGATTCGATCAGTTACGTCCTTGCACAGCCAGCCATAGCGCCCCACTAATATCAACCGCCCTTGCCCGCCCCCATCCCAGTAGATATCCATTGCATCAAGAACCGTTGAGTAGTCCTTGCGCGGTTCAATTGTTCCGACACATAGATAACAACGCTCCTGAACTGACAAGGCCTCACGCAATCCTTTGTGCTTGATGACTTCAAGAATTGGACTCACAAAATCGTATCCGAGGGGCGCGACACGAATTCTTCCCCTGAGGAGGGGAGACTGCAATTCGGCAAACTTTTCCGAAACTGCACGCTGGCTATACGCGCTGTTGCACACCAGACCGTCCGCCAGGACGGCAACATCAGACAACCATCCGGTGAAGCCTTCCACATGTAGATGCTGAAAGAATTGGGGATGGGTGACAGGAAAAATATCATGAATGAAAAAAACGAGCTTTACCCCCCGTGCCTTCAAACGCTCAAGAGCGAACCTGTCGTACCTGGCCCAACCCGAATCCGGGAGAAACAGGATATCGTCAGCCTTGTCGAAAAGAGAATCCGGCATTGTTGAATTTTGTGGAGCGGGTGGGCGCTTGGGAATCAGCTTTGATAACAAGCTAAAAGGTAAAAAAAGCAGCCCTGCAAGCCCAAACTCCTTACGGTGAGCGGAGAGGATTTTTTTTAGCCATTGGCCCCGAACGCGAGTCAAGATGGCTGCAACAATCAAGGAGTAATAGTGATTAAGTTTCTGCCGAAACTTATGTATCAACTTGCCGAATGAAAAGTCATTGAGACTATCTATTTTCCGGTAGCGACCGTTTTGAAAAACAACCGGAATGCATTCCACATCCAACTCTGCTTCGGCGGATCGAGCATGACCGACGATATTCCGGACCACTCGCTGGATGCCGGTATTTAAACCGGAAAAATAGGTGTCGGTACAGTCAATGTAAATGCGCATGAATAGTCATGAAGAAATTTTTCGGCAAAACCCTAGATTATGATTTTCTACTTACGGGACAATTCACGCACCGCGTCCACGTAGATTGGGTCTCCATCCGGATACCATGCCTCCCCGGGGAGTCGTCCGCCGCTGTCCTTGACCATATTCCACCATTTTCTTCTAATCGTGACGCTCCAGAAATGCCGCGCCATCGCTAAACGGAGCATATCGGCCGCTTCGGCTTCCCGCCCCTCTCGCCTCAACATCTGGACCTTGCTCAGCACGGCAGATGCGGAAAGCTGTCGAACGACGGATTGAGCCCAGTGCGGGGTGCGCCCATCAGCCCGGCGCAAGACTCTGCGCCCCACGTTGGTGTACGAAGCGTCGTCATGAAAGACGATCATTTCGTGACAATGAGAAATTTTAAAACCCTCTCGTTGGCAGCGCCGCGAAAAATCAACGTCCTCTCCCTCGTAAAAAGCGCGGGACTCGTCCCACACCACCGAGCCTGCCACTTGACGTCTCATCACCCATGCCCCGCCACCTGTCATATAGACATTTTCGTCATACTCACCATCCGCAAGAATGACGTGCCCTCTTGGCCCGCCGATCGTAGCATGGTCCCAATAGCGCCCCCCGTCAGGCAGACGAATCTGGGAGGTAAGGATGTCAAATGGCCTACGGTAAGCGCATAACGCCTGATACCAGACAGGGGCAAGGAGCATATCGTCATCCAAGACGACGACATTGTCGAATCTGGCTCTAGCCACAGCCCGATTTCGCATTCGACCCAGATGCCCGCTAGCCGCTGCGTCTACACACGGGACATAAATTACGTCGTCATCAGGCCGCCAATTGCCGGAGATGATAATTTCGAACCGAGGTATCTTCTGTCGCCGTATGCTCGACAAAAGACTGCGCAGGGCTTCTGGCCGCTTTCCATTTGTGATGACGCAAAACGACAGGGACAAGTCGGAACCGCGCCTACCGGAACTACTGCGGGGGCTGCCGAAGAAACGACACAGCCTTGGGGAGAAGGTTTTTTTCATACGCTTCGCATCTCAGGGCGCCAAGCAACCTTGGAGAAGTGCCGCATAGCCAGCCCCCATCTTTTCCAGGCTGAATTCCTCGGCAATCCGCAAGCGGTTTGCCGCGCCACAAACAGATCGACGAGCGGCATCGCCAATCATGTCGGCGATCCTATCCGCCAACGCTTCAGCGTCTCCTGGCGGCGCAAGACAGCTGAGCATTCCCTCACCGAGAGCCTCCTTGATTCCCGGGATTAGCGTTCCCACAACGGGAAGCCCCGCCGCCATAGCCTCCAAGACGCCATTCGGCAAACCTTCTCTGGGCGAACTGTGGACATACACGTCGGCAGCGCATAAAAGCGCCGTCACATTCTGCAACTCGCCGCAAAAATGAACATGCGCGCCGAGGCTAAGACTCTCGGCCAAACGCTGCAGCGACTTAGCCTGTTCATCGAACCGCCCGGCGAGCATCAGGACAAGCGAGGGGGCTGAATCAGACGCACGATCCAGCACAATCCGCCAAGCCCGTAACAGGGTTGCGTGGTCCTTATTGCGATGCAGATTTCCCACCATGCAAACGACCAGAGCGTTTTCCGGAATACCGAAAGCCGCCCGACAGGAGCCTCTCTCCGCCTTAAGCAGGGGCTGGACGATTCCATTATGGATAATGGGACAATGCTCGGCATTCACCCCATACGTTTTTACGAGAAAATCCCGGCCATTGGCGGCATTCGCAACGAAGCAAGTGGTGAGGCGAACAGATATCCGGTGCAAAAAACTTCGATTCAGATCCAGCCCATCGTCGCGCTGGTTCCAGATATAGGCCTTGGCGCCAGAGAATCTCCAGACGAGGCCACACGCAACATTCGGAAGCCAAGTGTAGGCCAAAAGGGCAGTTGGACGCACCTTGCGCAGTTGCCGCGCCAACAGACGCAGTTCTCTAAACTTTGCAAAGCCGTAGCCATTGAAGGAAAACGGCACAGCGCGCCAAGCAAGCCCGAACTCGGCACACACCCCGGCGACCCTCCCTGCTCCGCCGGCTCCCAGACCAAAGACCTCGACCTCGGCACCACAGCGCTCCTTCAGGTATCGGGCAAGCAACAACCCTTGCCACTCGGCTCCGCCAAGTTCACTGCCGAGGAAAACGAACAGCAGCTTTTGCCCTGACAAATTCAAACAATCCCCTGTCGAAGAATACGCGGCGCAACACCGATCTACCTCAGCGGCCACGATTGCTGTTCTGCCCGGCTAGCGATCCAGCGGCTCCCAGCACTCGGCAACGATCGGCGTTCCACGAGTATGAATAGACATCGGCTCCAGCCATGGCACATAGACATCAGGCATGTAGTACAACACAGCATGCCGATAGTATTGCCTTAAAATCCAATAAAACTCGCCTGGATCAAATTCCCGCACATGAGGTGGATAGGATGGAGGTCCCATATCTCCGCGGGGTCTGACCACATCCCGGTTAGGGGTGCTAAAAACGGCTCTAGGCGCCAGACTGCTGCAGAACGATAGAAACCCGCGCATATCATTCACGTGTTCAAAAACATCAAGAGACACGAGAAGGTCGTACGGCACCGCCAGATTTCCTTCGCACTTGCTGAAGTACAACACGTTGGGGTGATCACGGTTCTTTTCAGCCCACCCTCGCGCGAAATCATCTTCCTCGAAACAATGTATCGTCCGGCCCCGATCTACTGCAGAAAAATGAGCAAATGGGCCCGTGCCTGATCCAATATCTATGATCTTCTTGGCGTCACGGATAAGCGACGTCACCGCCCAGTTGAGAGCCAGCATATTAGGCCACTCGAACGGTTCCCCCCTCGCAGACCGTTCGCGCGCCATATTTACCCCGTGCATCTCGGTATTCTCAATATAGGCAGGCACCTGCTCGCCAAGCAAAATCCGCTCGTCCAGCACCGCCAGGGCTGCTGTGTCAGACTCATGCCACGCATCGACAAAAGATCGCACAGCACCGCGAAACTTCCTGATCCTCAGGCGACCTGACGCAATACAAGGTCCAAGTAGCGCTGCTGGACTTGAAGCAGGCAATGGACGTACGGACGGCTTCTCCGATGAGGAGCATTCCGCTAACCACACCTCCAAATGCCCCCTGATTCGCTGCCAGATCGCTCCAGCATGGTAATCCTTCCAGAACCGCCGCCAACCAGCCGCAGCGATCGCCCCCCGCTCGTCTTCGTGCGCGAGGTAGTAACGAGTCAACTCGATTGCCTCGGGAATGGTATCAAACCCCACGACTTCTCTGCCTAACTCAAAAATATGCCCAAGCCCCGTTTTGTTGTCGCAAATTTGCAGGACACCGAAACCTGCGAGAGAAAACATACGCCTGTTTATTGGGCCCGTGGAATTGTGAATATTCCAGCCAATCCTTGTACGCGCATAGAGTTGCTTTAACTCCGCATCGCTGATGAGGCCAGCTGTCCAGCCGGCACCGTAGCACTTTGCTTGTGGAATTGCCGCCGACAGCATTTCAAGTCGCTGCCGGCGCATAGGATTTTTTTCACACACCAGAGAGATATCAGTATCGCGTTGCGCAGCAAGCAATCGCGGGCCATCCTCAATTGTTGGAACATCAGAAGGTGCAGTAAAAATGGGTAGCCATGCCAGCTTTTTGCACCCCCACTGCTCGTATTGAAACCGTGCGGCAATGTTTCCGTAGAACACGGCATCGAACGCAGCCGCAACCGGTTGACTCATCTCCTCACTGCTTTCTGGATCATCAAAACAGCAGTAAACGTTGAATGTCGGGAGGTAGTGCAGATATTCCGGATGTATGTTCGCGCCGTTGTATAGCAGCAGGACATCACAGTGCTCCGCCGCCTGCTGCAACCTCTGGTACATAGCCAAGAGTTTCCTGTCTTTGAGCCGCCAGCGGCGATCAAGCTCCTCCCACGACAAACGCGGCCCAGGCGGATCAAGAGTGACCGGAAAACAGACCACATCCAGATCATCACCAGCCGCGGCAGCGATCTCCATGTACCATTGATCGACTCCAGGAGAATGCACCACATGAGCAAGAAGCACTCTCATGCATTTCCCTGTATTTTTTCTGATTTCATTTTTCCGGCACCTTGTACATACCCACCCACGAATCCTGCAAGTGAAGCACCCGCCCGCGAAGAATGCCATCAGCGTAAAGCTGCTCTACTCCCTGACAAACTTCGTCGATCCAAGGATAGTTCCGTATCAATTCAGGATTAAAATCGTGCCATAGCAACAAGCTTCCCGGCCGGCACTGTTTCAATATCTTTTGAGTGTCGTTGTAGACAAAGGCAGCATCGTGGCAACCATCGATAAATGCCACATCAATTGGTCCAAAGTCTGGGACCCATGTTTTGGTGTTGGCAAAAATCTGCTTTACATTGACGCACCCCTGCGCGCGATAGTACTGCCCGATATCTTCGCGAGAGGGTGCAAAGGTTACGTTCTTTCCACCGTCCGCGATTTCCTCCGGCGGAATATTCACCGTGTATACCTCTCCGTCCGGTGCGTTTTTGGCCATCAAGGCTGTACTGCGACCGTGAGAAGTGCCGATCTCGAGTAAAATTTTCGGAGCACCGTTGCAGCTGGCGGCACCGATCACTTCCGCATCATGCAAGCGCCTATCGTTCAGATCCTCCAGATAATCGAACGCATGCAAATACTCCCCTTCCAAGAGAGGATTCATCGGCCAGTTCATTGCTTTTTTCAGACAATCAAAGCTCCTCACTTCGAGCACATTGGCCGCCAGATTGGGAAAACGATCCTGCCAATGCCGGGATTTTCCAACAATGGACCGCAGTTTTGTCAGCATGAGATTAATCCCGTGAGCATTAGGCCAACTGGGTTTGCCAGAGGATTCTAGGAAGCAACTTGGCGCGAACGGGGTCCAGCGGATAGGCGCGATTAATCCCGCTAGTGTTCTCCACCAACAAAGGCATGCCCACCCCCCCCTCGGGGATACTCCGCTGATTGTAAATCGTACCGTAAATTTTTAACTCATAGCTGCGCGGTGCCAGCAGATCAGCTGGAATTACTGCCTGCGAGACGTAGCGACCGGGCTCCACAACGGACATGCTGTCGGCCGCATCATCATTGAAGGTCCGGATGAGAATATTCTGCTCTTCATCGCAGAGATCGAAATACACCCGCAATCCGACACTCCTTTGCAGGACGACATAGGTCACCTCTACCTCGGTCGGATCCCCATTCAAGACGAGGTTCGTTAATACGCCTTTTTGTTTGACGGCAATTTTTTCGAGTCTGAAAACGGGGTCTGGCGGCAGTGTGGCAAGGGTTGCCTGCATGTCCTGAAACGATGCGGCACTCAAACTCTGGCGTAGATAATTTTCAGAAACCGTCAACGCCGCCCCGGCTTGATGCACCTGACCGTCTTTTAGCCAAATAGCCCGGTCACAGAGGTTTCGGATTGCCGGCATGTTATGACTGACGAACAACACTGTGCGTCCTTGCTTTCCGGCTTCCTGCATTTTCCCCAAGCATTTCTTCTGGAACTGAGCGTCCCCGACCGCCAACACCTCGTCGACAATAAGAATTTCCGGCTCCAGATGTGCCGCGACCGAAAAGGCAAGGCGCACGTACATTCCAGAGGAATAGCGCTTTACTGGCGTATCGAGAAACTTCTCCACCTCGGAAAAGACAACTATTTCGTCAAACTTTTTTTTAATCTCAGCCTTGCTCATGCCAAGAATCGCGCCATTAAGATAAATATTCTCCCGCCCAGTGAGCTCAGGATGAAAGCCTGTGCCTACTTCCAGCAGGCTCGCTACCCGGCCTTTGATCAAGCCTCTGCCTGATGTGGGTTCCGTAATCCGGCTAAGGATTTTCAGCAGGGTGGACTTACCCGCGCCGTTACGGCCTATGATGCCCACCCGGTCGCCCTGCTGAATCTCAAAGGTGACATCCTTGAGCGCCCAGAATTCCTCACGCGAGGAGTCGTTTTCTGGCGCGGAGAAAGGATGCCACAACTTATCGGCGAAACGCTTTCCGCCACTTACCAGAGCGTCGCGCAAGGTGGTGTGGCGCTCCTGCTGCTGATGGCCAATGATGTATTTCTTCGACAGATTCTCAACCGTGATAACAGATGACATCAGATCACGTCCGCAAAGGTTTTTTCGGTTTTACGGAAGTAAGCTATCCCGGTGAGCAGTATCGCCAGAACCAGAAAAATTGAGACCAGAAAGCCGGGCCAGTAAAACGGAGTACCGCCCCCCAGGATGGCCCAGCGAAAGCCGTCGATCACGCCCACCATCGGATTGATGGAATAAAGCAGCCGCCACTGTTCAGGGACGATGCTGCTGCTGAACCCCACCGGTGAAATGTAAAGCCCAAGCTGCACCACAAATGGGACGACGATGCGGAAATCGCGGTATCTGACGTTGAGTGCCGCGACCCACAAACCCGCCCCCATGGCTGCGGCGACGGCCACAAGAACGAATAAGGGTAAGGTTAATAGGCGCAAGTTTGGCGCGAATCCATACCAGAGCATCAGCCCCACCAGGATGACTCCCGAAACCAGAAAGTCCACGAAACTGACAATCACCGCACTTGCCGGGATAACCAAGCGCGGGAAGTACACCTTCGAAATCATCCCGGCATTGCTGATCAGGCTGTCGCCGGCACCGCTAAAAGCGCTGGAGAAAAATTGCCAGGGCAGCAGGGCCGCAAAAATCAGAATCGGATAGGGAGCGCCTTCGGATGGCAGTTTTGCCAACTTGCTGAAGACCAGAGTAAACACCAGCACGGTCAGTAATGGGCGCGCCAACGCCCACACAACGCCAACGACAGTCTGCTTATAGCGCACCAGGATGTCGCGCCAAGCCAGAAAAAAAAACAATTCGCGGTAGCGCCACAGGTCGCGCCAGTAATGCCGCTCGGCGCACCCCGCTTCAATGACTAATATATTCGGATTGTTGTGCATGAAGTTTGCCAAGAATATTCAGTAACGGGCAAAGGTATCAATCCTATCTACTCCATGCCACGCTGGTCGCTACTACGGAAACGCGGCAATTACATCCGCCCAGGCTTCTCAACATCCTCGAGAACATCAATCTGCCCCGAATCCAGATACTGCTCCGCATACCTTAAATACACCTTCTCCTTGACGAACACCTCAAACAAATCCGGATCAATGTGACCATTGTCGCGGAATTTCCCGAGAATGCGCAGCGCTTCCGAGAGCTTCATCCCGTTCTTGTAAGGCCTGTCACGCGCAGTCAGCGCTTCGAAGATATCGGCAATGCCCATGATCCGCGCCGGGATCGACATTTGATCACGCGTCAGGCCTTTCGGGTAGCCTTTGCCATCCATCCGCTCGTGGTGGCCGCCGGCGTATTCCGGCACGCGCTTGAGGTGATTCGGCCAGGGTAGCGACTCGAGCATCTTGATGGTGGCGACGATGTGGTAGTTGATCGTCTCGCGTTCGGACTGGGTCAGTGTTCCGGCGCGGATGCTCAGATTCTCAACCTCTTCGGCGGTGAGAAATTCGACTTCGCGCCCTTCCGTATTGCGCCAGCGATACTGCCGCGAAATGTGCCGCACGTGCTCCTGATCCTCCGCCTTCATCGATTCGCCACCGATGTTGGCACGGCGCAGGAATTCACGGTCTTCGTCCATGCCGCGCACCTGCTCGTGCAGGCGACGCTCGGCCGACACTTCGTCCTCGCCAGCCAGCCTGGCGCGCAGCATGGCGATTTCGGCGTCGCGCTTGAGCACCTCGAAACGCGTGTCGACCATCTGGATGCGATCGAAGATCGTTTGCAGCTTGGTCGCCTTATCGACCACATGCACCGGTGTCGTGACCTTGCCGCAATCGTGCAGCAGGCCGGCAATTTTCAGTTCGTAGCGATCCTTGTCGGTCATCGAGAAACTTGCGAGCGGACCTTCACTCGTCGCATCAACGGCTTCGGCCAGCAGCATGGTCAGCGACGGCACGCGCTGGCAGTGACCGCCGGTGTAGGGCGACTTCTCGTCGATGGCCAGGTTGATCAGGTGGATGAAGGACTCGAACAACTCCTCCAGTTGGCTGATCAGCAGTCGATTGGTCAGCGCAACGGCGGCCTGCGAGGCGAGCGACTCTGCCAGCCGCTGGTCGGCCGTGGAAAACACACACCGCGCCCCGCTTGCCGGGTCGACGGCGTTGATCAGCTGCAGGACGCCGATGATCTCGTTCTCGTGATTCTTCATCGGCACCGAGAGAAAGGACTGCGAACGATAACCGGTCGTCTGGTCGAATCGTCGCGTACCGGAGAAATCGAAGCCCTCGGCAACATAGGCATCGGCGATGCTGACGGTTTCCGCATGGATTGCCGAATAGGCAGCGATCATCGAGTTGTTCGGCGTACCGTCCTCGCAATAGAGCGGCAGGTCGGGAAACTTTGCCGAGATCGCTTCGCCGGTGGTGCCGCCATAGGCAATATTCAAGGAATCGGTACGCACGATCTCGAAGCGCAGCGATTTCCGGTCTTCGCTCACCCGATAGAGCGTACCGCCGTCGGCGTGAGTAATCGCTTTCGCGGCAAGCAGGATTTTTTCCAACAGACAGTCGATATTGCGCTCGCTCGACAGCGCCGCACCGATGGTGTTGAGTTGTTCCAGCCGCTGAAACAGATTTTCCGTCTTATCCACAATGCGCACTCCTACTTGATGCAGACGGCAGGGTCATGACAAACCAGACGATTGCCGTCAAAGCACTTCTGCATCGCGTGCAAGTGCAAGCGCATCACGCAGATTAAGAAGCAGCATGGCCTGGCCGCCAACATAAGCAGTCAAGGCTGTTGTTGCACGCTGCTCGATTGCTTCTGCTGTCGTCAATCCAAGGCGTACCAGCGATTGAATATCCTCACGATCGTTGTCCGAAAAACGTGCGATCTTGCTGACGGCAAGATCCACAGGCGAGAGAACGTGAACCCGCAGCAGATCCAGCCCAAGGTCGATGGGAATGGCATCATCCTGATAGTCCTCGTGCATCAGCGCAAACGTCGAGTTGTAATTGGTGTCCAGATAAATCACCTGTGGCGAGCCATCTTCCAGCGTGACCTCAACCATCAGATCGTTGGGGATGAGCACACGGCCAGCAAACTCGGCATCGACATCGGTGGTAACACGGTTGCCCGTATAAAGATGAACCGCCATACCCCCAGCCAGATACACGTTCAGCGGGCGGTTCAGGGATAGGCAATCCTCAAGCCGCTTGAATAGTTCACGCAGGCCATCAGCCAGCGCTGTTCGAACATGGAAAACCGGGCTGTCAGGCATTTTTCTTAAAGCGCTTTCATCGTTATTTGTTGGCGCAAGGTCAGACGCTGCCAAAATACGGTCAGACGGTCTCGTAGGAGCCCAGATTTCTGGGCGATTGGCGCTGGCTTGCTGACGCGTTGCAATCGCCCAGTAAAACTGGGCTCCTACAAAAACCGACCGACAGGCCGGCAGCAACAGCCAACAGTGACATAGCCTTTTTCTTAATGCCGGTGAAGTTGAAAACTCAACATATCCCGCAGGCGGGGCAAGCTTGACACCCAACCATTGCGCACCACATCTGCCGGAGCCAGCTTTTCATCGGGATGCTGCATGAAATACAGTTCGCTCGCCTGCATTAACCCGGCGGATTCAAACGGAAAACGCGACTGGACAACCATCGCTGCCAGCCGGAAAACGTTTGCGTCTCTCTGATCGTTAGCAACCGCCATCGCTCCCCGTGCGGCAGCAGCGCACCGGGCGAGCATCGCAGCCTCAACTTCTCGTGCATCCATCGCTAGACCCCTCTCGCAGCCAATTTGAAATCGTGCTTGCTGGCAAAAAAACCGGGCTGCGATGATCTGATTCAAGCCTTGAACCAGTATCCCCGACTGCCGGATTGGGCATTATCGCGCTTATTCCCTGTTACGCGGCCCGGCATACATCGCGGCGCACACCTACTTGATGCAGACAGAACGGACTTGCTTGATATCGGTGATGCCGGACATGATCTTTTCGATGCCGTCCATCTTGAGGGTGCGCATGCCCTCGTTAAGCGCGGTGGCGAACAGCTCGGCAACCCGCGCACGTTCCTGAATCTGTTTTTTGAT
>Ga0207952_1001077_pt1 | contig 13569 bp, 14 predicted proteins | sample SubbioR12Aug_8Ca_FD_184831 | JGI IMG/M metagenome (GOLD analysis project Ga0207952, IMG submission 184831) | Serpentinite rock and fluid subsurface biosphere microbial communities from McLaughlin Reserve, California, USA - CR12Aug_8Ca (SPAdes) | ecosystem: Environmental > Terrestrial > Deep...
CCTGGCCCGCAGGCAAGCCCGCCGCTTGCGACCTTGCGCAGCTCCCCTTTTGCCAGGGTGAGCCTGGTCGCTTATCTGTTTTTGATCCTGTATGCGAGCTGGTTCCCGTTTACCGGATGGCAAACCAATAGCTGGGCCACCTTGCCGGAAGTCATACAACAATGGCCGCGCTACTGGGGTGGTTTTGATGCCGTCGTCAATGTGATTGGCTATATCCCATTTGGCATGCTGGCGGTGTTTGCGCTTTACCCATTGATACGGCGCTGGTGGGCAGTGCTGCTGGCAAGCCTGAGCGGCGCACTGATTTCAGCACTGGCTGAAATTGTACAAAACCTGCTGCCGAGCAGGGTTACGTCCTTACTGGACTTCCTGACCAATACTTCAGGTGCCATGCTGGGCGCGATACTGGGCGCACTGCTGACACCACTGATACTGGAAAAAGGCCGCCTGCAATTATTGCGCAAGCATTGGACGCATAAAGAATCCAGTCGTGAAATCCTGGTGCTGGGCCTATGGGCCATGGCACAAATATATCCGCAAGCCTATCTGTTTGGCCTGGGCCAGGTCTTGCCGGTGATTTCGCAAACCGTGAGCGAAATGATGGAGATGGATATCGATATCAGTGCGTTTTTACTGCAAGGTTTCGAGCTTAGCGCAGAAGAATACCTGTTATCAGAAACCATTATCACTGCATGCAGTTGCACAGGTGCACTGCTGATTTGCCTGAGCCTGCTGAACCGGCATGCCCCCAAAACCATCCTGTCGGTCCTGCTGCTGGGTGCAGCTCTGACCATCAAGGCTCTGGCCAGCGCCTTATTATTCAAACCTGAATATGCCTTTGCCTGGATGACGCCGGGTGCGCGCGGCGGTTTGCTGATCAGCATCATCATGCTGTATGGTTTTTCCTTTGCCCCTTCCCATGTACAAAGACGGCTGGCCTTGCTAATGCTGACGATTTCACTGGTGGTCATCAACCTGGTTACGGACAACCCCTATTTTGCCGCCACCATGCAAACCTGGGTACAGGGCAAGTTTTTGAACTTCAATGGTGCAGCACAATTCCTTTCTTTGTTCTGGCCGTTTCTGGCGATCTGGGCGCTATTACGCAAGCCACGCCCGGTGGTAAAAGTCCCCTGATTGCACAATTGCAGTATCATAGCGGGCAACAAGCGCCGCCACCCGGTGGCGGTATTAACCGCAGGCTGGATATCTTATGTCTGAAGCACTCTATTTTCAAAAACACGTCTTTTTTTGCCTGAACCAGCGCGAAGACGGTCGCCCTTGCTGTGCTGACCGTGGTGCGCAAGCCGCCCAGGAACATGCCAAACGCCGCATCAAGCAACTGGACATGAATGGCCAGGGCAAGATCCGTATCAATAAAGCCGGTTGCCTTGACCGCTGCGAAGATGGTCCAGTCCTGGTGGTCTATCCGCAAGGCACCTGGTACACCTTTGTCGATCAATCCGATATTGATGAAATCATTGATGTCGACCTGATAGGCGGCGGTGTCGTCGAACGCCTGAGAGTCTGATCATCATGAATGCGCAGACTGAACATTTTTCCCTCCAGGGTCCGGCTGGCAATTTGCAATGCGCGCTGGACTTGCCTGATCCTGAAACCCATGCCGCTCCTATCGGACTGGCCCTGGTAGCCCATCCGCATCCGCTGTTTGGCGGCACCATGGACAATAAGGTGGCACAAACCCTGGCACGCACTTTCACAGGTCTGGGTTATGTTGCCGTACGTATGAATTTCCGTGGCGTAGGAGAATCTGCAGGTGTGCATGATGCAGGAATGGGCGAAACTGACGACATGGAAGTCTTATTGACCGCCATGCGTGCACGCTTCCCCGGTTTGCCGCTGGCACTGGCGGGATTTTCATTTGGCACCTTTGTCCAGGCCCGCCTGCAACAGCGCCTGCAAGGAAATGGTACTCCAGCAGAGCGTCTGGCCCTGGTAGGTGCAGCCGCTGGCAAGTGGGACATGCCTGCAATACCGGCCAATACCATCCTGGTTCACGGGGAACTGGATGAAACCATTCCTTTAAGCGCAGTGCTGGACTGGCTGCGCCCGCAAGACATACCCGTCACAGTGATACCTGGCGCTGACCATTTCTTCCATCGTCGCCTGCACTTGATCAAACAGCATATCACCAGCATGTGGGATAAAGCCTGATGTTGTTACAGCCAGATGCATGTAGGCAATATGCAGTGTATGCATCTGCTGAATGCCCGATAATTCACGCGATTACTTACCCAATTACTCGTTTTTTGTCACCCATTGTTTTATTAGCTCATCAATGAAAAAATTCCTTGCCTCTATTGCCGTCTCGCTGCTGACCATGACAGCCGCCGTTGCGCAAACCCTGCCTGCCCCTACCATCGCATCCAAAGCCTGGCTCTTGCTTGATACCACCAGCAACCAGGTGATTGCAGCCAAAGAACCCACCATGAGCGTAGAGCCAGCATCGCTGACCAAGATCATGACGGCCTACCTTGTATTTTCTGCCATTAAGGACAAGAAACTCAACCTGGAACAAAGCATCAATGTCTCTGTTCGTGCCTGGAAAGTCGATGGCACCAGCTCCAAGATGTATATCGAGCCTAACAAGCCAGTCACCATCAATGAATTGCTGTATGGCCTGATCGTGCAATCCGGCAATGATGCCGCCATTGCCCTGGCAGAAGCCGTCGCTGGCAGTGAAGACGCCTTTGTCGTGCAAATGAATCGTGAAGCCGAGCGCATGGGTTTGAAATCCACACGCTTTGCCAATCCGCATGGTTTGCCCAGCAAAGATAATTATTCGACCGCCCAGGACTTATCCAATCTGGCAGCACGCCTGATCATTGATCACCCTGATTTTTACAAAACATATTATTCAACCAAGAACTTCACCTATAACAAGATTTCCCAGCCTAACCGCAACCGCCTGTTGTGGCTGGACCCTAGTGTCGATGGCATGAAAACCGGCCATACCACTGCTGGTGGCTATAGCCTGGTTTCTTCTGCGAATCGCCCGAATGGCACAGGTACACGCCGTCTGATCTCGGTTGTCATTGGTACAGAGAGTGACCAGGTGCGTGCGCAGGAGAGCCTGAAATTGCTGAACTGGGGTTACCTCAACTTTGACACCCTCAAACTGTACGACAAGGGCCAGTCCATCGCCACGCCAGAAGTCTGGAAAGGCACGCAAGCCCAGGTCAAGATAGGCTTTGACCGTGAACTGTATGTGACCCTGCCCAAAGGCGCTGCCGCCAATTTGAAACCAGCTCTGGAACGCAAAGACCCGCTGGTGGCCCCGATTGCCTTGAACAGCAAGGTCGGCACCATGAAGATGATGCTTGATGGCAAAGTCGTCGCCGAAGTGCCTGTGATTGCACTGGAACAGGTAGACCAGGCCAGCGTCTTTGGCCGTGCCTGGGATTCCCTACGTTTGATGTTCAAGTAAATCACGTAACAAGCTCAAACTGATGCGCGACCTCAAGCCGCGCATCACTCCTGGCTATGCTTGTATGCTTTATTTGCATAAACATGGCCATGATTCTGTGTGAGAATAAGTTTTCCTACTCATCACTTGCGCAGACATCATGAATGATCCCCTGGTATACCTGAATGGCGAAATGACGCCGCTGTCCGAAGCCAAAATCCCGGTACTGGACCGCGGCTTTATTTTTGGCGATGGCATCTATGAAGTCATCCCTGTCTATCAGCGCAAGATGTTCCGCGCTGACCAGCATCTGGCTCGCCTGTTCCGCAGTCTGGCCGCCATAGGTATTACAAATCCGCATAGCAAGGAAGCCTGGCTGGCCCTGATCGCCAAGGTCATGGCAGCGCATGAGGCGGATGACCAGATGGTCTACCTGCAAGTCACCCGTGGTGTTGCCAAGCGTGCCCATGCCTTCCCCAAGGATGAAGTCACGCCTACCGTTTTCATCATGACCAACCCCATCGTCCTGCCGACAGCCGCAGCACGCGAAAACGGCGTTGCCTGTGTCTCGATGGAAGACAAGCGCTGGCTGCGTTGCGAGATCAAATCCATCTCCTTGCTGGGCAATGTACTGGCTGCCCAGCATGCTGCTGAAGAAGGCGTGGTAGAGAGCATACAATTCCGCGATGGCTATCTGACCGAAGCATCGGCCTCGAATGTCTGGATAGTCAAGGACGGTGTCCTCATGGGCCCACCGAAAGACAACCTGATACTCGAAGGCATACGCTATGGTCTCATCGAAGAACTGTGTGCTGCCAACAATATCAAGCTCGAAGCCCGCCGCATTACCCGCGAAGAAGTCTTCGCAGCAGATGAAATCATGCTCTCATCTGCGACCAAGGAAGTGCTGGCCGTGGTGAAGCTCGATGATACGGTGATAGGCGATGGCAAACCCGGTGCGGTTTATCATCAGTTGTATGCAGCTTATCAAGCGGCCAAGGCGGCTTAAATATCATGCCGAGAATTTAATTAATTTCGTAGGTTGGGCTACGGTTTACCAGCCCAACCTACAATTAAAGCTTCTACGCCTTCGCCTGCCCCAACAAACTAAACCCATGCGTCCAATGCTGACGCTGGAATGCATAGCTGATCCATAACATCGCTAGCGGCTCAATCAAACGTGCTGCCGTAATGTCGCCCATGTCGATCGCTCCACGCCAGCCAAAATCACGCAGGATGGCCGACACTTCCTGTTTCGCTCCTGCATCATTCCCGGCGATAAACATATCTGGCTGACCATCTGAAAATTTTGGCTGCACCATATGTGTAAACACGATGGTATTAAAAGCCTTGACCACCCGCGCCTGTGGCAACAGTCTTTGCACCAGCTCACCAGCGGAATCACTGAAGCCTACCGCCAGCCTGGGCGAACCTGTAGCAAAGTCCAGTAGAGGATTCACAGCATCAATGACGGTTTTACCAGCAAAATTGGCAGGGCCAGCCAGTGCCAGACTTTCAGATAAGCCATCCCATGGCAGAGCCAGGAAAACCAGGTCGGCAGCCCTGGCCGCATCTGCATAGCTGCTGGCCTGTGCCGTTGGCACTGCTGCCAACGCCCCCTTGCTTTTATCGCTATCAGGGTTACGGGTACCAAAGATCACTTGATAACCGAGGCTGGCAAATCCTTTGGCGACGGCAACGCCGACGATACCATTACCCAGAACTGCGATTGTCTTTGTAGCTGTTTGCATTTTTTACTCCCATGTATGTGTTGACGGAAGTGATTGTGATCTCATTGATTAATGCTGATAAGCCAGCTATTCTTATTTTCACTCACAACTTCAGGTTATGAATATGAAGCTCGATGCCTCTCAACGTATTCCAGCCATGCTGTCTTACATACAGGCGGCAGACCGGGGCAGCTTTGCGGCTGCGGCCAGGGCGCTGCATATTTCGGCAGCAGCGGTCAGCAAGAATGTGGCTGGTCTGGAGCAATCCCTGGGCGTGCGCCTCATGAACCGCAGCACCCGCTCTTTGCAATTGACCAGCGAAGGCCAGACTTTTTTGGAAAATGCGCGTGCAGCGATAGATGCACTTGACCATGCAGTGGAAAGCGTTAGTCGCCAGCATGCAGAAGTGGTGGGCCAGGTCAGGATATCGACAGGTAATGCCTTTGGTCAGCATTACCTGCTGCCCTTGTTGCCCAAATTGCAGCAACGCCACCCTGGCTTGCGGCTGGCCATAGACTTTGATGACCACCGTATAGACCTGGTGCGTGACGGTTATGACCTGGCCTTGCGCGGCGGCATGATGGAAGATTCCAGCATCATTTCGCGCGCAGTCTGCCCTTTGCACACCATACTGGCGGCGGCGCCCTCTTACCTGGAGCAGCACGGCGTACCGCAACAGATCAGTGACCTGGACCATCATAAGCAAATCGCCGTGCGTTTTTTGAATGGAAAAATGACGACCTGGAACCTCAAGCTCAGGCAGGGTGAGATAAACCGCCCCTACCCGCGTGAGCCTGACCTGACGGTATCAGCGCCTGAATCTGCAGTGCAGGCAGCCATCATGGGCCTGGGCATTGCCCAGGTGGCGGTTCATCATTCATGGCGTTATTTGCGCGACAACAAGCTCAAGATCGTACTGGGCATTTTTCATGAAGCAGGCAATAGACAGATGGTATTGCAATATCCACACCGCGCCCTGATTGCGCCTCGCGTCAAGGCGACGGTGGATTTTTTGCTGGAAGAGCTTGCGCAGACCGAGTCTTTGCATGTGCCTTTGGCATCACTGACAGCCTTTCATGCCTGAAGCAAACGCTGGCTTGCAGGCAGCTAACGATGCTATTGGAATTTAATAGCAAGACCCCATATACTGACATTAAGTTATTTTGAGATTTGGAAACATTATGGAAATGAGACCCATCCCCCCCGAAGAAAGTCTGATTGAATATCCTAGTGAGTTTCCCATCAAGGTCATGGGACCTATGCATGACGAGTTCACCCAGACCATGGTGGAAGTCGTGACGTCGTTTGACCCGACCTTTCATGCAGGCAAGGTAGAGATGCGCCCGTCCAGCAAGGGTGCCTATATCTCGGTGACAGTGACTGTATTGGCCACCAGCCGCGAGCAACTGGATAATCTGTACCGTGCGCTGTCTTCTCACCCTATGGTGAAATTCGTGCTGTAAGCAATCTTGCCTGACTGGTCATGGCCAGTCAGGCACAGCTCTTATGTCAGCGCCCCTGACATGTCCATTTGCTTTTTCTCTTCAGCGACTTCTGCCAATAACCATTCCCTGAAAGCCTTGACCTGTGGTTTGGCCAGCGCCTCTGGCGGATACACCAGGTAGTAGGCAACTTCACAAGGTATATCGACATTAAAAAGGCGCTGCAACAAGCCCGCCTTGATATCCGGCTGCACAATAATATGCCTGCCCAGAGCGATACCCTGGCCATCTACAGCGGCACGTGCCAGCATCGATGAATCCTGGAAGACCAGGCCACCGGTAGGCTCTTCATTATCCAGGCCCGCTGCGCGAAACCACGGCTCCCAGGGTTCGCCATCACAGCGCAATAACTGCATGCTGGCCAGTTCGGCTGGTGTTTGTGGCAACTGCCCGCCATGATAATGCGGGCTGGCAACAGGGTAATAATAATCCCCCATCAATAATTCACTGATCATGCCGGGATAATTGCCCAGGCCAAAGCGTATGCCCACGTCTATCGATTCCATATTGTAATCAGCCAGGTGATTACTCGACTGCAGGCTGACTTCCAGGTCAGGATGATGCTCAATAAAGCGCCCCAGGCGCGGTGACAGCCAGCGGGCTGCAAATGAAGGCAGTGAGGTAATGCCCAGGCGCTTTTGCTTATTGCGCTTCTTCAGCAAATCAGCAGCGTCGCCCAGGTCCATCAATGCTTTTCGGATGGTCGCAGCAAACTGTTCACCATCAGGCGTGATGCTGATGCGTTTGCCGTGACGAATGAACAAGGGTACACCCAGCTCTTCTTCCAATGCCCTGACCTGATGGCTGATCGCTCCATGGGTCAGGTGGATTTCTTGCGCCGCCCTGGAGAAATTCTGATGGCGCGCCGCCGCTTCAAAGGCACGCAGGGCAGCTAAATTGGGGAGTCTTCGGAAATCCATATGATCCAGGCTTATTGTGAATTATTTTAGCAAGGCATTCAAAAATTACTCGTTTTATTTTCTTGTGATGCAAGACTACAATGCTTTCATCGCAGTGCAACAAAGTGAATATCACTCTCTCATCAGCAGAATGCATTGCCACTTTAGCAGTAAAATATCAGGAGCATGGAAATGACAAATAATTTCGCAAACCCATCATACATGATCGCCGCCGGTGGCACATTGTCTGGCACAGCTGAACACGCCCGCAAAATTGAAGTGGCATGCGGCCGCGTCTGGTTGACTATCGCTGGCCAGGTTGATGATTACTGGCTCAGCACTGGCGAATCCATGGTCATACCTGCCGATCAATTCGTCGTTATCGAGGCAGAAAATCAAGCCAGCCTCGTCGAATTGTCTGCGGTATCCAGTGTCATCAATGTTAAAACCATGGCTGGCACCAGCTATCTGCAAAAACTGACGCGCAAATTGAGCCAGGCATTCGCTTAATTGAACAATAAGCGGTCAATGAACAACAAAAGCAGCACCGGGGCGAATATGGCACAGACTGCACTGATCTTGATTGACGTACAACAAGGCTTTGATCATCCAAAGTGGGGACAGCGCAATAATCCGGCAGCCGAGCAATATATGGCTGCCCTGCTGCAACACTGGCGTGAGCAAGAGTTGCCTGTGATTCATGTACGCCATCAGTCGCAAGAGCCAGATTCACCCCTGCGTGCCGGGCAAGAGGGTTTTGAATTCAAAGCCCTGGCACGCCCATTGCCAGGTGAAGCCATCTTCACCAAAAAAGTGAATAGCGGCTTCATTGGTACTGAGCTCGAAGCATGGTTGCAAGCCAAAGGTATCAAACAACTTGTTATTGCTGGCTTGACTACAGACCACTGCGTATCAACTACCACCCGCATGGCAGGCAACCTCGGCTTTAGCGTAGAGCTGGTGGCTGATGCCTGCGCCACCTTTGACCGTCCTGGTGTCGATGGTGAGCTGATACCAGCAGATGAAATCCATCGCATCCACCTCGCGAGCCTGCACAATGAATTTTGCGTTGTCAGGAATACTGCTGACGTGATTGTTGCGCATACCAAGTAATTACGCTGATACTCTATAAATCTGGCTAGTAAGTCAGGGGATTAAACTCCTATAATGTCCATTCCGACAAGCATAGGAATGGACATGGGCAAGCCGATAGAAGTGCATATCGTTCACGCATTTACCCAGCAAAATGAAGGCGGCAATCCAGCAGGGGTCGTGTTAAATGCAGACGCTTACACCTCCCAGCAAAAACTGCAGATCGCCCGCGCCGTAGGTTTGTCAGAAACGGCCTTTGTATCCAGCTCAGACTGCGCCACCTACAAGCTGGAATTTTTCACCCCAAACCGCCAGATTGCCCATTGTGGCCATGCCACGGTTGCTACGTTTTCACTCTTGCGTGAACTCGGTAAAGTCAGCGAAGGCCTGTGCAGCAAGCAAACCATAGATGGCAACCGCGACATCCTCATCAAGGGTGAGCTGGCCTTCATGCAACAAAGCACGCCGCGCTACCAAAGCATTTCTGCCGATGACAGCAACGGCGATGACTATGCCAGCCTGTATGAACGCATCTTGCAAAGCATGGGCCTGACCGAACATGACTTGTTGCGTGACCGCCTGCCTACCATCGTCAATACCGGCAATGCCTTCCTTGCCATCCCCATCATAGGCCGCGAATGCCTGGCCAATATCCAGCCCGACCATGAAGAAATCGGCAACATCAGCGAAGAGCTGGATCTCGTCGGCTTCTATCCCTTTACGCTTGACGTACAAGACAGCAGCCACGCCGCCAGCACCCGCATGTTCGCCCCACGCTACGGCATAGGCGAAGAAGCCGCCACCGGTACCGCCGCCGGGCCGCTGGCCTGCCTGCTCTATACCCAGTACAACGTCCCCGGTCCCACTTTCCAGATAGAACAAGGCGTACTCATGGAACCCGCCTCCCCCAGCCTGATCAAGGTGGAGCTGGAGATACAGCAAGGGCAGATACCCAGCCTCATGGTGGGTGGCAGAGCAAGGGTGGAGAAGACTATGGTGGTCAGGATTTAATGAACGAGGCCATCATTTCTCGTAGGTTGGGCTCCGGTTTACCAGCCCAACACTGGGCCTCAACAAACGTATACGTCATTTAAACGCCGAGTGTTGGGCTGACACAGTGCAGCCTAGCGAGGCCCGGCCCAACCTACGACAAACCTACACTCCCATAAACTTATCACTTATTCATCTAGAATGGCATTTACACAAGCAAAGACCTCATCGCCACAAAATGTTACACTAGCAGCCTATGCAAGCTGCCCTCGCCCCTAACGTAACACCCCGCATCATCCATCGCGGCATTGAGCCCTATCAGCTCACTTTCGACGCCATGCGCGCGTTTACGGATGCCCGTGATGAGCATACGCAAAATGAATTCTGGATCGTGGAACACCCGTCCGTCTACACCCTGGGCCTGGGCGCTGACCAGTCACATGTGCTGGCTGCCCATGACATCCCGGTAGTACAGACCGACCGTGGCGGTGAAGTCACTTACCACGGCCCCGGCCAGGTCGTGATTTACCTGTTAATAGACTTACGGCGCAGCCATCCCAAAGCAAGATTATTCGCCCGCGAATTCGTCAACAAGATAGAACAGGCAGTCATCAACACCCTGGCAGCGTATAATCTTGCTGGTGAACGCAAGGAAGGCGCGCCCGGCATCTATGTCAGCGACGGCCAGTGGCAAGGCGCCAAAGTCGCCGCCCTGGGCTTGAAAGTACGCGGCAACGGCTGCACCTATCATGGCGTATCACTGAATGTGGATATGGATTTGACACCGTTTTCCTGGATTAATCCCTGTGGCTATGCTGGACTCGCCACAGTGGACATGAAAACCCTGGGCGTGACCGTGCCGCTAGCCCAAGTCCAGAACGTACTCGCACAGAATTTGCAAGATCTTTTGACTGCCCCCTGATTTTTCGACATCGCTTCATACCATGACAACCGAAAACACACCCGTCGCCACCGCCGCTTACGATCCCACCGAGAAACAAAAAGGGGCAAGTAAGACTGCGCGCATCCCTATCAAGATCGTGCCGATGGAAAGATTGCCCAAGCCAGACTGGATACGCGTCAAGGCCGGTTCACCGACCACCCGCTTTTATGAAATCAAAGACATCCTGCGCGCCAACAAATTGGTGACAGTTTGCGAAGAAGCTTCTTGCCCCAACATCGGCGAATGCTTTGGCAAAGGCACGGCCACTTTCATGATCATGGGCGACAAATGCACCCGCCGCTGCCCCTTCTGCGACGTCGGCCATGGCCGCCCAGACCCACTGGATGTCGATGAACCAGCCAACCTGGCAAAAACCATCGCTGCATTGAAGCTCAGCTACGTCGTCATCACCTCCGTTGACCGCGACGATTTGCGCGACGGCGGTGCCGCCCATTTTGCCGAGTGCATTACCCGCGTGCGCGAACTGTCCCCCATGACACGCATAGAAATCCTGACACCAGATTTCCGTGGCCGCATGGACCGTGCGCTGGAAATCCTCAACATGGCACCACCAGACGTCATGAACCACAACCTCGAAACCGCCCCACGTTTGTACAAGGAAGCGCGCCCGGGTTCTGATTATGAATACTCCCTGAACCTGCTGAAACGCTTCAAGGAACAACACCCGAACACCCCAACCAAATCCGGCATCATGGTGGGTCTGGGTGAAACTGATGAAGAAGTCCTGCAAGTCATGCGCGACATGCGCGCCCACAATGTCGACATGCTGACCATAGGCCAATACCTGGCACCAAGTGGCCACCACTTGCCAGTACGCCGCTACGTCCACCCAGATGTTTTCAAAATGTATGAAGAAGAAGCCTACAAAATGGGCTTCGCCCATGCAGCCGTTGGCGCAATGGTGAGGTCAAGCTACCATGCAGATCAGCAGGCGCATGGCGTGGGGACGGATATAAAAGTGTAAGAATAGAAGTGCAAAAAACGGCTCATTATTTTCAAGATAATGAGCCGTTTTTTTTGTGCGCAGGTTGGGCTACGCTTCATCAGTCCAACACTCGGCGTTTAAATAACGTATACCTTTGTTTAGGCACAGTGTTGAGCTGATGAAGCGTAGCCTGGCGAGGCCGGCCCAAGCTACGAAATTAACAAAGCCGACATCGATATATAAGAAATTCAAACAACCATCCCACTCACTTCCCACCCAGCGCCGCAATCCGCTCCGCCGCATGCGTATTCTGCGCATCCAGCCCCAATGACAGACGGTAATGCTTCAAAGCCGCCGACTTATCCCCCTGAAACTCATATACCTCCGCCAGGCTGTCATGTAGGTTCGCGCTATAGGGATAAACCTGCACGCCAAGGCCAAACACCGTCACCGCCTGATCAGCCATCTTCTTGCCCAGCAAACGATATCCCCATGAATTGAAATCATCTTCCGAGGGATCAGGCAAACCCTGGGCCGTCTTGATTTTGTTCAATTTGGCCTCCAGCCCCGCGTAGCCATCCTGCGCAATCTGTTCACGCAAAAGATGCGCAGCATAAGCACCGCCATGCGCTTTTCTTAAACCTGGCAAATAAAAACCAGCGATATCATCGATCATGCCCTGCGGATCAGCACCCGCCAGATTGGTCAGCGTGGCGATGGCAAGATCATGGCCGGGATACACATAAAATGCCGAGCGCGCGCCGCCCACACCAGCAACGGCAGCGTACTCACCCTGCCGTATCACTGGCCAGCCCAGCGCCCATACAGTCGGCTTGCCATTATTAAAAGTACCCTGCGTCCAGAGTTGCTTCAAACCCGCAGCAGAAATCAGCTTGCCCTGTTGCAGCGCGATGAGCCAGTTGGCTACGTCTTCCGCACTGCTATTCATGCCCGCACCCGTGCGCAAGAATGGCGGATAGGTCTCGACGATATGCTTGAGGCTGCCACCCGGTTCTTCATACCTGTACGACATCGCTTTGCGTAGTATCACATCACGCGACTCACCAAAGCCAACGCTGCGCATGCCCGCCACGGCAAATTGCCGCTTCTGGAAAAACTCGATGAACGGCATGCCGCTCAGACGGTCTATGATCTTGCCCAGCAAAATATAATTGGTCTGGTTATAGCGATACCGCTCACCCGTCTTGAACTCCATAGGCCAGGTCTGTATAGCAGCCCAGGCCGCATCCACCTCTTGCGGCGTGGCCAGCGAAGGGATCTTGCTGCTGATAATGTCAGGGATGCCGGAGGTATGCGTAAGCAACTGCCGCACCGTCACTGCCTGCCAGGCTACAGGCAAGCCATCCAGATATCGCGACACGGGAGCTGCCAAATCCAGCTTGCCCTCTTCCACCAACTGCATGATAGCCACACCAGTAAATGACTTGGTCGCAGAATTGATGGAAAACACATTCTGGTCATTCACCGCTACAGCATTGGGAATCTCAGCCAGACCGTAGGATTTCAACAAAACAATCTTGCCGCCTTTGACCACAGCCAGTTGCATGCCAGGGATGCGGCGTTCCTGCATTTCGCTTTTTATATAGTGGTCGATTTGTTGTTTGATTTCTGTGTCAGGCATCTGTGCTTTTGCAGCAACTTCATTCACATTAGCTGCATAACTAGCGGCTGTCGTTCCCATCAAACTACAAACTACGCAAAGTGAAGCAATCAGTTTTGTCATGTAAATCTGCTTTCAAAAAGATGCAGCTGAGGCATGGAAACAGCAGCCGGTGAATTGGGCAGGGAAGTAAAATTTCTGTTTTATACACAGATCAAACTGCGCCACCATTTTTTGCATAGGCATTCGTTCGACCAAGGCACAAAGAAATAGCTCTTTGTGCCTGTTGTATTAGAACTCATTTCATAAATAGGGTCTGTTAACTTTTTTCGGATTATGTTAACTTTGGAGCATGACACGAAGAGAAGAACTAACCGAAGAGCAATGGAGTGTATTAGCTCCCTTAATTCCGAAAACGA
>Ga0207952_1001078_pt1 | contig 13552 bp, 11 predicted proteins | sample SubbioR12Aug_8Ca_FD_184831 | JGI IMG/M metagenome (GOLD analysis project Ga0207952, IMG submission 184831) | Serpentinite rock and fluid subsurface biosphere microbial communities from McLaughlin Reserve, California, USA - CR12Aug_8Ca (SPAdes) | ecosystem: Environmental > Terrestrial > Deep...
AGCGATTTGGTTCAGCGTGAAATTCTGGGCTGTCCAGTAGGCCAGACCACTTGGATCTGCAGGACGGTTGAAATAAGCGATGTAAAGCTTTTGGATGTCTGCTGCTGTGTTGGCCATTGCGTGTTGTCCTGTTTACTTGTTATTAATACAAAATTAATTAATTCAAAAACTACTTTTCAGTGCATTTTTTTAGCGAGTGAAGATTAGCATGACAGTATCTATTTCCTTGTGACGGGAATCACAATTTCTACAGATTTCACAGAAATCATCACTTATTACAAAAACAGCCCTGAAATTCAGGGCTGTTTTGCATACTTAGGTGTACTGACCTAAAAATATCAATGAATGATCTTGTCCAGGAAGTCGCGCGCACGTTCTGAGCGGGCATTATTAAAGAATTCGTCTTTTGAACAATCTTCAACTATCGCGCCTTTGTCCATGAAGACAATGCGATTCGCGACTTTTTTGGCAAAGCCCATTTCATGGGTCACCACCATCATGGTCATGCCTTCTTGTGCCAGGCCGACCATGACATCCAGCACTTCATTGATCATTTCCGGATCAAGTGCTGATGTTGGTTCATCAAACAACATGGCTATCGGGTCCATCGACAGCGCACGGGCAATCGCTACACGCTGTTGCTGACCACCAGACAACTGACCCGGGAACTTGTCCTTGTGTGCAATCAGGCCAACGCGATCCAGGTATTTGAGGCCGCGCTCAGTCGCTTCTTCTTCAGAACGGCCCAATACTTTGACCTGACCGATAGTCAGATTTTGGCGTATGGACAGATGCGGGAACAATTCAAAGTTCTGGAAGACCATGCCTATGCGTGCGCGCAGTTTGGACAAATTGGTTTTTGGGTCGCCAACAGAAACACCTTCTACCGTGATCTCGCCTTTTTGGAAAGGCTCCAGACCATTGACGGTTTTGATCAGGGTTGATTTGCCTGAACCGGAAGGACCGCAAACAACCACGACTTCACCCTTGGACACTTCGGTTGTGCAATCGGTCAAGACCTGGAACTGACCATACCATTTACTGACTTTATTCAATTTAATCATTTGAAATCTCCACAATATTCTTAACGTATGATCGCCACTTTTGCCTGCAATTTCTTCACGAGTGCAGACAAGCCAAAGCACATGATGAAATAGACAACCGCTGCGAAGGAATACATTTCCACCAGACGGCCATCGCGCTGCGCCACTTTGGCAGCAGAGCCGAAAAAGTCAGGAATGGACAAGATCGATACCAGCGAAACGTCCTGGAACAAAACGATGGTTTGCGTCAGCAATATGGGGATCATATTGCGGAAAGCCTGAGGCAAGACGATATGCCCCATGGTTTGCCAGTAATTCATGCCCATCGCATAACCAGCCCAGATCTGCCCACGAGGGATAGACTGTATGCCGGAACGCATGATTTCGCAGTAATAAGCGGCTTCGAACATAACGAAGGTGATCAGGCAAGAAGAAAAAGCACCCACGGCCACAGGTTCATTTGCGCCAATTATCCAGGCACCAATATAAGGCACCAGGAAGTAAAACCAGAACAGCACCAATACCAGAGGTATCGAGCGCATCAGGTTGACATAACCAGAAGCCACCAGATTGATCAGCTTGTTGCTGGACAAACGCATCATCGCCAATAAAGTGCCGATGATGATACCGCCTGTCATTGACAGGAAGGTCAGCTTCAGTGTGAATACCATGCCGGTCTGGAACAGGTACACCCAGGAACGCTGGATGACATCAAAATCAAAATTACCCATGTTTAGTGCCCTCCACTATTGGCTGAACCAGCGGTAATGAAACCTGGTACGCGCAGTTTCTTTTCCAACAAATTCGACATCAGGATCGCAACAACAGACACGATCAGATAGATGATGGTGGCAGCACTGAAAGCCTCAAAAGTCTTAAAGGACATTTCTTGCATGGACCGTGTACTTGCCATCAGTTCTATCAAACCTATGGACAAAGCCACCGAACTGTTTTTGATGATCGCCGCCACTTCATTGATCAGTGAAGGAATGATGATGCGAAATGCCATGGGCAGGAGCACATAGCGGTAAGTTTGTGGCAGTGTCAGGCCCAGTGCCGTCCCCGCCATTTTTTGCCCGCGTGGCAAAGCATTGATACCTGTTGATACCTGTACCGCCACCCTTGCCGAAGTAAAAAACCCCAGGCTCAGCACTGCCGTGACGAAAGGTGCATTCGGCAATTGTTTGAGTGCTGTGCCCCATGATTCAGGCAAGACCTCAGGGAAGACAAAGTACCAGAGAAACATTTGCACAATCAGTGGAATATTCCTGAATAATTCCACATAGGCATTTGCCGCCCTGACCAACCATTTATTTGGTGCTGTGCGCAGTGTCCCTATCACCAGGCCCAAAACCAATGCAATCACCCAGCCCAAACCTGCTGTCGCCAGTGTCCATTTCAGACCAGCGATCAGGGATTCAAAATAGGTTCCCGTTCCATCGGGCGCAATGTCCCAAAAGATATTCCAATTCCAGTTGTAATTCATATTCTCCTCCTGTACAGCGCTTTGCGTCCGTTTTTGCAAGATCATGCATACATAGTCTTGCAAAAGAAAACGGGAGGTGCATCCCCCCGTTTTATCGGACTACCTTGCCTTGCTATGTATTATTTTTTCTTGTTCAAAACGGCTTTTTGAGCCTCTGGAACAGCAGCATAAGCAGAAGGTTCACCTGAATCTGTAGGCTTGGCAGCAACTACCTTGAGCTGGTCAGACATAGGCCAGTTCAGAGCGATGCCTTTAGGTGGAATAGGTTGCATGAACCATTTGTGGTAGATGCGGTTAACGTCACCAGAAGTCAGTACATTGGAAATCGCTGTATCAACAACTTTCTTGAAAGCTGCATCATCCTTGCGCAACATGATGCCGTATGGCTCAACAGACAGGGCTTCCTTGCTGATTTCATACTCAGCCGGATTTTTTGAATTGGATGCTTGCGATGCCAGCAAGATGTCATCCATTACCCATGCTACTGCACGGCCAGTTTCCACCATCAGGAAAGCTTCTGCATGATCTTTGGCTGGCAGGATATTGATGCCCAGATTTTGATCAGCATTCAACTGTGTCAACTGCTTCAGGTTGGAAGTACCGGAAGTGGAGACCACAGCCTTGCCCTTCAAGTCCATGAGTGTTTTGATGCCCGAAGATTTTTTCGACAGGATACGGTTTGCAGTAACAAAAGTAGTAGGTGCAAATGCGACCTGTTTTTGACGTTCCACATTATTGGTAGTAGAGCCGCATTCCAGATCAATCGTACCATTCGCCATCAAAGGGATGCGGGTAGCTGAAGTGACTGGGTTCATTTTGACATTCAGGGAAGTCAAACCCAGTTGTTTTTGCACTGCAGTAACAATTTTCAGGCACAAATCAATGGAATAACCTTGATAAGACTGTTTGTCATCCAGGTAGGAAAAAGGAATAGAGGAATCACGCACACCCAGGGTGATGGTGCCGGTTTCTTTGATTTTTTTCAATGTACCTGAGTCTTGTGCCTGTGCCATACCAGCAATCAAACCCGCACCTACCAGACCTACCATCAATTTCGAAAATTTCATACTGTCTCCAGAAAGTTTAAATCAAAAAATCATGGCTTTGAGTTTAACAAAAACCCTTAGCAAATTACCGTTTTTTTCAATCGGTTTAATACGTATTACTACTTATGAACTACTAAAAATTGGGGCAGCAACAGCTTTCGCCCCAACCTTGCAAAGCTTCAAGGCAATCCCTGTCAATCTGGGCCTACCTGCTGCGTGATGCGCTAAGCATCAAACTGCTTTTGCCTGGGATAGCAAGCAAGGGCAGTGCCTGTTAATCCGCCACCTTATCCGTAGGGAAACGTATGTTGTCGCGCAACAGAAAATTCATGGGCATGTTCAAATTTGCCCCTTTTGGGGGCACGGGCTTGCGGAACCATTTGTCATAGAGTTTGGTGACTTCGCCATCATTCATCAAGCGTGCTACTTCTCGGTCAACCAGAGACTTGAAAGCAGGATCGTCCTTGCGCAACATGATGGCATACGGTTCTGTGGACAGTGCATCGCCCACCACGACAAACTTGCTCGGGTCTTTGGCGCTGGCACGCTGTCCATACAAAAGCACATCATCCACGGTAAAAGCATCGGCCTGACCGCTCTCTACCATGCTGAAGGATTCATTATGGTCACTGCCTTCAAGTAATTTCAGATCCAGACCGCGAACTTTGTCGCGGTCATTGAGCAACTTGACTGTAGTCGTGCCTTTTGAGGTGACGACTTTCTTGCCCTTGAGGTCAGTCCAGTTTTTGATGCCGGAATCAGCCTTGACGATCATTTTTGCGGTAGCAAAGAAATGGGGGATAGTAAACGCCACTTGTTTGCGTCGCTCGGCATTATTGGTGGTGGAACCGCATTCCAGGTCGGCCTTGCCTTCAACTATGGCTGGGATACGTGAACTGCCTGTCACCAGGACGTAATTTACATTCAACTGAGGCAGCTTGAGTTCTTTTTTGATTGCATCGACCACCTTCAGACAAATGTCCATCGAGTAGCCTATGGGCTTCTTGTCTTCATTCAGGTAAGAAAACGGGAAAGACGCCTCACGGTGCGCGATGGTCACCGTTTGCGTCTCTTTGATGCGTGTCAGAGTATCCGCGGCCAATGAAAGCGAGGAGCACAGGACCAGCGCACAGGGCAAGCCAGCCTTTAACATCCATTTTGAAGCTTCCATATAATCCCCTTTGAACTTAATTCAGGATGGTAATGATAAAGATCAATAAAATTCAACAGAAAAATTCACATTTAACAAAATATTATTCAGTATATTTTACATTCACACTTGCAAAAATTTTAAAAACAAGCATGCAATTATCGTTCCAAGCCTTTGTTCCAAACTTTTAAGCAGGATACTCTGGTAAAACTAAGACCCGATGACATTGAGAATGTCATCAGCTTGCCAACTGTGTCCGCACAGACATATATAGGCGGATAAAGCATGGCATACGACGCAACTCTGGTTTTTCAACCAGAAATCGCGCCGTTTGCTTCACTCAGGCTAATATCATCTATCAGGATAGGTGATTGATAGCTTTTTACAATTCCAGATTATGGATACAGACCACGCACTTCACGTGCCTGCAACACTCTGGAACAACCGATAATGAAGGCCGCTGTACGCAGGGAGACATTCTTGTCTTCCGTGACCTGCCAGACAGAATTAAAGGCTTCCTTCATGATACGGGTCAAACGCAGGTTGATTTCATCTTCAGACCAGAAATAGCTGGAGAAATCCTGTACCCACTCAAAATAAGACACAGTCACACCACCGGCATTGGCGATGACGTCTGGTACTACCAGAACGCCCTTGTCGCGCAAGATATCGTCGGCTTCTGGTGTGGTTGGGCCATTCGCGCCTTCGAGGATGATTTTGGCGCGGATCTGGTCAGCATTCTTTACCGTGATTTGCTGCTCCAGGGCTGCCGGGATCATGATATCGCAGTTCACAGACCAGAATTCATCATTTGGCAACACCGCTTCTATGCCTTCAAAACCAGCAACACTGCCTTTGGCTGCGACGTGGTCCAGCAATTTGGCAACGTCCAGGCCATTTGAATGGAATATCGTGCCGCCGTGATCTTGTACCGCTACGATCTTGGCACCTGCGTCAGCAAACAAACGGGCTGCAATACCACCCACATTACCAAAACCTTGCACCGCAATTTTTGCACCGGCAATGTTCAAACCGCGCTTTGCTGCTGCTTCGCTACCTACCACGAATACACCACGGCCAGTCGCTTCACGGCGACCCAGGCTACCACCGAGGGAGATAGGCTTGCCAGTCACCACGCCAGTGGCAGTACGGCCTTCATTCATGGAATAGGTATCCATCATCCATGCCATGGTTTGCTCATTGGTGTTCACGTCCGGTGCCGGGATATCTTTGTCCGGGCCGATGATGATGCCAATTTCAGACGTGTAACGACGCGTCATGCGCATCAGTTCGCCACGTGACAGCGTTTTTGGATCAACGCGGATACCACCCTTGGCACCACCGTAAGGCACGTTCACTGCAGAGTTCTTGATCGTCATCCAGGCAGACAAGGCCATCACTTCTGACAGCGTCACATCCTGATGGAAACGCACGCCACCCTTGCCCGGACCACGGGAAGTATTGTGCTGGACACGGTAACCTTCAAAGTGAGCGATCGAACCATCGTCGCGCTCGATAGGCACGTCAACAATCAGGATACGCTTGGGACGTTTCAGGGTTTCTACCCAGCGCGACAAGTGGCCGAGGTAAGGGGTAACGCGATCAATTTGCTCAAGGTAAACTGACCAAGGACCTGTCTCTGTCGGGGTAAGATAAGACGGTATCTGGTGCTGGCTGGACATTATATGACCTCTTGATTATGGTTGAACTGGTTTGCAAATCTGGTATTCCAGGCCAGTCTGTCACCGGCGCTGAAAGCAGACGCATAGTAGTCTTTTCATTCTCAAATCAGCCAATGCTTTGTTTGCATGTATCTATGCATGAAATGCATAACCATTAAATTGGCCTTATGTTATGCCCACCTAGATGTCCATCCATTCATTGCGCTGAGAAGGCTATCAGGCAGGCCGTCGACTCTTCCCCTGACGATTCTTATTTTGCTTTTCCTCTACCTGCAATTGCTCCAGATATTCCCATAAACGCGAAACGATCATCTTACCCGGTCTCTGGATGGAGGGTCGCTCACGATACAGGCGGATTTCCATATTCACTTCCCAGGCACCGCTACCATCATCGGCACGGGCCAGTTGCTTTTGCTTGACCTCGCGGGTCACGGCAGACTCTGGCAAGAAGGCGACGCCACGGCCTTCGAGTGCCATCATTTTCAAGCCTTCTGCCATATCGGTTTCATAGCATTTTTCCAGATGCAGAGGCTGGCGCGTGTCATTCAAGATCAGGTCTACCATGCGGCCCAGATAAGCATTGTTGGCATAGGCCAGAAAGGGCAAAGGTTCTCGCTCCAGTCCTGGTAAAAGCAATTCCGGCACGCCGTGTTTATCGCAACGGGTATAGGCCCGCAAAGCCTCAGTCCCCATGCTGATCATGTCGTACTGGCTGCTATCGAGCAAAAGCGGCTGGCGTGGATGGTGATAACACAGCAAAAGATCACAGCCGCCTTCGACCAGGGTCATGACAGCATCATGCACGTTCAGCGCCAACAGGCGGCTATTGATTTCACCAAAGGCAGCTTCCAGACTGGTCAGCCAGCGTGGCACATAAGTCAGTGAGAGCGTATGCGGAACAGCAAAGTCCACCGTGGTTTGCGTGGTAGTGCGCTTGCCACGTAACAGGGCGCGGGCATTATTGATTTGCCCCAGCATGGCAATCGCCTGCTCGTAAAAAACTTCACCCGCATGTGTCAGACGTGTGGGGTAGGACGTACGGTCTATCAGGTCACTACCCAGCCAGGCTTCCAGTGATTGTATGCGCCGCGAAAATGCCGGTTGCGTTACGTGGCGCAATTCAGCCGAGCGGCTGAAACTATTGGTTTCTGCCAGCGATACAAAATCTTCCAGCCACTTGGTTTCCATTTTTATACACCCATCAATTCAACTTCATCCGCTTCGTCATCATCTTCTTCTGCCTGATCTTTTTTCTTGCTTTGCTGGCGTTCCCACATGCGTGCATAGGCACCGTGCAGGACCAGTAAATCATGATGAGTGCCGCGCTCTATGATGCGGCCCTTGTCCATCACCAGAATTTGCTGGGCATCGACAACGGTAGACAATCTGTGTGCAATCACCAGGCTGGTGCGGCTGCGGGCAATGTCTTTCAACTGGGCCTGTATCAATTGCTCGGCTTGGGAATCCAGCGCAGAAGTGGCTTCATCAAAAATCAGGATGGAAGGATTTTTTAACAGAGTGCGTGCGATGGCCACACGCTGCTTTTCACCACCTGACAATTTCAAGCCGCGCTCACCAACCATGCTGTCATAGCCATCTGGCAGCGACTCAATAAAATCATGGATATAGGCTGCCTTGGCGACGGCAATAATCTCTTCTTTGCTGGCACCCGGTTTGCCGTAAGCGATGTTGTATTCTATGGTGTCATTGAACAGTACGGTGTCTTGCGGGACTATGCCTATCGCCGCCCTGACTGATGCCTGGGTGACGTCGCGCACATCCTGGCCATCAATCGAAATATGGCCAGACTGGATATCGTAAAAACGAAATAGCAAACGCGACAAAGTTGATTTACCTGAGCCGCTATGGCCTACTACCGCCGTAGTCGTGCCCGGTGCGATCGTAAAGTCCACATCAAACAAAATCTGGCGTTCTTCTTCATAGCTGAAATTCACGTGCTGGAAGCGGATTTCTGCACCATTCCTGTGATGCACCTGCAAGACCTGGGCATGGTCGGCATCAGCCACTTCACGGTTTTGTCCCAACAGTGAGAACAGCCTTTCCATATCTGCCAGGCTTTGCTTGATTTCACGGTACAGCACACCCAGAAAATTCAAGGGAATATACAGCTGTATCATGAAGGCATTCACCAGCACCAGATCACCCAGACTCATCGTGCCATCAATGACACCCTGGGTCGCACGCCAGAGTATAAGGGTCACCGCTGTCGCGATGATCATGGATTGCCCGGTGTTCAGCAAGAACAGGCTGCTCTGCGATTTGACGGCAGCACTTTCATAGCTTTGCAGACCCTGGTCATAACGCTGGGCTTCGTACTCGTCATTGCCAAAATACTTCACCGTTTCATAATTGAGCAAGGAATCAATAGCCCTGGTGTGCGCCTTGGAATCAAGCTCATTCATGGTACGGCGAAAATGAGTGCGCCATTCAGTGACTGCGATGGTAAACACGATATACATCACCAGCGCCGTCGCGGTAATCACGGTAAACCATTTATCGTAATGCGTACCCAGATAAATCAATACCAGGCCAATTTCCAGCAAGGTGGGGACGATGCTGAACAAGGCATAAGAAATCAGGGATGAGATCGCCCGCGTCCCACGCTCTATATCGCGTGTGACACCACCCGTTTGTCGGTTCAGATGAAAGCGCAGGGACAACGCATGCAAATGGCGGAACACTTGCAAGGCAATGGTACGCACTGCCCGCTGAGTCACCTTGGCAAATACAAATTCGCGCAGTTCAGTAAATAGCGTGGTTGCCAGACGCAGTGCGCCATAGGCGACCAGCAAACTCACCGGCAAGACCATGACAGCCGCAGGATGGGCAGGGTTGATGGTCATGCTGTCCACCAGGTTTTTCAAGACCATGGGTACGCCGACATTGGCCAGTTTGGCTGCCACCAGGAAAGTCAGCGCCAGTAGAACGCGCCACTTATAAGCCCATAAATAAGGCAACAGGGTTTTAATGGTAGACCAGTCACCAGACTGTCCATGGGTACTGGCTGGGCTGGCGGAAGATAATTTACGAACGGATTCTCGGCGTTGCATTAAAAGGGGCACTCGTATGAGGGTTGAATGAGCTTTTCAGCCCTGGACTTGCCAGCGCTGACGTGAATTGGCAATTCAACAAAATCGCCTTCCATACCAAGAAGACAACAGAGAGAAAAACACTTCATGCAAAAACTGCATAGAGAAAATTATAGGCTATAAATCGTTTGTCCATCGGCCCTGGCATCAGCACACAACACAACACACAAGACAACACACAACACAACACACAAGACAACACACAAGACAACACACAAGACAACACACAAGACAACACACAACAGTTTCATCATGGCGGACTTTGTCTTGCAGCTATCGTACAATTTGCCTTTCGCTTTCAAGGTCGGCATTTCATTGCAATGAATATGCCTGGCTTGCCAATAAGGTTTTCAATATGAACAAGAATAAACTGGTGATTTTCGGCAGCAGCAACATTTTGTCAGACTTGTTTGACTGCGCGCTTGCGCAGGGCCTGGTGGTCTCCAAAATCGTTTTGCATTTGCCAGAAACTGTGGGCGAGCGCGATATCAGCCTGGCTGAACGCATCAGGGAATGGGCTGCCTATGGCCCCGCGCCTGAAGTGCTGGAACTGGCTGACTTTCAACCAGCAGATGACGAGTTGTATTTGCTGGGGCCAACCACACCCACACGCAATGTACTGGAGCAGGAAATATTGCAACGCTTTGCAGAGTATGGGCTGGAATTCCATACCCTCATCCATCCGCGTGCCTGCGTGTCGCCGCTGGCAAAACTGGCTGCCGGTGTTTTTGTCGGTGCCAACAGCGTCATCGGCCCGGGTGCAGTATTGGGTCGCCATGTATTTGTCAATCGTGGTGTCACGATAGGGCATGACACGCATATTGGTGCATTTTCACGAGTGCAGCCGGGCAGCAATGTCGGTGGTCTGTCGCTTATAGGTCATAGCGTCACCATCGCCATTGGTGCCACTCTGATAGAGCGCCTGCAGGTTGGTGACCATGCCTTTATTGGTGCTGGTGCGGTGGTCATCAGTGATACTCAGGCCGGTGCGCTGATGGTGGGAAATCCGGCGCGTTTCAAGAAATCTGTGCTGCCATCCGCTGATTGAAACGCGTCACGGCCAGTTCGCAAGCTGCTTGCAGACTGGCTGCGGCCTTATTCAAATCCAGATAGTCATCAAAGTGTTTTTGCATGGCGAGGCCAGCATCTTTTCTGATCTCAGGATTGTGCAGCCACAGCATCATGGTCTGGAAATAATCCTGCAAGCTTGCCTGCGCAGCACCGGCTAATTTGTCACCGCCATCCGAGCCTTGCAAACTCAGGGCCGGGACAGCCAGGGCCATTGCTTCCGCCACCGCAAATCCACCACCCATCATGGGTGGATTGATATAGATATCGCTGCATGCCAGGTATTTGACAGCATCTGCACAGAAAGCGATGCATTGCAACTGCCCCTCCCTGGCAGACTGCAATGATGATGGCAAAACACCATTACCACCGACGATAAGCCACTGCACATGAGGATGCTGGTTCAGCACTTGCAACATGGCCGCAGCCCATTCTCCCTTGATGCGCGCCTCACTTTCACTGACCAGAGTAACCAGGATGAGCTTGTCTTGCGCCAGCCCCAAAGAAGCGCGTGTATATATATGTGGTAGCGCTGGCCTTTGCACCCGATAGGAATGGTAGTAAGCCTGGCTGGCGGGAAATGTCGCAGTCCACTGCGCCGCCTGCAAGCCGTTTAAATCTTGCTGCGCAGTCAGCCATACATCGGCAGGCAACATCGGTGACAGGGAATTGATGCCCAGACTGAGCACAGGACGCGCCGGATAAGCCGCCGCAGCCAGGCCTGCATACAAACCGACAAACATCACCAGATCAGGATCAAACAAAGCAATCTGGCTCAGCAAGCTTTTCCATCTTTGCAGCAGCGAAAAGCGCGTATCACCAGTCATGACCTGCCCGCCCTGCCCCAGGTATTTATCCCAGCCAGCAGTGACAAACTGAGGCTCTGGTGTGTAGGAATGGCTGCCCAGATAATGCTTGAAGTCTGGCCCCAGCATTTCTTGCGCAGAATACAGCACGACTTCATAACCAAGCTGGCGCAGGTTTTCTGCCTGCTGCAAAGCCATCAGCGTGGGTGGATGCTTGATATTGCTGACATAGGGTGCAATCAGCGCGACCTTGCGTACACTGCCAATGCTGCGCTTCTTTAGCACTTGGGTGGCTTGCACTTGCTGCCATATCGAAGTATTGAGGCTCGCGGCAATCGCTGGCAGAGACAGCTCTTGCAGCCTTTGCCGGAAAGCCTGGCGGTCAGGAATATCCAGCAATACTCTTTGCCAGGCATATTGCAGGAAAGTCATGAGCCGGTCGGCATCATGGGGTTGCAAAGTCAGCACTATCTGCCCGGCTTGCTGCAGATATTCTGGCCTGCCCGTCAGCATATCCAAAAAGGTAGCGCGATAAAAACCAGCCAGGCCAGTCGCGGCGACATTCGCCAGCAAAAACTGCTCCAGCTGCAAGCTCAAGGCAGGCCTGGCCTGCCGGCGCATCAAATCCACCATCTGATGCCAGCCATGGCTGGCGGTCGGATTGGCGACGGTACGCATGACGACATCGTCCAGCAATCTTGCTTCTTCCTGATTTTCTGCCATCGTCTGCTCTTTATCTATCCTGGATTTTTCTCAAAATGATCCGTGAAATTATTACATTGTCATCGACTTTACAATATATCACCCTGCAAGTCGCTGGCAATTCGCTTGCTTTACTCAGCATGCATGAAATCTGGTTTAAGATTTGTCTCACTATATTCCACTCACTTCACTTTGACATCATCATGACTGAACAAATTAGCAACGGGCTGCCATCGCATATGCCCACACTCAGGGTTATGCCCATGCCTGCAGATGCCAACGTCCATGGCGACGTGTTTGGCGGCTGGATCATGTCTCAGGTCGATATTGCTGGCGCAATTCCAGCAGCACGCCGTGCCAATGGCCGGGTTGCGACGATCGCGGTTAACTCTTTCCTGTTCAAGCAGCCAGTCTTCGTTGGTGACCTGTTGTCGTTTTATGCAGAAGTGATCAAGGTGGGCAATACCTCAATTACGGTATCAGTAGAAGTCTATGCAGAGCGTAATCGCCTGCAGGCATCGACTGTCAAAGTCACTGAAGCTACCCTGACTTATGTCGCCACCGGCGATGATCGCAAACCGCGTCAGATTCCACCACTGGAAGACATTAGCAAGGTGGGTTGAACACAGTCATGAAGTTATCGCGCCGTTCGTTTTTACAGCAGTCCCTGCAATTCACTACCTTTGCTGCACTGGCCCAGGCTTTTCCTGGATGGGCAGCCGAGCGCAGCAGTGTTTATCCATTCAGCCTGGGGGTGGCTTCAGGCTCACCCCGGCATGACAGCGTGGTTTTGTGGACACGCCTGCTGCCCGAGCCTTTGAATGCAGCGGCCCTGCCTGCCGTACCCTATAAGCTGCGCTGGGAAATTGCCGAAGATGAGCAATTTTTTCGCCTGGTCAACAAGGGCGAAACCCATGCCCTGCCTGAGCTGGCCCACAGCGTGCACGTCGATGTGACTGGCTTGCAGCCAGATCGCTGGTATTGGTATCGCTTCATACTGGGTGACGCAATCAGCCCGGTGGCACGCACCCGTACCGCACCTGCTACCGATGCCATGCCCAGCAATTTGCGACTGGCCATCGCTTCTTGCCAGCATTGGGAATTTGGTGAATATGCAGCACACCGCCATATTGCCGCCGCCAATCCTGATCTGGTCGCATTTCTGGGTGATTATATTTATGAATGGGGGCCCTATGATCTGCGCCATGCAGCCAAGCCACGCAATCGCGATATAGAGAGTTTCAGCCTGGCTGAATACCGCGCCCGTTATGCCCAGTACAAGACCGACCCGCAATTGCAGGCTGCCCATCATGTCGCTCCCTGGATAGTTACCTGGGATGATCATGAAGTCGCCAATGATTATGGCAATGACAGGGATGAAAGACTGGACGTCAACTTCATGGCGCGCCGGGCTGCTGCCTATCAGGCGTTTTATGAGCATATGCCGGTACGTTTGCAC
>Ga0207952_1001079_pt1 | contig 13552 bp, 10 predicted proteins | sample SubbioR12Aug_8Ca_FD_184831 | JGI IMG/M metagenome (GOLD analysis project Ga0207952, IMG submission 184831) | Serpentinite rock and fluid subsurface biosphere microbial communities from McLaughlin Reserve, California, USA - CR12Aug_8Ca (SPAdes) | ecosystem: Environmental > Terrestrial > Deep...
TTTTAGGGTTAGGGTTGCTACATTAAAACGCATGATTGAGTTTTCAGAAAAAAGAAAGAAACTCAATATGTATATGGAAGAGGATCCCCAAAAAATTCTTGACCAAATTCAGATGACCGTTTTGCAACAACAAAATGAGTTTAATCGAATTTGGGACGGTATTCAAAAGGAATTAAAAAAAGAAAAAATTACGCTTGTTACTGAAACACAGCTAACTAAAATTCAACAACAATTTGTAAGAAAGTTTTTTGACGAAGAAGTACGATCAAATATCATTCCTCTAATGATAGAAACCCTGCCACAGCTTCCCTACTTAAGAGATAAGAGTATTTTTTTAGGGGTAGTGATGCGCAAAAAAAATTCTGCCTATCAACAAAAATATGCACTGATTGAAATTCCTACTAAAGCAGTTGGAAGGTTCATTCTATTACCTTCTAAGAAAGACGAGAAAAACATCATTCTATTAGAAGATGTGATACGATTTAACTTACCTGTTATCTTCTCTTATTTTGGCTACGATATTTTTGAAGCGCATGTGTTTAAAGTAACCAAAGACGCAGAAATAGATTTAGACAATGATATCAGTACCAGCTTTGCCGAAAAAATTGAGAAGGGTATTAAAAATAGAAGAAAGGGCAAGCCTGTAAGATTCGTGTACGACAAAGAAATGGATCCAGGTTTATTAGAGTATCTAATTAGAAGGCTAAGCTTAAATAGGAAAAGTAATATTATTCCTGGAGCCCGTATTCACAACTTTAGGCATTTCATGGATTTTCCTGATATCCTCAATAATAAAAGTACGCGAAGGGCTTCATTTATACCTAAGTCATTACAAACTTCATTAAGAGTTACAGACATCATTTTGAAGCAAGATGTGATGCTTCATTTCCCCTATCATGCTTTTGACCCCATTATAGATTTGCTGAGAGAAGCAGCAATGGATCCAGAAGTAATTTCCATTAAAATAACTGCCTATCGTTTGGCGTCTAATTCTAAAGTCATCAATGCATTAGTTAATGCAGCACGTAACGGCAAACAAGTAGTGGTTATGTTGGAATTAAAAGCTCGATTTGACGAGGAAGCCAATTTAGAATGGAAGAAGATTTTAGAAGAAGAAGGAGTTAAAGTTTTATTAGGGGTACCCAAAATGAAAATTCATGCAAAGCTTTGTGTGATTAATAAAAGAAAGGGAACCAAGACCACCCATTATGGATTTGTAAGCACCGGAAACTTGAATGAAAAAACAGCCAAAGTTTATGGAGACCACTGCTTGCTTACTTCTAATAGAAATATCATGAACGATATTAATAAGATGTTTCGCTATTTAGAAAATTGGAAAGCCGGACCATTACTTTTAAAGTCTTGTAAAACCCTCATGGTTTGCCCTACCAATATGCGTAATGAATTATATGCGCTCATTGATTCAGAAATTAAACACGCAAAAGCAGGCAAAGCAGCTGGAATCATTTTAAAAGTAAATTCTTTGAGTGACGCAAGCCTGATAGATAAATTGTATGCTGCGGGAGCTGCAGGGGTAAAAATTGAAATGATTGTCAGGGGTATATTTTGTGCCGAAATAGATAGAAAGAAATTTAAACAGCCAGTTAAAGCCATTAGTATTGTAGATGAATATTTAGAACATTCTAGGGTAATGATTTTCCATAATCTGGGTAAAGAAAAAGTATATATATCTAGTGCAGATTGGATGGTAAGAAACCTTAATCATCGAGTAGAGGCAGCAGTTCCGATAACAGACCCTACCATCAAACAGGAATTGATTGATATTATCCACATTCAGTTAAGAGACAATGTAAAAGCCCGAATTCTGAACAGTGAATTAGCCAACAACTATGTACCTTCCGTAGGAAAAAAGAAAATTAGGTCACAAATTGAGACCTATCATTACCTGTTCAGAAAAAACAATACCACCAGTGAGGCTAGCAGCAATTGATATAGGAAGTAACGCAGCAAGATTATTAATTGTTGAGGTAAGCAATGATAAAAATGGAAAACCCCAATTCAATAAACTGAATTTGGTAAGGGTTCCCCTAAGATTGGGCTTTGATGTATTTGCCAATGGAGAAATCTCCAAGGAAAAAAGGGGGATGATTCTTCAAACCATGAAAGCCTATAGTCATTTATTGAATGCGTATAATGTAAAAGAAGTGATTGCATGTGCCACAAGTGCAATGAGGGATGCTTCTAATTCTGCAGATATAATTAGAAAAGTAAAACTAGAAACCGGGCTAGGTATTGAAATAATCAGTGGAGATTTAGAAGCATCTATAATATATGAAAACCATATTGCAGAGAATATGGATGTAGCCAATAGCTATATGTATATTGATGTAGGTGGTGGTAGTACAGAACTCACTTTTTTTACTGACGGCAAACTAACTTTTAAACGTTCATTTAATATTGGAACTATTCGACTTTTAAAAGATATGGTAGACGATTATAAATGGAATGAAATGAAGGACTATATTAAATCGGCAACCAAGGGGTACAAGAAAATTATTGCCATTGGAACTGGTGGAAATATCAATAAAGTTTTTTCATTAAGCAAGAAGAAGGATGGTAAACCCCTCAGTTTAGATTTACTGAAAGACTATTATAAAGAGATTTCGAATTTTTCCTTAGAAGACAGGATTAATATTTATAAGCTCAGAAACGACCGAGCTGACGTTATAGTACCAGCATTACAAATTTATATTAATGTAATGCGTTGGGCTGATGCAGACGAGATTTATGTGCCTAAAATAGGGCTTGCAGATGGTTTGGTTCAACATTTATACGCCGAAATTCACCGATGATAAGCCTATTTTCGGCCCCATTTTGATTAAATAAAGCGCATACACCCTACATTTGGATATACCCATTGGTACCAAACAATATGATTAAGACCATTTCAGATAAAAACAGGGCCATACAATATGTAGCACATTTAGCTGCTTGGCTTTGCTTTTTCTTTTTACCCTACTTGGTGTTTTTTCCTAGGTTAAGAGATTTTAGTATGAGCAATCATATGCTCACAGTAATTGTTCTTAACAATATTATGCTCATGGTATTCTACTATTTAAATACCATGGTGTTGATTCCGAAATTACTCATCAAAGAAAAATGGTTCTTGTATATTCTAAGCTTAATTGGATGTTTACTTTTCTTTCTATATGTGCCTCGCACATTGGCGATGATGATTTATCCTCCTGAAATTCCTTTAAATGTAACTGAAAACACAAGGGGCATTAATAGAGGAAATAGAATTGGAAGAATTAGAAGAAGACCTTATGCAGATTTTTTCAATACTGTTTTGTTCTTATTAGTAATCACTTTTGGGGCATGTATTGAAGTAGTTAGGCGCTGGTTACAAACAGAACAAAATAGAAAAGAAACAGAACATGAGAGAATTAACACCGAGCTTTCTTTCTTAAAATCGCAAGTGAATCCGCATTTTTTCTTTAATACACTTAATAATATTTATTCTTTAGCTATAGTAAAAAGTGATAAAACAGCCCATGCCGTTTTAAAGCTTTCTGCTATTATGCGTTATATACTTACAGAAACAGAAAGAAATTTAGTGCCGCTAGAAAATGAAGTTGCATTTATTCATAATTATATAGAATTACAACAAGTAAGATTAACGGATAAGGTTCAAGTTAATTTTAACATTGAGGGCAACACCGCCCCCCTACTGGTTGCTCCGTTAATTTTTATTCCATTTGTTGAGAATGCATTTAAATATGGGGTGAGTACCAAAGAACAAAGCAGCATTGAAATCAATCTTAAAGTAACTGAACATACTATATATTTTTATGCTAAAAATTATATTGTTCATTCAGAAAACAATATGATGGAAAACACAGGTATTGGCATAAATAATGTAAAAAGGAGATTAGAATTATTGTATCCAGAAAAACACCAATTAAGCCACCTAACTGAAAATGGCTATTATATTGTTAACCTTGAAATTAATACCCTTTCATGATTAAATGTATAGCAATTGATGATGAGCCATTGGCGTTAGAAGTTGTAAAAGAATATTGCAGTAAAATTTCATTCCTATCATTAGAGAAAACTTTTACAGACACCGATGAAGCAAGATTGTATTTACAACAAAATAAAGTTGACATATTATTTTTAGATATTCAAATGCCCGATATCAATGGGCTTCAATTTTATAAAAGTTTAACTGTTAAGCCTATTGTTATATTCACTACTGCTTACAAGGATTTTGCAGTAGAAGGTTTTTCTGTAGACGCTGTAGACTACTTGTTAAAACCATTTGAATACGACCGTTTTTTAAAAGCATGTTATAAAGCAAAAGAATACCTAGAATTTTTAAGTTCCCAGGAACTTCAGCTCAATTCAATTTTCGTAAAAGTGAATTACGAAATAATGAAAATCAATTTAAAAGATATTGAACTAATTGAAGCATTAGACGACTATATTAAAATATACATTAAGCCCTCTCCTGTTTTAACCTTAATGACGCTAAAAAGTATAAGCGACAAACTACCATCCAGAGATTTTTTAAGGGTGCATCGATCATTTATTGTTCCTATTCATAAAATTGAAAAATTTAGTAAGTCAAAAATCTGGATTTCTGGAAAAGAAGTACCCATTGGTAGTAGTTACAACAATGTTTACGATCAACTTTTATCGGTTTCTAAACTTGGTTAACCTTCGTCTATTAGAATTTAGGATGTAACTTTGCTGCAAAATATCATATTATGGAATTTTTGCAGCAGTTGGGTTTGCAACAACACAATCAAGGTGTTTCTTCAGGTACTATTTGGATCAATTCAAATGGATCAAATATTGACTCTTTTTCCCCGGTTGATGGTAAGAAAATTGGTTCTGTAACATCTGTAGATAAAAACAGTTATGATTCGTTGATACAAACGAGTTTGGGTGCTGCAAAATTATGGAGAAACTGGCCTGCACCTAAAAGAGGAGAAATCGTTCGCCAAATTGGGGATGCACTAAGAGCAAATAAAGAGCCCTTGGGTAAATTAGTGAGCTATGAAATGGGCAAAAGTTTACAAGAAGGATATGGCGAAGTTCAGGAAATGATAGATATCTGCGATTTTGCTGTAGGGCTTTCGCGTCAATTGTATGGATTAACTATGCACAGTGAACGTCCACAACATAGAATGTATGAACAATGGCATCCATTGGGCATAGTGGGAATTATTTCAGCATTTAATTTTCCTGTTGCTGTATTTAGTTGGAATGCAGCTTTAGCATGGATTTGTGGAAATACAACCATTTGGAAACCCAGTGAAAAAGCTCCTCTTTGTGGTGTTGCAGTCCAACATATTATTGCAAAAGTTTTTGAAGCAAACAATGTTCCCGAAGGTGTAAACTGCTTAATACAAGGTGGGCGTGAAGTAGGTGAATGGTTAAGCAATGATACTAGAATTCCATTGGTATCTGCAACTGGTTCTACTAGGATGGGTAAAGCGTTAAGTGCAGCTGTAGCAGCAAGATTAGGTAAAAGTATTTTAGAATTAGGTGGCAATAATGCCATTATTATTTCTAAAGATGCCGACTTAGATATGTCACTAATTGGTTGTGTATTTGGGGCAGTAGGTACTGCAGGACAACGTTGTACAAGCACCAGAAGATTAATTATACATGAGTCTGTGTATGATGCTTTTACTGCTAAACTAGTAAAAGCATACGACCAACTAAAAATTGGAAATCCTTTAGATGCAACTAATCATGTAGGACCATTAATAGACCAAGATGCCGTTAAAATGTATTTAAATGCTATAGAACAATGTAAAGCACAAGGTGGTCAATTTTTAGTGGAAGGTGGTGTAGTTAACGGTGCCGGATACGAAAGTGGTTGTTATGTAAAGCCTTGCATTGCAGCTGTTACCAATGAATTGTCCATTGTTCAACACGAAACTTTTGCGCCTATTTTATATGTAATGAAATACAGCCATTTAGAGGAGGCAATTGCTATGCAAAACAATGTACCACAAGGATTGTCTTCAGCAATTATGACCCTTAATATGCGAGAAGCAGAGTTATTCCTTTCTGCCAATGGAAGTGATTGTGGTATTGCTAATGTAAATATTGGAACCAGTGGGGCAGAAATTGGGGGTGCATTTGGAGGTGAAAAAGAAACTGGTGGTGGTAGAGAAAGTGGAAGCGATGCATGGAAAGCCTATATGCGTAGACAAACCAATACCATTAACTATGGAAATACATTACCACTAGCACAGGGTATTCAATTTGATTTTTAAAGAATTAAAAACGATTTGTTGAAAAAATAATTTCTTAAAGTGGTTTCCCTGCAAAATTGAAATTGAGGGTAAACTGATGAAAAACTTTTTGCTGGTAAAAGCCTGTTGCATAACGAATATGAAGTTTTTTATGCATGAAGCCAGCTCCAGCTGTTAGTCCATTCAAACCACTGGTAGCATTAAAGATATTGAGGTCTTGTCTTCTTAAAAAGTTATACCCTAAACTGATTTCAACTTTTTCGTTTAGGTAAAACTGCGTAGCAAGAATAAGGTGGGCAAAGGTTTTCTGTAAAAATCCTGCTGTTCTTAAATCGCCCTCCGATGCATTAAATGCAGTATCGTTATACAATATATTTAATCGATGTAAATTATGGGCTGTTAAAGAAAATTGAATAGGAGCATTGGCTAATCGCTTACTTATTCCCGCTTGCAAATCAAAAGGCAATTCTTCTTTGGCAGCACCTCCATAAGTGCTTAATTGGGTGCCCATATTTTTGATGGCAACCGATGCTTGAATTTGATTTAAAGTGTCCGTATAAGTAAGACCAATATCCATAGCAATTCCAGAAGAACGATATATGCCGTAATTGCTTTGAATAAACTTTGCAGCTGCTCCTATGTAGAAATAGTTATTGTATTGTTTACTCAACAAGAATTGAAGTGCAAAATCATTCGGTTTGAAAGTACCTAATACATTTCCAGCAGCATCAGTTTGGGTAATATTTCCGTAATGCAAATATTGTAATCCAATACCCCAATTAATTTGATGTCGCTCTTGAAAATAAGATGCGACTGCACTATAATTACTAATCCCTGCTAAAAAACCATTAAAAGATGTGGCTATTTGCTGGTGCATACTTTTTCTTAATAAAGCAGGATTTCCTAAACTCATAGAAACATCATTGCTCTGATTACTAATATTGATGCCACCTAGCGCAGCCACTTGTGCAGAACCTGGTTGAGATAGAAAATTATAAACAGCATTGCCACCGAGTGTTTGCGCTAAAGACTCAGTGGCAATGAAAAAAAATATGCTTATTACTATTTTCTTAATAATCATTCCATATTAAAACTACAACTATACAAGCGCATAATCAACAACCTGCTGCATGGTTTTTACATAATGGAAATGTAATCCTTTTATAAAACTACTGTCTATTTCAGCCACATCTTTTTGATTGAGATGACATAACACTATTTCTTTTAACCCTGCTCTTTTTGCAGCCAATACTTTTTCTTTAATTCCCCCAACCGGTAAAACCTGACCCCGCAATGTAATTTCACCAGTCATTGCTAAAAATGGTTTTACTTTTCTTCCAGTAAAAGCAGAAGTAATTGAGGTTAACATGGTGATACCCGCACTTGGACCATCTTTAGGCACTGCTCCTTCAGGAACATGAATATGTATATTCTTGTTTTTAAACAACTCTGGATCAATACCTAGTTTTTTATAATTGGCTTGAATATAACTAAGAGCTGTTGTTGCACTTTCCTTCATTACATTCCCCAAATTCCCAGTCAATTTCAATTCACCTTTACCATCACTTAAAATGGTTTCAATAAATAGTATATCCCCACCTACATACGTCCAAGCTAATCCAACTACTACTCCAGCCATATTGGCTGTTTTATAAATTTCATTGCTGTAACGTTGTTGACCGAGAATTTTTTCAACATCAGCAGCCGTTAAATTCAATTTAACTTTCTCCTTTAATGCCATTTCTTTTGCTTGAAAACGCATAATAGAAGCAAGTTGACGATCTAATTCACGTACCCCACTCTCTCGGGTGTATTGCTCAATCACTTTTTCTAATACCTTATCGTTTATCTTGAAGTTTACTTTGGCCAAACCATGTGCTTCTTTTTGCTTTGGAACCAAATGTCGCTTTGCTATTTCAACTTTTTCTTCTATTGCATAACCACTTAAATCAATAATCTCTAAACGATCTCTTAAAGCAGGCTGAATATTTTGTAGATTATTAGCAGTAGCTATAAATAGTACTTTGCTTAAATCGTATTCTAATTCTAAATAGTTATCATAAAAAGTATGATTTTGTTCAGGATCTAATACCTCTAGTAATGCCGAAGATGGGTCTCCCCTATGGTCAGATCCAATCTTATCAATCTCATCCAAAATCATTACAGGATTAGATGTTTTACACTTTCGAATATTTTGCAAAATTCTACCAGGCATAGCACCAATATAGGTTTTCCGATGCCCTCTAATTTCACTTTCGTCGTGTAAACCACCCAAACTTAATCGCACATATTTTCTACCAATTGCATGTGCAATAGATTTACCTAAAGAGGTTTTACCAATTCCGGGAGGGCCTAAAAAACAAAGGATGGGACTTTTCATATCACCCTTTAATTTTAAAACAGCCAAGTATTCAAGAATCCTGCTCTTTATTTTAGTCATGCCATAATGGTCAATGTCTAATACTTTTTTAGCATTCTTTAAATCGTAATTGTCATTGGTATATTCATCCCAAGGAAGATCTAACATTAAGTCTAAATGATTATACACCACAGAATAATCAGGGGTAGACGCATGCATTCTTTCTAACTTTTGAATACCAGTTTTAAATGCATTTTTTGCAGCTTCAGGCCATTTTTTTGTCTCGGCCTTTTTCTTCATTTCAGCAATCTCTCTTTCATTGGTATCTCCACCCAATTCTTCTTTAATACTCTTTAATTGCTGTTGAAGAAAATAATCGCGTTGTTGTTTGTCTAATTCCGTTCTGGTTTTATTAGTTACCTTATCTTTTAATTCTGCAAATTGTAATTCGCGTTGAAGAATATGAACCAGTTTTATAGCCCTTTCATTTACGTCATTGATTTCTAAAAGTTGTTGTTTTTCTAGTAAATCGCTGTTCAAATTACTGCTTACAAAATTGATTAAAAAAGCAGGGTTCTCTATATTCTTTAGAATAATGGAAGCTTCAGTTGGCAAATTGGGGGAGAGTTGAATAATTTGCGCTGCCAAATCCTTGATTGTGCTCACATAAGCTTTGAAATCTTCTGTATCAGGTGCATCTGCTTCTGTAAAAAGTTGAATACTGGCCTTAAAATAAGGGTCATCACTCAACATCTCCATCCATTCAAAGCGTTTTTTACCTTGAATGATAATGGTTGTTCCGCCATCAGGCATTTTTATGAGCTTTACAATTTTGGCTACTGTGCCTATTTTGCAAAGATCTTTGGGTTCAGGCTCTTCTATATTGGCATCTTTTTGTGCAATTACACCAATCAATTTGTCGGTTTTATACACATCGCTTACTGCTTTGATGCTTTTATCTCTTCCAACGGTAATTGGTAAAACTACTCCAGGAAATAATACTGTATTTCTTAGTGGAAGAATGGGTAATTCATTAGGAATAACCAAATTATTGTCAAGCTCCCCGTCTTGTTCATTGATGGGAATAATTGGCATAAAATCGGTCTCATCTTCAGACTTAAAAATTAATTTACGCTTGTCCATATTCTACTCGGGTCAAATTGTCACAAAAATGAAATGGAAAAATTTCCATTGATAAAAGGAGTAATAAAACAATATTAATGCCATCTGTTCAACAAGCCAGTTTTTGGTACAAACTGGCACAAAAAAAATCCTCCCGATTGTTATCGGGAGGACCTTCTTGCAAGAAGTAATATTAGTAACGAGTACTTGTATTAACTATTTCTTGGTTGTATCAACAGCAGCAGCAGTTGTATCAACAGTAGCAGCAGTTGTGTCTACAGTTGCAGCAGCAGTGTCTACAGTTGCAGCAGCAGTATCTGCAGTTGCTTCAGTTGTTTCAGCGTTGTTACAAGCAGTCATTAAACCTGCTACGGCTAGAATTGCGAATACTTTTTTCATTGTACTTGTTTTTTGGGTTTTTTTATTTGGTCGCAAAAATAGGGTAATTTGGGTATTAAAGCCAAAATTTTCCTAAAATTTTCCAAAATTCCTGATTTTTTACTTCTTTCTGAAGAATATGCGGATTGGAACCCCCTTAAAGTCAAAATTGGCCCTTAATTGGTTTTCTAAATAATTTTTATAAGGCATTTTGATATCATCAGGGAAATTGGTAAAAAAGGCAAATGAAGGTACTGGAGTAGGTAACTGCGTCACAAACTTGATTTTTATAGAATGGCCACGAACTACTGGAGCATGGTAATTTTCCACTGCTTTAAGCATCACTTCATTTAAAGTAGAAGTAGCAATTTTTCTGCGGCGATTTTCAAAAACAGCTAATCCTGTTTCGATTGCTTTGAATATCCTTGTTTTTTCGGTTACTGATATAAACAGAATTGGCACATCATTAAAGGGAGCCATTTTTTGCTTGAGTAATTTTTCGTAATCACGGGCAGTGTTGGTTTCTTTCTCAATTAAGTCCCATTTATTGACCAACATTACAATACCCTTACCCTTTCTTGCTGCTAAACTAAAGATGGTTATATCCTGTGCTGTAATTCCCTTGTGTGCATCTATCACCAACAAACAAACATCTGCTTCATCCATTGCTTTGATGGCCCTGATGATGGAATAAAATTCAAGATCGTCTTTCTCTTTACTCTTCTTTCTGATACCTGCAGTATCAATGAGCATAAACTCTTTCTGAAAAAGTTTATAATGGGTATGTATGGTATCTCTAGTAGTTCCAGCGATATTACTTACAATAGTTCTTTCCTCACCTACTAACGCATTCAATAACGAAGATTTACCCACATTTGGTTGACCTATAATGGCAAACTTTGGTAATTCACTATCAATGGTACTTTCCTGTCCTTCTTCATCGGTTATATTTGCTACTACACCATCCAACAAATCACCAGTTCCGCTCCCAGAAATACTACTAATAAAAAAGGTATGCTCGAATCCTAAGCTATAAAATTCAGTTGCTTCAAGTTCTCTTGTACCATTGTCTACTTTATTAACTACAACAAAAACTGGCTTACTACTTCTACGTAAAAGATCGGCCATTGCTTCGTCAAGGTCGGTAATACCTGTTGCTACGTCTACCATAAAAATAATGGCATTGGCTTCGTCAATAGCAATTTTAACTTGCTTGCGTATTTCAACTTCGAAAATGTCTTCGCTTTGCGGAACAAACCCCCCAGTATCTATAAGATTGAAAGATTTACCATTCCAGTCGGCAACACCATATTGGCGATCACGTGTAACACCACTTATATCGTCTACAATGGCTTTACGCTGTTCTAATAAACGATTAAAGAAAGTGCTTTTTCCTACATTGGGTCTTCCAACAATTGCAACGGTGTAACTCATTTTGTATAATTCTAATTGAGGTAATCAGTTATCATTTATTGATAACCATATTCTTTTAATTGAAGGTCATTGTCGCGCCATTTAGGACGCACTTTTACAAATAACTCTAAAAATATTTTCTTCTGTACAAAAGCTTCAATGTCTTTTCTTGCCTGAATGCCAATTTGCCTAATCATTGATCCTTTCTCGCCAATTATGATTGCTTTTTGTGTTTCTCTATGAACAATAATATCTGCCTGAATTTTTACAATATTTCCCTTGTCTTTGTACTCGTTTACCAATACCGCGGTGTGATAGGGTATTTCATCTGCAAACAATTCATATATTTTTTCTCGAATCATTTCAGACACAAAAAAACGAGTTGGCAAATCACTTAAATCGTCTTCATTGTAAAATGGAACTCCTTCAGGCAACATGCCAACAATTACCGCTAAAAGTTTATTTAGGTGCAATTTTTGAAGGGCACCAATTTTCACCAATTGTTTGCAGTAAGGTTTATTGGCAAAAAAAGCTTCTGCTTCTGCAATTTTTCCATTTCCCGCAATATCAATTTTGTTTAAAATAAGCAAAGCAGGCACTTTCAACTTTAAGGCAGAAAAAATAGCATCACATTCCTCAAAATTATCATTCGCATCAACCATTAATAAAGCTAAATCTGCATCTTCCAATGCACCTTTAACCGAATCCATCATTTTTTGATGAAGCTTATACTTAGGGTCAATAATACCTGGTGTATCAGAAAAGATGATTTGGTATTCGCCGGGTTTATTTAAAAAGGCTTTAATACGATGTCTGGTTGTTTGAACCTTAGGAGAAACAATAGCCATCTTCTCTCCTATTAATGCATTTAGTAGAGTGCTTTTACCCGCGTTGGGCTTACCAAAAATATTTACAAAACCTGCTTTCACCAATTCAATTTAATCATTATTTAGGCAATCTCCTTGCTGCCAGTGAAGGCAGTTCATATAAACCCATAAAAAAAGGCCCCATAAGGGCCTTTAAGCTGTTGCGAGAGGAGGGATCGAACCTCCGACCTTCGGGTTATGAGCCCGACGAGCTACCGCTGCTCTATCTCGCGATGTAATGGGTTGCAAAAGTAGGTTTTAGAAACTTAGCAACCAAATATTATTTAATGTTTAGTCGGTTTTACGTTTAACAGATGAAGCTCCACTGCTGTTAAAATCTTTAATCATTGCTTCCCCTTTATATTGTATACTGCTTGCCCCACTTGCTTCTGCGCTAATTTCTTTATTGGCAAGAACCCGAACAGATGAAGCACCGCTTGCATCAATCTTACAAAAGTTTGCAGAAAAATCAAAGGCTTTAATACTACTCGCTCCACTGGCCAAATAAGTTGCTTTATCTGCAGTCCCTTTTAAATTTACTTGAGAAGCACCGCTTAAATCTACTCGAATACTGCCCATTTCAAGGTCTCCTGTAAAATCACTGGCACCCGATAATTCAACTTTTAAATCGGCTAATTTCATTTTGCCAGCCGATTTGATATTGCAAGCTCCTGAAGCTTCTAACTTTATTAAATCGGTAAATGTGACATAGGCTTTTATTTGATTATTGCCCCATTTTTTCCAGCTCATCCCTTTAGTATCAAGGGATATATACAAAGTATTATTCCTTACTACAGTCTTTATTTTTTCTAATAATTCAGGTTCACTAGAACTTACTGCCACAGCTTCCTCTTTACCTTGTGATAAGTACAAAGTGATGGCTCCAGAAATTTCTATACCGTTAAATGGCCCTACTTTACGCTCTTGAGCGTTTGCATCGAATACCAATTTTTTTTCATCTTGCGCAAATCCTATTGCAAAAATGAATGCACTTATAATGAGTAGAATTTGTTTCTTCATAGCGTGATTTTTTATTAAAACGGTTGAACAAGCAGAAAGTTACACCCTCTTTAAAAAAGAAAGAACTATTTTTGCATTGTCCTCGGGGTGCTGAACATATTATTAGTTCGGCTGAGAAATACCCGTTGAACCTGAACAGGGTAATTCCTGCGAAGGGAAGG
>Ga0207952_1001080_pt1 | contig 13551 bp, 14 predicted proteins | sample SubbioR12Aug_8Ca_FD_184831 | JGI IMG/M metagenome (GOLD analysis project Ga0207952, IMG submission 184831) | Serpentinite rock and fluid subsurface biosphere microbial communities from McLaughlin Reserve, California, USA - CR12Aug_8Ca (SPAdes) | ecosystem: Environmental > Terrestrial > Deep...
TGGCGCGAGTGGGCGGCGCTACGCGAGGCAAATCGAAACTTCCTGGCGCCGTGGGAGCCGACCTGGCCATACGACGCGCTGACCCGCGGCGCCTTTCGCCGGCGCCATCACGCTGGCGCACGTGCGCGACCTGGGCGTCGAAGTCTACGTGCTGCCCGACAAGCCGATCATCGACGCCATGTGGCTGCTGATGGAGCGGGCGAAGGTCGTCACCGAGCCGGCGGCGTCCGCGGGACTGGCTGGCCTGCTGGCCGGGGTCGTGAAGCCGGCCCTGCCGACGGGAGCGAAAGTCGTGCTGATCGTCTCTGGCGGCAACGTCGACGCCGAACGGTTGAAGATGCTTGCCTGAACTGGCCTATATTTCGGGTGTTCGGCCCCTCTGAAGGAGCACCTGATGGCCACGATGACTTCGCCGACCACTGAGTCGGCCACCGATACCTTCCCGATCAACGGCACCGACTACATCGAGTTCTGGGTCGGCAACGCCAAGCAGTCGGCGATGTACTACCGCGCTGCGTTCGGCTTTCAACTCACCGGCTACCGTGGTCCCGAAACCGGCGTGCGCGACCGCGCCAGCTACCTGCTGACCCAGGACAAGCTCCGGTTCGTCCTCACGAGCCCCATCGGCCCCGATTCCGAAATCGCCCGCCACGTCAACCTCCACGGCGACGGTGTGCGCGACATCGCCTTCTGGGTAGACGACGCGCGCGACGCCCATGCAAAAGCGATCGCGCGCGGCGCGGTCTCGGTGCAGGAACCGACGGTGATGAAGGACGATCACGGCGAGGTGACCATCGCCGGCATCCGTACCTACGGCGACACCGTGCACTCGATTGTCGAGCGCAAGAATTACAAGGGACTGTTTCTTCCCGGGTACCGCGCGGCCACGTCGCCCTTCCAGGCCGTGCCAACCGGGCTCAAGTACGTCGACCACTGCGTGGGCAACGTCGAACTCGGCAAGATGAACGAGTGGGTGGCGTTCTACACCCGCGTGCTTGGTTTCCACAACATTCTCACCTTCGACGACAAGGACATCTCCACCGAATATTCGGCGCTGATGTCCAAGGTCATGTCGAATGGCAACGGCCGCATCAAGTTTCCCATCAATGAGCCCGCTGCCGGAAAGAAGAAGTCGCAGATTGACGAGTATCTCGACTTCTACAAAGGACCCGGCGTCCAGCACATCGCCATCGCCACGGACGACATCATTGCCTCGGTGAAGGCGCTGAAGTCGCGCGGCGTCGAATTCCTGATGACGCCCTCGTCGTACTACGATGAGCTGGAATCGCGCGTCGGCAAGATCGACGAGCCGGTGGACACGCTTCGCGAACTGGGGATCCTGGTGGATCGCGACGACGAAGGGTACTTGCTGCAGCTTTTCTCCAAGCCGGTGCAGGATCGGCCGACACTCTTCTACGAGATCATCCAGCGCAAGGGTGCCAGGAGTTTCGGAAAGGGCAACTTCAAGGCACTCTTCGAGGCCATCGAACGTGAGCAGGCGGAGCGAGGCAATCTCTGATGCCCACGTATCACACGCTCGGCCAGATTCCGCGCAAGCGACACATCGTCTTCCGGAAGCCTGATGGCGGCCTGTACCACGAGCAGTTGATGGGCAACGAAGGATTCACGGGCCCGTCCGCGCTTCTCTACCATATCCATCCGCCGACGACAGTGAAGGCGGTGCGGCGGATCAAGGAACTGAAATACGAAGGCGAGCCGCATCGGGTCCTGAAGCACCGTCACTTTCGCACGTCGCAGGTGACGCGCGGCGGCAGCCCGACGCTCGATCGCAAGCTCGTGATGTACAACGATGACATTGCGATGCTGTATGCGCTGCCGGACCTCAAGGTGCAGGACGAACACTTCTATCGGAACGCCCAGGGCGATGAAGTGGTGTATGTCGCTGAGGGTGAGGGTACGCTCGAGACGCAGTTTGGTGACCTGCCGATCATCCCGGGCGACTATCTCGTCATTCATCGCGGCATCATGCACCGGTACAAGTTCACGAAGGCCGCACGCCTCGTGATCTTCGAAAGCCGCGGATATGTGCGGCCGCCACGGCGATACCTGAACGACTATGGGCAGATTGTCGAGGGCGCGCCGTACTCGGAGCGTGACTTCCGCATTCCGCGCGAACTGCGGACCATCGACGAGCGCGGAGACTTCCCGTTGATCGTCAAGCAGTTCAACGGCCTGCAGGAGTTCATTCTCGATCACCATCCGCTCGATGTGGTGGGCTGGGACGGAATGTTCTATCCCTGGGCGTTCAACGTCCACGACTTCGAACCGATCGTCGGCAAGGTGCACCAGCCGCCGCCGGTGCATCAGACGTTCCAGGGCGACGGGTTCGTGATCTGTTCGTTCTGCCCGCGGCCCTACGATTTCCACCCCGACGCCGTGCCGGCGCCGTACAACCACTCGAACGTGGACTCGGACGAGATGCTCTTCTATGCCTCGAGCGAGTTCATGAGCCGAAAGGGAATCGAATACGGTTCCATCACGCTGCACCCCGACGGCATTCCGCACGGCCCGCACCCGGGACGCGCGGAGGCATCCATCGGCGCCAAGGCCACGAACGAGCTCGCCGTGATGATGGATTCGTTCCGGCCCATGAAGATCGCCCGCGAATTCCTGGCCTACGAAGACGACAAGTACCAGTTCTCGTGGCTGGAAACCGGCGAGCCGGGATTTTCACCCCCGACGTCGTAACGTGCCCACACCTGCCGCACGGCTAGGCGCTCTTCCGCCGTACCCACTCGCCGCGATTCCGCAGAAGAAGCGGGAACTGATCGCGCGCGGCGTGGATGTGATTGACCTCGGTGCCGGCGATGCCGACCTGCCGGCGCCGCCTGCGGCCGTGGAAGAGCTGGGCAAGGCGGCGAACGAACCGGCGATGAGCCGGTACGGGTTTGGACTGGGCTACGCTCCGTTCCGCGACGCGGTCACAGCATTCATGCACCAGCGATTCGGACAGCGCTTCGACCCGCTGACCGAAACGGTGCCGCTGATTGGATCCAAGGAAGGGCTCTCGCATCTCGCTTTTGCCTACGTCGGCCCGGGCGATGCGACGATCATTCCCGATCCCGGCTACAACTCGTATCGCGGCGGCACACAGCTCGCGGGTGGCGATCCGTACATGTACGCCATCACGCCACGAACGGATTTCCTCATCGATCTGGATGAAATCCCGGCCGATGTGTTGAAGCGTGCAAAGATCCTGTACCTGAACTATCCGAACAACCCGACATCGGCCATCGCGCCGCGCGATTACCTCGAACGCGTGGTTCGCCGCTGCCGCGAACTCGACATCGTGCTTGTGTACGACAACGCCTACTCGGAAATGACTTTCGACGGTTATGTCGCGCCGAGCATTTTCGAGATCGACGGCGCCCGCGACGTGGCGATCGAGTTCCACTCGTTCAGCAAGACCTTCAACATGACGGGCTGGCGCTGCGCCTGGGCCTGCGGCAATCGCGACATCGTCGGCGCGCTGGCCAAGGTGAAGTCGTTCGTGGACACGGGGACCTTTCAGCCCATCCAGCGCGCGGCCATCGCAGCGCTCCAGACCCGCGAGACCTGGCTGCCCGGCAACCTCGCCACGTTCAAGGCCCGGCGCGACGCCGCCGTGCGCGAGTTCGCCAAAGCCGGATTCACGACATCGACGCCGAAAGCGACCATGTACCTCTGGATTCCGCTTCCGGAGGGCATCTCGAGCAGCGCGTTCGCCGACGCGCTGATGGAAGAGGGCGTTGTCGTGCTACCCGGTGCCGGCCTCGGTGCGGGCGGTGAGGGATTCTTCCGTGTGTCGTTCATCACGAGTCCGGAGCGGATCGCCGAGGCGGCACAGCGGGCAGGAAAGGTGCTGGCAGCCATGGTGGCGACGGTGTGAGGCGCGAGGGATTGCAGTGACTCGGTTGCGATTGGTCCTGTGCGTTGCGGGTGCCGCGCTGAGCGCCGGCTGCCACGCCTCGGACGCGGCGGCGCCGGCCAACTCGGAATCGCTTGAGTTTGTCGTGCAGCCCGTGGAGGCGGTGGCCTGCTCACCAATTGCGCCGCTGGCGGTGCGCGCGATGACCAACGGTCAGCTCGCCACCGGGTTCTCCGGGTTCGTCGCGCTCGCCCTTGTGCCGGGGACGGGCAGTCCGGCCGCCGTGCTGAGCGGCAGGCGCGTCGCGAAGGCGGTGGCGGGGGTTGCGACCTTCGTGGACCTCAGCGTGAATGTGCCGGGTGCCGACTATCGCCTGGCGGCGTCGGTCGCGCCGAACGCTGCGCACGTGACGAGCGTTGCGTCGCTTTCGCTCGATGGCGCGATGGTCTTTTCTGATGCCGTGAGCGGGCCAATCGCGGTTGTGGCAGGTGGGCCAACCCAACTGTCATTCAGCACCAACCCGGCGACTACCATCGTGGGCGCGACGCTGGCCCCGGTGCGCGTCACGATTCGTGACGCATGTGCGGGTGCGGTGAACAACTCCTCGTTGCCGGTGTCGATTGCGTTGGGCAACAACCCGGTGGGCGCTGAGCTCTTTGGCACAACCACGGTGACGGCGGTCAACGGTGTTGCGACCTTTGCCAACCTCTGGCTCAACAGGCCGAGCGCCGGGTTCGCGTTGGTGGCCACTTCACCAGGCCTGACGCAGGTCAACAGCAACGCCTTCACCATCGCCGGCACGCCGTGAACGTGCCGCAGCGCCGGTGGTGCGCCGTTGCGGTCATGCTCGCGGCCCTTGGCTGCGGCAACGAACCTGAGCGAGCGGTTCCGCAGGGGGCGGTCCCCGCCTCATCGAACGATGCGCGGCCGATCTTGCGTTGGGGCGGTGACGCCGAAGGGGGCGAGCCGTACGTTGAGGCCGACCCATCGGATCCCTCGAAAGTGCGCGGCTTCGACGTCGAGATCGCCGAGATGATCGCCGCCGGACTCGGCCGTGAGCCGCGCTTCGTGCAGGCAGCGTGGGCGCAGCTCGAGGCGTCGGTGGAGCGCGGAGACTTTGCCGTCGCGCTGTCCGGGCTGGAGAGCAGTGCGGAGATTGCCGCGCGGCGGTCCGTGTCGCTGCCCTACATGGCGTTTCGCGAAGTGCTGTCCGTGCGCCCCGCGGACACGCTGCGTTTTCGGACAATGGCCGACCTCGCCAATCGCCGCGTCGCTGTGCTTGGCGGCGCGGTCGCACATCGCCGACTGCTCGCAGACCAGGCGCGCACGGGCACGGTGCCTGTCGTGTACGAAAACACGATCAACCCCTATTCAGACCTGACGGCCGGGCGCGTGGATGCCGTGCTGCTCGATCACATCGTCGCGCAGACATCGCTCAAGCGCGTCGGCGGGTTCGTGATCCAGCCGCTGCCGGTGTCCACGTCGAGCTACGTCGCGCTCTTTGCGCGGCGCGACAGCCTGCTGCGCGATTCGGCCAACGCGGTGTTGCGTGCGCGCATGCGCGACGGCTCGCTTGAGCGTACGTATCGCAAGTGGGGCGTCTGGGATTCCACGCAGGCCGCGCATTTTGCAAGCGTATTGGCAGCTGATCCGGGCGCGGCGATGCCTGGGGCGGCCTCCGCGGGCGACGGCGACAGCCAGGCGACTGCGTCGATGGCCACCTACCTCCCGGCATTGCTGCGGGCGGCCCTGATCACATTGTTGATTTCGGTTGCGTCGATGGTGATTGCCGTGCTGCTCGGCACGGCGATTGCTTCCGGACGCGTCTACGGCGGCCCGGTGACGCGCGCCGTACTGGCCACGTACGTCGAGGTGGTGCGCGGCACGCCAGTGCTGCTGCAGCTGTTCGTGATCTACTATGGGCTCGCCGACTTCGTGCGCCTGCCGGCACTGGCGTCCGCAATCATCGGACTCGGCCTCAACTACGCGGCATATGAGTCGGAGATCTATCGTGCGGCGCTGCAAGCCGTGCCGCGGGCCCAGCTCGAAGCGGCGCGCACGCTGGGGTTCGCGGAATGGCAGGTGCTGCGGCTGGTGCGGGCGCCGCAGGCCCTGCGGTTCGCGCTCGCGCCGATGACCAATGACTTCGTTGCATTGTTAAAGGATTCGTCGCTTGTGTCCGTGATCACGGTGGTCGAGCTCACCAAGCAGACGGCGATCTACGCGACAAACATCGGCAGCTGGTTCGTGCCGGGACTGCTCTGCGCCGCAGCGTATCTCGCGATGTCGCTGCCACTCTCGCGCCTTGCGCGGCGACTCGAACGCCGCTGGAGCGCGCCGTGAGTCCGGCATGAGCACACTCAATGCCACGCTGGCCATCCGTGACCTGACGGTGCGTCGCGGAACGCGTACCGTGCTCGATGGCGTCCGGCTCGACGTGGCGCCGGGCGAAGTGTGTGTGCTGATGGGCGAGTCCGGGGCAGGCAAGACGACGATCCTCCGCGTGGTCGCGGCGCTCGAACCCTTTGAGGGTGGCACGGTCGCGGTTGGCGAGGCCGCGCTGCGACCAGGGCCGATTCCTCCGCAGTCCGCGCTCCGGGCTCTGCGGGCGCGGGTCGGGATGGTATTCCAGGCGCACGCGCTCTTTGAACACCTCACTGCCGTGGAGAACGTCGCGCTGGCGCCGGTGCATGTGCATCACTGGCCTGCCGGGCGCGCGACAGCCCGTGCTCATGAATTGCTTGCCTCGCTTGGCGTGGCACACCGCGCCGATGCCTACCCTGCGCAGCTCTCCGGCGGAGAAGCACAGCGCGTGGCGATTGCCCGGGCCTTGGCACCAGATCCGGCGCTGCTCCTGATGGACGAACCGACCGCCGCGCTTGATCCCGCGCGGCGCGATGCGCTCGCAGAGTCGGTGCGCGCGCTCGCCGGGGCGAATCGCGCGCTGCTCATTTCCACGCATGACGAGCCGTTTGCGCGTGCGTGTGCGACCCGGATTGTACGCCTGGAGTCGGGGCGGCTGGCCTGAGAAGGCGCTAGCGAGGGCCCTACGGGTCCTGTCCGCTGATCCGGCAGACGACCACAGTCACGTTGTCGGAGCCGCCACGGTCGAGCGCGAGCTGGATCAGCGAGCGCACGGTCTGTTCTGACTTTTCGTCGCGCGCCAGCGCTGCCTGGATCTCTTCGTCGCTGACGTGCTTGGTGAGGCCGTCGGTGCAGAGCAGGTGCCGATCGCTGCGCACGATGTCGAGTGAGCGCACTTCGGGAGCGAGTTCGTCGTTGCCTACCGCGCTCCAGAGCACGTGCTTGAGTCGCGACGCCTCCGCCTTCTCGCGCGACAGCGCGCCCTGCGCCACCATCACCTCGGCCATGGTCTGATCCACGGTGAAGCGCTCAAGCCGTCCGCTGCGCAGCCGGTAGTAGCGGCTGTCGCCGGCGTTCACGATGAACACGCGCGGCCAGAACCCGGCGAACATCGTCATCGTCGTGGCCGGCTTGCGGCCTTCGGCCTGTCCGAGCGCCACCAGCTTCTGGTGTGCCTCCATGACCGCCGCACGTAACTGCGCCACGGCATCGTTTTCGTCGAGCAACACCAGCGTGGACGTGAGTTCCGTGGCATGGAGCAGGTGCTGCACCATCACCTTGACCGCTTGCGCGCTCCCTTCGCCTGCTGTCGGCAGGCCGCCCACGCCGTCGGCGACGATCATCATGAACCCACGGTTCTGCGTCTCGCGCGGGCCGAGGTCATCCACGATGCTGGTGTGATGCACGTGGATGGAACGATGGAAACTCGCGACCATGAAATGATCGGCGTTGACCTTTCGCACCTTGCCGGTATCGGTCATCCCGAACACGTCAATGCTCCCGAGTTCCGGTCTCGGGTTGTCGGCCAGCATTTCTGCAGTGCTTGGCGTCATGAGCGTCTCAGGCCGAAAGGGGGGCGCGACTGGAGTCCGGAAGGGCAAACACCAGAAGCGCCGCTCCTACAAAGAATGCGGAGGTCAACCCCAATGCCGCAACAATGCCGACGTTTGGTACCGCCGCAAGCACTCCCATGATATAAGGTGCGGCGGCGCCCACGAGTCGGCCAGAGTTGTAGCCCAGTCCCTGGCCTGAAGCCCGGACGTGCGTCGGGAACAGTTCCGAGAGCAGTGGGCCGAGCATGGACCAGTAGCCGTGCCCAACAAATCCAAGGATCGGGCCCAGCAGCATCAGCATCGACTGGTTGGTCATCATCTGCAGATAGACCGGAACGATGATGGCTGCCGTGAGCGTGAAGGCCGCAAAGGTCCGGCGCCGTCCGAACATGTCGGCCAACGGACCAAAGCTCAGGTAGCCGATGAACGCGCCGATCTGCATGGGGATGATGAAGCCGACGCTCTTCACGATGCTCATTCCCGCGCCGCCTTTTTCGATGGGCGACGCAAGCAGGTTCGGCAGCCAGGTGAAGAGCCCCCAGTATGCAAACAGCAGGAGTGACGAGAGCGCGCAGGCGAGGAGGGTGCGTCGGCGCAGCTCGGGGCCAAACAGGATCTTGTACGGATTGCCCTTGAGATGACCCGCATCGCGGCGCTGCTGCCAGACCACCGGCTCTTCCACACGCCGGCGCACCCAAAGGGCGAGCAGCGAGGGGAGTGCCCCGAACGCAAAGAGCCAGCGCCAGGCGTTGGGGCCAAGGTCGAGCACATCGAACACCAGTGCTGCGAGCCCCGCCGCGAGGATTGCCCCGAGCGCCCAGGTGGATTGCATCAGGCTGGTGGCCTTGTTGCGCAGCGCGGGTGGCCAGGTCTCACTCACCAGCACGGCGCCCGCGGCCCACTCACCGCCCATGCCGAACCCGAGCAGGGCCCGCCAGATGGCGAGTTGCCACACGTTTTGCGACGTGGCCGCCCCTATCGAACAGACCGAGTAGACAACGATCGTGAGGCTGAGCGCCTTCACGCGGCCGATCTTGTCGGCGACGACGCCGAAGGCCAGTCCGCCGACGGCCGCCGTGATCAGTGTGACAGTCGCGAGCAAACCGGCCGTCGCAGACCCAAACCCGAAATATTCCTGCAACTTCCCGATCGCCATCACATAGATCAGGAAATCCATCGCGTCGAACATCCAGCCGAGCATCGCCGCAGCGAGCGTGCGCCATTGGGCGGGGGTGACATCGCGGAAGCTCGTCGCGTCCGCGTTGCTCATAGGCGCAGCGCTCACCGGGGCGTGCACGTCGCTGTGCTCCTGTTCCCTAACGTGGCCAGAGCCAGCCAAACACACCGGCCGTGATCAGCGCATAGACCAGCGAGTCGAACGTAGAAACCAGCAAGGTGCGCGTGGACTTGCCGTACCAGATCCCTGCGGGCCATTCCCCCAGCGCGTATGCACCAAAGGCGACAGCTCCCGCAATCCGGAACACGGCCAGGTAGTCGGCGCCCAACGCGTTGGTGCGGCCGGTGACGTACGCAACGAAGCCACTCACCACCAGCGTGAAAACGAACCAGGATCCGAGTTGCTTGCCCATGCCGAGCTGTCCGCTGGGCAGGACGGTCATGATGACGACCGGTCCCTTGCGGTGTTTCTCGAGGTACTCGGGTGATCCCATCTCCTTCATGCTGTTTGGCTTCGGCATCATGTAGTCGCCGGGCGCGAGATTGAACGGCCGCATGGCATCGGCCAGCGCATCCTGCTGCGGCGGCGCCTTGAAATCGCCGGCGTGGTAGCCGAGCGCCATGTGGATCACGCTGCTCGCAATGAACACGAAGACTCCGGATAGGAGTATCGGCAGCCACAACCCGGACAGTCCAACCATTGCAACCTCCTGGTGATGAGGGGGGGAGGGAACTCTCCACGGTGCGCCTTCACGGGGAATCGCGCAAGGTGCGGTGGTGGATGGAGCCGCTACGCGTCCAGTCGCCGATCGTACGGAATGGTCTCGCCGGCCTCCAAATACCGCTTCATCAGGCGCAGGTACATGGCCCAGCAGAAACACGAGGTACGGTAGTGGTCATTCTCCGCCGCCCATCCCCGATGCGAGAACCGAACCTGGGTTCCCGTCTCGGTCGGCGCGAGGCCGACGTGCAACCGTGTGCCGGTCCAGTCCGAATCGGCCCGCGTGAACGTGATCTCAAACTCGTGCCCGGGCTCACAGGCAGTCACCTCGGCGCGCCAATCGTACGGTTCACCGAAAAACAATTCATACGTGGCGCCAAGCTCGGGGCGTCCACTGGACCGAAGCGTCCACCACGCATCGAGCAGTGTTGGACTACCGAACGCCGCGAAGACACGCTCAGGTGGAGCGGCGACAGGAAAGTCGTGGGTGATGTCGGGCATCAGCGGGTCTCCAGGATGCGTGCGACGGCGCGCAGGTCTGGTTCAATCTCCACCGGCGGATTGGCGCGGCGGTTGTCGCTCGCGTGGTAGGCCACCACGGCGTCGGGATCCTTCATTAGATGGCCGGTCAGGATGCACGCCACGCGGTCGTCCGGTCCAATCGAGCCCTGCGCGCGGAGCGCCTTTACGCCAGCCACCGATGCGGCACTCGCCGGCTCGCAGCCAATGCCGGCGGCGTCAATCACGGCCTTGGCATCGAGAATCTCGCCGTCGCTCACCGCCACCACCACGCCGTCTGTTTCGCGGATGGCGCGGACGCCTCGGTCCCAGCTTGCGGGATTCCCGATTCGTATGGCCGTAGCCGCGGTCTCGGCACTCACGGTGACCCGGCGAGAAAAGTTCTCGGCGAACGCCGTGGCGAACGGCGCGGCGCCAGACGCCTGCACCGCGAGCAACCGGGGCACTCGCGCAATTCGGCCAAGCGCGCGGGCTTCGCGAAGGGCCTTACCGAACGCTGACGTGTTGCCGAGTGCACCGGCCGGAAGCGCGATCCATTCGGGCACATCCCACCCGAGTTGCTCGAGCAGTTCCCAGACGATCGTCTTCTGACCTTCGATTCTCCACGGATTGATGGAGTTCGCGAGATACACGCCAAGTTCGCGGCTTGCCGCGCGCGCGAGATTGAGCGCGGCATCGAAGTCTCCGCGCACGGCGAGCGTCTTTGCGCCATACGCCGTGGCCTGCGCGAGCTTCCCAAGCGCGACCTTGCCTTGCGGCACGAAGACCAGCGCGCGCAGTCCGGCCATCGCCGCGTAGGCGCCGAGCGAGGCGGAGGTGTTTCCCGTGCTGGCGCAGGCAACGGCCGTTGCGCCCGCGCGTACGGCGTCGGTCACTGCCGCTGTCATGCCGCGGTCCTTGAAGCTGCCCGTGGGGTTCATTCCCTCGTGCTTCATCCAGAGCTGGCCGACGTCGGCATAGCGGCGCACGGCTTCACGCTCTACCAGCGGCGTGCGCCCCTCGGGCCAACTGACCGGGGCGTCGACACCGGGCATCACGAGCGCGCCGAATCGCCAGACGCCGCTGTTGTGGTCCGTGGGCGACGGAAAGGCGGCTGGCCGCGGGTGCAGGACATCGAAGAGCCCACCGCATGCACACGATTCGGAGGTTCCGTCGGCCGTGCGTGCGCACGACCCGCAGCGCACGATTGAACGGGACCCCGGTGCAAAGAGGTCGGCGTGCGCGTCAGGCATCGCGCTCACGCGAGCGTGGCTTCTTCCGGAAGGTCCATCGCGCCAAGCGGAGCAATCTGCGTTGCGCGTGCCGTGCAGCCGATATTGAGCGCGGCATAGCTCGCCCGCACGGCGTCTATCACGCGGCGGGCCGTGACGTCGTCTCCGGCAAGCCAGAAGCTCGACGGTCCGGCACCCGAGATCGATCCACCCAGCGACCCCGCCCCCATCGCGGCCGCACGCGCCTCGTCAAACCCCGGGAGGAGCACTGCCCGCGCCGGCTCCGCGATCTGGTCGTCCATCGCGCGCCCCAGCAACTGCAGGTCGTCCGACTCGAGGGCTGCGACAATCGCGGCCACGTTGCCCAACTGGCGCACGACCACTGCCCGTGAGATGAACTGCGGCAGCACGGCACGCGCGTCCGCGGTGCGCATGCGCTGGTCGGGATGGACCATCACGATGCGAAGGTTTGCCGGTGTGGCCAGCTGCACCACATCGAGCGGGTCGAGTGAGCGCACGAGCACCACGCCGCCGAGCAGTTGGGGCGCGGCGTTATCGGCGTGACGACCGCTGACCACCGCCTCGCCTTCCACGGCGCACTCCAACAACTGCGCCGGATCCAGCGGGCCGCCGAGCAGCCGGTTGGTGGCCACGGCTGCGGCAACCGCGGAGGCGGCGCTACCGCCCTGTCCGCCTGCGAGGGGTAGCCCCTTGGTGATGGTCAGGCGTACGCCGATATCGGTGCCCGCCCGCTTCAGGACTTCCTGCGCAGCAATGCCCGCCGTGTTTTTCGTGGGGTCGGTCGGTAGCTCGGGATGCCCGGCATCATCGATCGTGACGCCGGCAAATTCCGCCCGGGTCGCGGTCACCCGGTCGCCCGGCCCAGCAAGGGCCACGCCCAGCACATCGAGGCCTGGGCCGAAGTTGCCAATGCACGCAGGGGCCAGCGCCGAGGCGCTTTGGCGGGGCGATCCGATCGAAAGTCGGGTCGTTGGCGTCATCCGGTGTCGCATCGCCCGCATCTTACTGCGGAATCCACGAATCCGCTGCATCTTACCCGCTCACCGGGAGCCTTCACACCATGCGAATCGCCTTCGCTGAGGACGACAAGCAGCTGCGCACGGCAGTCACGCGCGGACTCCGCGAGGCGGGCTACGTGGTGGATCAGGCGGCCACAGGGGCGCAGACGCTGGCCCTGCTCGAGGAACACCAGTACGACGCCATCATCCTCGACGTGATGATTCCTGCTCCCGACGGCATCGCCATCTGCAAGAGCGTTCGTGCGGCCGGGAGTCGCGTGCCTATCCTGATGCTCACGGCGCTCGATGCAGTGGATCAGCGTATTGCCGGGCTCGACTCCGGCGCCGACGACTACATCACCAAGCCATTCGATTTTGGCGAACTCCTCGCCCGCCTCCGTGCCGTGGTGCGTCGCCACGCCGACCACGCGGGGCCCGTGGTGACGGTCGCCGACCTCACCATCGACACGCGGCGGCACAGTGTGAAGCGCGGCGGACGCGCCATTCCGCTCACGGCCAAGGAGTACACGCTCCTTCATTACCTGGCGAGCAATGCCGGACGCGTGGTCAATCGCGGCGAACTGCTGACGCACGTCTGGAACGATGCGCGAGGCACCTACTCCAACATCATAGATGTTTATGCCAGTCGGCTGCGCCGCAAGGTGGACGACGGCGAGGCCGTGCAGCTGATCACAACAGTGCGTGGCGCCGGCTTCATGTTGGCGGCACCCGAGAACGACGGTGCTCCCGAGCCGCAGGGTGCCCACGGGGCCCCTGCCCGGCGCCGTGGCTGACACTGACGGCCAACGCCGCGGCCCGACATCACTCCGGGCGCGGTTCACGCTCTGGTACGGCGTTGCGCTTGGGGTAACGCTGGTGGTCTTTGCCGCCGTGGGCTACGCGGTCTTTGCGCGGACGCTGGTCCGCCGCGCCGACCGCTTTATCGTCGACGCGCTCAGCGTGTTCGAACGCGAAGTCGGAGCCGAACGGAAGATTCGCGCCACTCCGCTCGAGGCCGTCACTACAACGGCCGCCGAGGTCCGGTTTCGGAACGTGCGGATTGTCGTGCGCGACGCGCGCGGCACCCTCATCTCGTCGGGTCACGAATCTGACGGCGGGG
>Ga0207952_1001081_pt1 | contig 13511 bp, 13 predicted proteins | sample SubbioR12Aug_8Ca_FD_184831 | JGI IMG/M metagenome (GOLD analysis project Ga0207952, IMG submission 184831) | Serpentinite rock and fluid subsurface biosphere microbial communities from McLaughlin Reserve, California, USA - CR12Aug_8Ca (SPAdes) | ecosystem: Environmental > Terrestrial > Deep...
CAGCTCTGCGGAAAGCCTCGAACGTTGTAAACTAGACTAAAAGACGCCAAAAAAACCATCAACAAGTCAGCTAAACAATCTACGTTTCCTGACTTGACTTTTATAACGACATAAAATCGGTAGATAATTTCACTGTAGATGACACAGACTAGCTTAACAACTTAGCAACAGACAAACCGAAAATCTCAGTATGAAACACAAACTCTTCCCTCGGACATTGGAGTTTCCCGATGTGTTTGAACAAGGTGGTTTTGCTGAAATGTTGAGTAATGCGCCCTTGGAAAAAAAATAAATTGCAAGAAGAAGAGTTTATTTTCAACAAAAAGATTCAAATGTTGCAAAAACTAAAACAGCAGAAAATAAAAAGCTTATTAAGATAATAGAATCTAAATCTTTTTTCAGAATTTATATTTAAATGTCGCACAAAGGACATGTGGCAAAACATTTGATATCTAAAAGGGCTTTAGAATTGACCTTTGCCTCATATGATTTGAAAGGATTTGCTTCTAAATATGTTTATATCGGATTTCCTTTTAATTGTTATGTCAATAGAAAAGAGTTGAAAATGCGTGAATTTGATGCGGCATTTGTCATTTTATAAGGCATAAATTTAGATCAACAAATGCTTTTAATAAATCATTTAAGAAGTCTAGAAAAGATGGAAGTTTCAAAATTTAGAAAATACCGCAATAGAAGATTGGTTCTGGAGGCATAGAAAATGTTGAATAAAAATGAAATTTAGAATATGGAACTACTATATCTGTGGGTCGAAGACTTTAGAAACATCAAAAAACAAGGATTTGATTTCAGTTCTGAATTCAAATTCAAAATGGAGGAGTTGGATAAAAGCAAATCTAATTACTCTATATCATACAAACTTACAATAACTAAAAATGAAAAATATATAAACCTGTTCGATGGCAATGTTATAAATGTAACTGGTATCATTGGGAAAAATGGCTCAGGAAAATCAACATTGCTTCACTGTCTGAAAATGATGACGGGCAAGCTTTCAATACTACTTTGTCCTCTAATTTTTTGTCTTAGGGATAATGAATCAAACACAATAAAAACTTATTACTACAATGGTGGTGGAGACAAAGAAATGACTCCTTTAAACCTTTTGGTTGTAGAAGATAGTGAGGTTAGAAAACAATATAAAGTAATACCACCCAAAGCATATACCATAGATAGAATCAGTATTGATGGCAGCAAAGTAAAGGGGTTAGATTTTGACTTTAACACCATTGCATCATGCTATTTTTCAAACACTTTTGACAGTCATAGAGAGAATATTTATGAAGGCATTTACAATATATCTACCAATTACAAGGTTGAAAGTTTTCTTAAAGATTACATTGTATTAAAAGGAAAAGATGCACAAATAAAAAAGAAAAAAATTCAGAAAATTGAGTTATGGCCTTCGCATATTTTGCAGTATCATAAATCAGAATTGAAAGGTCTATTGAAATTCCTATCATATGCAAATACACGTAAGTCCAATCAACTTCTAATACTTCCAAAAACATTAATTGTAGAGTTCAATCTTGATGATTATGAGTATTTAAAAGATGATGGAAAAGCTATGTTTCTATATAACAAAAAAGAAATAGAAGGAATACATAATGCAGCATACACAATTATCACTCAATCAAAAGATAAAAAAAAGAATTTTATGAACATGGTGCTACTCACTTCCTTTTACCATGTTTTAAGAAAAGACCTTTTGCAACCGGAAATCACCTCAATGGATGAAACCAGAGCACTTATAAAATCGCTATCGGAGAAAAATACTGATCTATTTGCTACTATTAGAAAAATATTGGATCCATTAAGTAAGTTGAAAAAGAATTCTTTAGAAAGTAAAACAATTAGTGAATTTCTTGGTAGATCTTTCGAAAATGCTGTTCAAAGAATTCAATTTTCCGATACACAAAGTGTTTCCGATAGTAAGGTTTATTATTTGTTAAAAATAGAAAATAATCTATGGTTTGTTTTAAGCCTCATTTTTGACTTGCAAGCATTAGATGATGCCAATTACATTGATTATTCTTGGGGCGGTGGATTATCAACTGGTCAGGAGGCATTTCTAACACATTTTGCCCGCCTTAATGATTTAAAAAACAAAGTAGGAAGTAAGCCAATTTGGCTAATGATTGATGAAGGTGATTTATATTTTCATCCTGAATGGCAGAAAAGATATTTCTCAGAATTGATGGACTACATTAAGTTTCTTTTCCCAAGAAATAAAGTTCAAATAATAATTACAACCCACTCTCCATTCATTGCATCTGATTTGCCTAAACAAAATTTAATATTTTTGAAACAAGATGCAGAAGGATTATGTACTGTTGCTAATAATGAGATACAATTTGAAACATTCGGCAGTAATATACACGAGCTTTTCACCAACTCATTTTTTCTAGCCGATGGATTAATGGGTGAATTCGCAAGAACAAGAATTTCAGAACTAATATTAGAGCTCAATTCTGTTGAACAAGTTAGTCGCGACGAATATGAAAACAATTATAAAAAACGCATTGAAATTATTGGGGAGTCCTTTATTCAGGCAAAACTTTTTGAGCTTGTAGCAAGTAAAACAGAAAATAAAGTAATTGACTCAATCATTGAAACTCGTATTACTGAAATTGATAGGTTAAGAAATTTGAAAAAAAAGAACAACAATGATTAAAATTGAACATCCTGATATTGACAAAATTGCTAAAGAATACTTCAAAGATGTTAATGGACGCATAAAAAACCGTTGTGACTTCCTAATAAATGTTTTGGATGTGCTTGATAATGTATCCCCATATACTGTTCTTGAGAGTCATCCTTTAAATGGGAATACCAGAAAATTACTACTCAATCAGTTGCTTATTTCTGCTAGCAGGCTCATCAATCAAACTCAATATGTACGAGTTACTCCAGTAAATTTAAGTGCGTGGGTTACACCTAAAACATCAATTGCAATTCGTGATATTTGCACATATTTGAATAATGACCAGCAACTTGAAGAATTAATTCTTTGTACTCCCGACTCAGCAATTTCAACTGAAAATATTTGTAAGGAAAGAATAGGCTTACCTGTTATACTTGATGTCCACATTAAAAATTTGATATGTAGTATAATGGATTATTCCATATTTAATAATTATGCTTATGACATAGCTAAAAAACTTAACGTAAATACTTGCCCTTATTGCAATCGTAACTATATCAATACGGTAATTGACAAGAAGGGGAACCAAATAATTCGTCCAACATTCGACCATTTCTTTCCACAAAAGCTCCACCCCTTTTTAGCCCTAAGTTTCTATAACCTTATACCGTCATGTTACTTTTGTAATTCCTCGTTAAAAGGTGATAACCCAATTAGTATAGATACACATATCCATCCTTACAAAGAAGGTTTTAACAAGGATGCAACTTTTCATATTTTGATTAGTAATTTAAAACCAAATAAAAGTGACCCAGAAAACTATACTTTATTTTTTGCAGACAATATGACACAATTATCCCCCAATGATCGCTACAGAAAAATATTTGGTGGCGTAAGAGGATTTGAAACACCTAACGAAGGAAATATCAACCTGTTCAAACTAAAGGACATTTACCAGTCACATTTAGATATTGTAGGAGAATTAGTTGTTAAATGCGATAAGCTAAGCAGTAGTTACGCTAAATCATTGCAACCACTTTTTTCATCATTGGGCACAAGCAGAGAAGAATTTTATCAATACTATTTTGGTAACTACTTCACTGAAAATAACTTTCACAGAAGACCAATGGCCAAATTGACAAAAGACTTAGTATCGCAAATAATTCCAAATTTTGTTAAATGAAGCCAACGCAGTAGTTACAAATAAAATGCATTTGTAAAAAGAAACCCACAGACCTAAAATACGGTATGAGTTTGCCAGACCTTGGCAATCAAAAATCAAATTTCAACCCTTCCCAAAATTTTAAAAAGCCACCCAAAACTGACACAAAACAGTTGGATAATAACGGCAAAGATCAATATTGACAAGAGCTTAACAATGACGGCAGACAGATGGCCAGATTACAAGAGCGTATTGCCTCAATTGGCGTTGAAGATTATAATTGAAACTGAGTGTGTCTCGTCCTAAAATAGGTTGATTAAAACCCAACCATTATTGACATTAAAGAACAGATTTTTCAAAAAGTGCTTAACAAAAAGCTGTGTTGATTGCATATTTCAAGCATTGTATGAGATAAGCAGAAAGTCAATATGTAAATTGGGCCAAATTTTCCAAAGAATTCAACCCAAATGATATCTAAAAGCCACAAATTCTATTTTAAGCTCCGATAAACACCTATAATATAAATACCTACCCAAAATTGCTAAAAATATTAGAAATTGCATAACGCCTCTAAATATGCAATAAAAATGAAATTTAAACAAAGCATAAGTATTACGGAATTTGCTGGGAAAAAATATAAAGTAAGACTGGTAGAGACTGATCCTATTGAGCAAAAGCAAGCAATAGTTACACATTATCTTCATAATATAAATAATGGCGCATCGAAGTATTTCAAAAAAGATGCAGAAAAAACAATTAAAGAATACATAAAGTACAAGAAAGAAGAAGAAAACCTAAGTATTGTTGCAGAGGATGCAATACAACAACTCCTTTTCGAAGTAAACAATGTTCCCTTTACCACCCCAGAAAACTATACATTCAAATTCATAGATTTATTTGCTGGTATAGGAGGTTTTAGAATAGCCATGCAAAATTTAGGAGGTAAATGCATATTTACCAGCGAATGGGATAAAGAAGCCCAAAAAACATACAGAGCCAATTTTGGAGAAATACCCTTCGGAGATATAACCAAAGAGCAAACAAAAAAATTTATACCAAATGATTTTGATGTTTTATGTGCAGGGTTTCCCTGTCAGGCATTTTCAATAGCAGGAAAGAGAGGTGGCTTTGAAGATACAAGAGGCACACTATTTTTTGATGTTGCAGAAATCATCAAAAGAAAAAAACCAAAAGCTGTATTTCTAGAGAATGTTAAAGGATTAAGAAATCATGACAAAGGAAAAACACTAGAGACAATTTTAAATGTATTAAGAAATGACTTAGGCTACTTTGTACCAGAACCCCAAATAATAAATGCAAGAAATTACGGAGTACCACAAAATAGAGAACGAATTTTTATAGTAGGATTTAGTAAAGAAACAGGGATAAAAGAATTTGAATACCCTAAACCACTAAAGAAAACAGTAAAGTTTGCAGATATTAAAGAAAAGAAAGTACCCCCAACAAAGTTTTTTCTTTCCACGCAATACCTAAAAACATTACATAGTCACAAAGAACGACATTCAAGTAAAGGCAATGGATTTGGCTTTGAAATCATCCCTGATGATGGCATTGCCAATGCAGTAGTATGTGGTGGAATGGGTAGAGAAAGGAATTTAGTGATAGACAAGAGAATTACAGACTTCACTCCTACTACCCATATTAAAGGAGAAGTAAACAGAGAAGGAATACGTAAAATGACCCCTAGAGAATGGGCAAGACTACAAGGATTTCCAGACAAATTTGCCATACCAGTTGCAGACGCATCAGCTTATAAACAATTCGGCAACTCTGTTGCAGTTCCAGCAATTCAAGCAACAGCGGAACAAATAATAAAAGCATTACAAATTAATATATTAAAATGAGCAAACTCAATCACTTAGGTATTACTATAGGTATAAATAATAAGGCTGAGATTGTATTTGATAGTCTTTTCGATAGTTTTTTAAAAGTTAAATACAAAAAACCATCTGACTATATCTCAACTTACTGGAATGCATATCAAAAACATCCAGAGGGCAATAACAATTTAAACGGTAAAATATTTGAATATATATTAGCAACACTTTGTGTTAGAGAAAACATATTACCACTTTATTTAAGCGCAAAAGTTGCATTTGTGCCAAATGTGATTTATGATTTAATGTTCTATACAACTGAAAGAGGCCCTATTTGTATATCAGCAAAAACAAGCTTAAGAGAAAGATATAAACAAGCTGATCTAGAAGCAATTGCATTAAAATATGTTCATAGAAAAGCATTAAGCTTTTTAGTAACACTCGAAGAAAATGAAGCCAGAAGTGTAAAGGCAAAAATCAAAAGCGGTGACGTGATTGGATTAGACAATGTTGTTGTAGCAACAAATAATGAGTTTAATGAATTAGTTGAAGAGCTGAAGGCTTTTCAGTTCTCAGAACCTCCTACAGTAAAAGTGATAGAGAGCAGTCAAATTATTACTGTAGATAAAGTAATGTCATTAAAATGAAAATAGATATTCAACAGTTTATTGAAGTCGCTAAATCACAAGTTAAAGGCCAAGGAACTACTGATTTAGCTAATGCATTTATAAGAGCAAATAGGGGAACTGAAAATGAATTACAAGTTGAAATTTCTTTTGGTGTAGGTAGAGCTTCTGCAATACCATGGGTAGCATTTTTGGGATTTAATCAAACTGTTACAAATGGTATTTACCCAGTCTATCTCTATTACAAAGAAAAGGATTTACTAATATTAGCTTATGGCTTAAGTGAGACCAATGAAGCAAAAAAAAAATGGAATATTACGAATGCCCCAACTATCAAAGAATACTTCTCAACTAATAATTTAGGTAGACCTGATAGATATGGCTCATCCTATGTTTTTAAGGCATATGATACAACGAAGACATTAAATGAGTCAGAAATCAATAGTGACCTAAATAAGCTAATTGAAGTATATAAAGCACATAATCCTGAATCAAAACTAAAACCACAAACAATGGAAGCATTTGAGGTTTCAGCGTTCTTAGATGCTGCTACAAAAGCTGGTTATTATCTAGAGCAGAAACTAGCCACTCGCTTCACCGCTTCCCTCCTAACCAAACCATTTGTAATCCTTACCGGCCTTGCTGGATCAGGCAAAACCAAACTAGCTCAATCATTTGTTCAATGGATTTGCCAAGATAAAAAACAATATAGAATTATACCAGTAGGTGCAGATTGGACAAACAGAGAACCACTATTAGGTTATCCCAATGCATTAAAACCAGAGGAATATGTAACCCCAGATAGCGGTACATTAAAATTAATAATAGATGCATGCAATCATCCAGAACTACCCTATTTTTTAATCTTGGATGAAATGAACTTAAGCCATGTAGAGAGATACTTTGCAGATTTTTTGAGTGTAATGGAATCTAAAGAAGAAATCCCTCTTTATACTTCTGAGACTTTAAAAAGTAACGTACCAACCAGTCTGAAAATACCGTCGAATCTATTTATTATAGGTACCGTAAACATCGACGAAACTACAAATATGTTTAGCCCAAAAGTATTGGATAGAGCTAACACTATAGAGTTTAGGGTTACACAAGATGAAATGAAGTCCTTTCTAGCCAATATTAAAAGTATAGATTTAAATTCCTTAAAAGGTAAAGGTGCAGGTTCAGCTCAGCACTTTTTGGAAATGGCTAATAATAAATCCCTGACATTACCAGATGGCAACACAATAAATGAAGCCCTAATTCAGTTCTTCGGTGAATTAAAGAGAACAGGGGCTGAATTTGGCTATAGAAGTGCAACAGAAATATTACAACTAATCAACCATTTATCCCTTTTAGATAGTGATTTAACAACCAATCAAAAAATTGACATAGCAATCATGCAAAAACTCTTACCCAAATTGCATGGCTCGAGAAGAAAACTATGTCCAATACTCGAAAAACTAGGAGGCTTTTGTATTTCAAGTGATATCAAAGTAATAAAAGATGTTTTTGAAAAACCTGATTTCAATTTTGAAATAAATGAAGTGCTTTATCCGATTGCTCTAGAAAAAATTACTAGAATGTATAGAAGCGCTATTGATAACGGATTTGCAAGTTTTGCCGAAGCATAAACATGAAGCCAGTTTTAAATATTGAATACGACTTAGACTTCATTGAGGAGGGTCTAAAACTATACATTGATGCCCCTAAACCAAACACATTGTTTGACGGCGAAGAGAGTGCTTTTGAAAACAATGAAGCGAGATACCAGTTAGTAGAAGGACATTTTTATGATTACCAATTATCTAAATCATCCTATATATTAGGAGAGATTGGCGAAAACATAATTAAAAGACATCACAGAAATCAGCATATTGGAAACATTGCACCCAATATTTTTGTAGGTACACTTGTCATACCAATAGTTAAAATAAGCACTAGTGAAGAGTGTGCAAAAATCCAAATAGAAGTACAGTCCATTAAATCTGGCTATCGTGATGACTATCGCGATATGCTAGCATTTATAACAGAAAAAAGTACTGATTTACTCTTACAAGCAAATTCACCAATAAACCAGCACTTTGAGATTGACTATTCTAAAGACAGTCAATCCCTTTATCAAAGATTTGCTTTCATTAAATCTATTATTGGGACTGATGAATTTTCAGAGGCTATACATCGAATTGTAACAGTTCCAACAACAAAGTGGACGGTATCTTTGGAGGAACGAGATATTCGAAATTTCAGAAGACTATCTAATGCAAATACCAAAGAACTACATAAAGGTGGTAGAAGATTAAAACTTCCAGAAGATCATTACTTTAAGAGTATCGGCATAGATACAATTCCTGAACGAATCAATAGTGTTCGAAAAACTGACTCTATTGATACACCAGAAAACAGATTCATTAAACACGCATTAGAAAATTTCCTGAAATTCTGTACTGATATTAATACTAAAGCAAAAGAATTCAAACACAATAAACTAGAAAAAGAGTCTGAAACTCTCATACGAGAATTAGAAGGACAGCTTCATCATAGTTTTTTTAAAGAGATATCAAGACCCACTACACTGAAACTAAATAGCCCCGTTTTACAAAGAAAAGAAGGGTACAGAGAAGTTTTAAAAGTTTGGTTGATGTATGATTTAGCAGCTAAACTAATTTGGACAGGAGGAGACGAAATTTATAGTGGCGGGAAAAAAGATATTGCAACCCTATATGAATACTGGTTGTTCTTTAAACTATTAGAGTTATTTCAAGGCATTTTTGAAATTGATCCTAAAGGAATAAGTGAATTAATCAAGGAGACACCAGACGGACTTAATTTACAAATTAAACAAGGAGAATTCACTGCTTTAAGAGGGGTGTATAATTCAGGTAACCGTAATTTAAATATTCGATTTAATTACAATCGTTCATTTAGTGGTAAAAAAACATACCCAAATGCAGGAAGTTGGACAACTACGTTAAGACCAGATTATTCATTATCATTTTGGCCTGAAGGCATTGATGAAGAAGAGGCCGAAAGTCAAGAATTGATTGTACATATTCATTTTGATGCTAAGTATAAAATTGCCAATCTTGCTGACTTCTTAAATCAAGAAGGAGAAATTGATTTAGACCAAGAAAAAACAGAAAATAAAAAAGGAATCTACAAGAATGCAGACTTGCTAAAAATGCATGTTTATAAAGACGCCATTCGTAGAACAGGCGGTGCTTATGTACTATATCCTGGTGATGCATCTATCAAACAAAAAGGGTTCCATGAAATTATACCCGGACTTGGTGCATTCCCAGTAAAACCATCCAAACAAGACAGCGGTATTGGAGAGTTAAAAGCTTTTATAATTGAAGTTATCGAGCATTTTATCAATAGGGCATCTCAGCGAGAAAAAATTGCATATAGAACCTACGACATCTTTAAAACCCCTCCTACTAAAGAATATGAAGTAAACGAATCATTACCAGAAACTTATAATACTAACAGAGACCTAATCCCTGATGAAACATTTGTTTTAGTAGGTTATTACAACTCTCCCACTCAATTGGATTGGATAACCAAGAACAAGCTATATAATTTTAGAATGGGCTCAGGCAATGGCTCTTTGGTTTTAGATAAAGAAACAGTAAGTGCTAAATACCTACTTCTGCATGGATCAGGAGAAACTTCCTCTGGTAATCTCTGGAAAATAACCAGTAGAGGACCAAAAGTTTTCTCTAAGGAGTACCTAATTGCAAAAGGATATTCTAATCCTTCTCAATCAAATTATTTAGTTATTGAAATAGAAAATATAAATGATAAGGAATTTCAGGAAATTCAATGGGATTTTAGAAAACTAAAAAACTACTCACAAGGTAGAGCTTCTGCATTTCCTTTTACAACTAGCTTGAGTGAGTTGATGAAATCAAAACTATATTGAGTTGGTAAGAATTTTGTTTTTATTAAGCAACAAATATTATTAAATTGTTGAATAAATTGTTGGTTTCATGATATTTACATTTGGGCATCAAACAATAGAGAAACTCCATCCTATATCGGAAAGAATTAAAATTGGGCCTCATAAATCAAAGGGTACAAAAGAAGATGGAAGTCCCTTAAAAAAACCACCATTTGCTGGTGAAGGATATTATTTCTGGGAAGATAATATTGAAGCGGCTGAATGGTGGGGAGAAGTGCGTTTTACAAAATATAACAAAAATTATTATATTTTTAAAATAGATGTTTCTTTGAGATATGATGATAACTCTTTTTTAGATCTAATTGGTAATAGACAACACTTAAAGTTTCTTAGTAAATTAATTAACAGAACTAAAACTAAAGTGGATTGTCAAAACTGGAAACTACATAATTTCATTTCGTATTTCAGAATTTTACAAAAACGTAATCCAGGAATTTTTCCTTTTAAAATTTTAAGATTTAATGACCATTCAATAAATCCAAAACTGCAAACCCCTATACAACTAACTGATTATCAACACAAACAATTAATTAACCCATTTTATATTATTTGTGTGTTTGATTTAGATATATTAGATTTAGCATCTTTTAAGTATATTAAGTGATTATCTTTGCTATATGAAAAACATGAATGAAATATTAGATTTATTCGACGTGTATTTCGATAACGTCTCCTCAACCGAACTTGAGAACGATAAAAAATTTGTTGAATCTCAGGGGTTTAATGGAATTTCATTTGACGAATATTTGAATATTTTAAATACTTCAACTTCAATAGACTCTAACCCTCTTGGAATTTGTGATGACATAGCATATTCTGATCTTTACAATAAACTTATTGGGAAAATTGAAATGGGCACTGCAGAACTTAGAACTATTAATGAAACATTAATTGAAACAAGTTTGAATAACGAATTTGAAAATGATGAAAGCTTAGCATTTGCAGCATGAATGAAAATGTAATTCAAAATCAAATAAGTCTTGCTGCATTCAAAGCAACAAAAATTGAATTTTCGTGTAAAGACAATAGTTCTTTTCCAGAAGAAAGTAATTCTGGATTTGACTTGAAGCTATCAAACGAGCTCATATCAGATAGCCCCTATCATTTCGTAAAAGTATTTCATGTCAATATTTTTACAAAAAATGGAGAAACCTCCGAATTCATTGAACTGAATATTATTTTTCATGCTATTTTCAAATGTGGGCAAAAAGTAGATGAAGAATTCTTAAAATCAGATTTTGCAAAAATTTCAGCTCCTGCTATTGGGTTCCCTTTTTTAAGAGCATTGGTCAGTAATATCACAATGCAAGCAGGTATAGCACCAATCTTATTGCCATCAATAAATTTCATTCAGTTTAATAACGAAGCGGAGTCTAATTAAAGGAAATTATTTATACAATTGAGCTTATACGTTTGTTATTCTTGTAATCTATTCAATTTACTACGCTTAGGCTATTCGGTTTTTCACAAGTCCCCAAAAAAGAAGTAGCCGAACTCCCCCAATAATCTACCTAACCCACCCCTATCATAAATAGGTTACAACCGCATTTACTTAATTACAACACAACCTATAACAACTTATACTAATTCACATCAATAATGATAGACTTCACAATTGTTCAACTAAATGACATTGCAAAAAATATAGAATTCAATAAAGATGATAGCTATTTAAAAACATATCCTTATTTCATCAGTTACTTTAAAAATCTAGATAAGATAACAACAGAAAACATAGTTATTGGCATTAGTTTAGTTTATTCTTGGATGCCAACAATTTTGAAAAAATTAGATCTAACCAATATTAATCTACTTGCAAGTATTTTAAATAAAGCTAAATCCGACGAATTAATTAAAGAAGAAGAATTTGAATCATTAAAAAATGCATTCAATAATTCAGTGGTAGGAAGTTCAAAATTACTACACTTTATAAATCCCGAGAAATACGCTATTTGGGATAGTAAAGTCTATCAATCATTACATGGCAAAACACCTTATCACGATACTTTAAACAAGACAGTGCGTTATTATGAATACATCAAATGGATTGAAAGCGTTAGAGATGAGGACTCATTCAAATACTTTTTTGAAACAATGAAACAAATATTAGGGAATGGTATAACTGAGAATAGAGCCATAGAATATGCTTTATTTAAAAAAGAAGATTAATCACAAGACAAGGACAACCAGAATCAAATAAGCACATTTTAGCTCCCCCCACCAACCCTCTCCACCCATGATCACCCAATTTTCAATAAAGACAAAAGAAGAATTGAAATACTATGTCTATGCATTAATAGACCCAAGAAACAATAAAATATTTTACATCGGAAAAGGAATCTCCAATCGAGTATTCGCCCATATGAATGCCGCAATAACAAATCCAGATGAAAGCGAAAAACTAGACACCATAAGAGCTATACATGAGAATAATCAGACAGTAAAACATATCATAATCAGGCATGGACTAGAAGAGAATGAAGCATATATCCTAGAATCAGTATTGATAGACTTCCTAACCTATAAAGATTTTGTAGAAGTAGCCAAAATTACCAATAAGGTGTCAGGGCATCATGCATTTAATCGTGGCATAAAAACGGTTGATGAATGTGAAATCTTATACAACTGCAAAAAGTTAACCGAAGAAGATATCAAGCATAAAATATTGGTGATCAACATCAACAAAAGCTATGACGACAAACGAAAAAAACGAACACAAAATTTAAAGTATCTAAGGTCTAATATATATGAAGCTACAAGAGGTTGGTGGGTACTAAGTAAGTATAGAGCAGAAAAAGTAGACTATGTTTTATCAGAATACCGAGGAGTCATTAGGGCTGTATTTAAACCAGAAAGATGGGTACAAGATATAGAGAATAGAGGCGTAAAAAGATGGGGCTTTGAAGGAACAGAAGTATTAGACAAGAAAATACTAAAGCTTTATATGAATAAAGAAGTTAAAAAAGATAAAGGCATGTCTAACCCCGTTCGATTTATGGGCTAACCGAATAAACTGAACCACCTCCTTCACACCACAGCCCCAATCCCCCCTCACCTCTCTATAAATAGGTTACAACCACCATATTTTAATTGCATTAAATTAAAATATACCACCCATGCTCCAAGTAACCTCAATTGAACACCTCAAACAACTCTCCAATATCAACGGAAGAGCCGAGTTCTATATGCTCCTAGTCGGAGGACTATGCAGATCATCAAAAGAAATCCATTACGATGAACAAACCAAACGATTCGATATATACAA
>Ga0207952_1001082_pt1 | contig 13509 bp, 16 predicted proteins | sample SubbioR12Aug_8Ca_FD_184831 | JGI IMG/M metagenome (GOLD analysis project Ga0207952, IMG submission 184831) | Serpentinite rock and fluid subsurface biosphere microbial communities from McLaughlin Reserve, California, USA - CR12Aug_8Ca (SPAdes) | ecosystem: Environmental > Terrestrial > Deep...
TCGATCCGCGCGTGCGCGGCGCAGCCGCCGGTGGACATTAGGGGCGGCCGATGGCGATGCGCGACTCCCTCCCGGCCGTCCTGCCCGCCACGGGACTTGCCGCGCTGGTGCGGCGCATCGCCGGACTGCCGCTCGGCGTCTCTTTCGCCGGGCTCTGGCTGGCGGCCATGATCGTAATTGCGCTCGGCGCCGATTTCATGCTGCCGTATTCGGTCACCGCCTTCGATCTGAAGGCGCGGCTGATGCCGCCGGTGCTGTTCGGCGGCGGCATCGCCCATCCGCTGGGCACCGACGAACTCGGCCGCGACGTCTTCTCCAGGCTGCTGCTGTCGATCCGCATGAGCCTGCTGATCGCCTTCTTCGGCACCCTGATCGCCACCACGCTGGGCACCGTTCTGGGTTTCCTCGCCGCCCATTTCCGCGGCCGCCTCGAGTCGGTGATCCTGATGGCGATCGACTTCCAGGCCAGCATGCCGTTCATGATCATCGCGCTGTCGGTGCTGGCCTTCTTCGGCAACAGCCTGCCGCTGTTCATCGCCTTGATGGGTTTCCATTCCTGGGAACGCTATGCCCGCATCGCGCGCGGCCTGACGCTCGCCGCCAACGAACAGGGCTATGCCGCCGCGGTGCGCCAGCTCGGCGCCGGACCCGGCCGCATCTACGGGCTGCACATTTTGCCCAACATCGCCTCGACCCTGATCGTGTCGATGACGCTCACCTTCCCCGAGATCATCCTGCTGGAAAGCGGCCTGTCGTTTCTCGGCCTTGGCGTGCAGCCGCCGCTCACCTCGCTCGGCAACATGGTGGGATACGGCCGCGAATACATCACCCGCGCGCCCTGGATCATGCTGGCGCCGGCCGGCGTGATCGTGCTGACGACTCTGTCGATCAGCCTGCTGGGCGACTGGTTGCGCGATCGCCTCGATCCGACGCTCCGCTAGGCCACCGATCGGCGCGCGCCTACAAACGCTCGATGATGCCGCCCTTCATGGTCGCGTCATTCGGCTTGTAGTCCGGTCGCGGCGCCTTGAACCGGCCGCCGGTCTCGACCGCATGATCGATATGATCCAGCCGGATGAGCTTCCATCGCGTCGCAGTGCCTGCCTGGCGGGGGCCTCGGATCTGGTAGGCGCGAAGCAAGGTGTCGCCGCTGCGATTGCGGCCCAATACGTGCGGCTCGACGACGTGTTCTCCATCGGGCAGCGAGAGCTTGAGGCGAAGACCGCTGCGGATCGCTTCCTTGATCGTATAGAAGGCCATCGATTCCGGTTCCGTCCAAGTAGGCTTCGGTCTTTTCCCGATAGCCAACACAGGCGGCATTGTCCAACCGCCGGATCAACGCGCCGCGGGCAGTGGACAAATCGATCCTCAGGGTCCGCCGTCACCGTCATCGTATTGTCACATAACCGTCATAGGACAGTGACCCGAGACCCTTACTCCACTCGCGGCCGATGTTTGCACTGATGGCTTGCACCGATGGCCCCTACCGATGGAGAGAGACCGATGAAACTCGCAAAGATTGCCCTGGCGGCCACCGCCCTCGCGCTTACGTCATGGGCGGCCCAGGCTGCCGATATTTCCGGCGCCGGCGCCACCTTCCCTTACCCGATCTATGCCAAGTGGGCGGACGCCTACAAGAAGGAGACCGGCGTCGGCATGAACTACCAGTCGATCGGCTCGGGCGGCGGCATCAAGCAGATCAAGGCCAAGACCGTGACCTTCGGCGCCAGCGATGCGCCGCTCACCGGCAAGGATCTCGACGCCTCCGGCCTCGTCCAGTTCCCGATGGTGATGGGCGCCATCGTTCCGGTCGTGAACATCGAAGGCATCAAGCCCGGTGAGCTGACGCTCGACGGCCCGACGATGGCCAAGATCTTCCTCACCGAGATCAAGAGCTGGGACGATCCCGCGATCGCCAAGCTCAATCCCGGTGCCAAGCTGCCGAAGCAGGCCATTGCGGTCGTCCATCGCTCGGACGGATCGGGCACGACCTACAACTTCGCCTACTACCTGGCCGACGTGAGCCCGGACTGGAAGTCCAAGGTCGGCGTCGCCACGGCCGTGCAGTGGCCGGGCGGCATCGGCGCCAAGGGCAACGAAGGCGTCGCCAACAACGTCGCCCAGACCAGGGGCTCGATCGGCTACGTCGAGTATGCCTATGCCAAGCAGAACAAGCTCACCCACACCAAGATGATCAACAAGGCCGGCAAGACCGTCGCGCCCAGCGCCGAGACATTCCAGGCCGCCGCCGCAAACGCCGACTGGAATTCGCAGCCCGGCTACGGCGTCATCCTGGCCAACCAGCCCGGCGACCAGACCTGGCCGATGACGGCCGCCACCTGGATCCTCATGCACAAGAAGCCGCAGGACCCCGCGGTCGCGGCCGAGGCGCTCAAGTTCTTCGCCTGGTCCTTCGCCAAGGGCGGCAAGATGGCCGAGGAGCTCGACTACGTCGCCATGCCGGCCAAGGTCGTGGGCGACATCCAGAAGATGTGGAGCGCGGACATCAAGGACGCGGGCGGCAAGCCCCTGTTCTCCAACTGAGTTGAAGGATCCCTCGCTGCGCTCGGGATGACAAAATCTGTGTCATCCCGAGGCCGCAGGCCGAGGGATCTTTGGGTCGTGAGGGGGTAAAGTGTCGGAAGTGGCATTGAACGATACCCAACTGCAGATGCGCGAGGCCTCCTCGAGGGCGATTGTCCTGCGGCGGATGCGGGTGAGCGATGCCCTGTTCCACGGCCTGACCCGAGCCGCGGCCATTGCCGTGCTGGTGCTGCTGACCGGCGTGATCGTGTCCCTGGTCATCGGCTCGGCCCCGGCCTTCAGTGCCTTCGGCTTCTCCTTCTTCACCACCGAGTCGTGGAACCCGGTGACCGAGAAGTTCGGCGCCCTGGCGCCGATCTACGGCACGCTCGTCACCTCGTTCATCGCCATGGCGATCGCGCTTCCCCTGGGGTTGATGATCGCCTTCTTCCTGACCGAACTCTGCCCGGGCTGGCTGCGCCGGCCGATCGGCATCGCCATCGAGCTGCTGGCCGGCATCCCCAGCATCATCTACGGCATCTGGGGCCTGTTCGTGTTCGCGCCCTTTCTGCAGAGGTACGTGCAGCCGTTCCTGATCGACACGTTCCAGAGCGTGCCGTTGCTGTCCTCGCTGTTCGAGGGGCCGCCCTACGGCATCGGCATGCTGACCGCGGGACTGATCCTGGCGATCATGGTGCTGCCGTTCATCACCTCGATCTCGCGCGACGTGTTCGACGCGGTGCCGCCGGTGCTCAAGGAGGCGGCCTACGGCGTCGGCTGCACCACCTGGGAGGTCTTCCGGCACGTCATCCTGCCCTACACGCGCGTCGGCGTGATCGGCGGCTTCATGCTGGGCCTCGGCCGTGCGCTCGGCGAGACCATGGCCGTCACCTTCGTGATCGGCAATGCGCACAAGATTTCGGCATCCATCCTGGCGCCCGGCACCACCATCTCGGCCTCGATCGCCAACGAATTCACCGAGGCGGTCGGCGATCTCTACACCTCGTCGCTGGTGGCGCTGGGCCTGATCCTGTTCTTCATCACCTTCGTCGTGCTGGCACTCGCGCGCTACATGCTGCTGCGCCTCGAGCGGCGGATCGGATAGCGTCATGGCCGAACTCTCGATCAACCCGTTCTATGCCGGTCGCCGCCGCCGCAATGCCCTCGCCAAGGGCCTGGCGCTTGCCGCCACCGTGGTTGGCCTGGGCTGGCTGGTCCTGATCCTGGGCGTGCTGGTCTACAAGGGCCTCGACGGGCTCACGCTCTCGGTCTTCACCGAGATGACGCCGCCGCCCGGCGCCGCCGGCGGCCTGCTCAATGCCATCGTCGGCAGCCTGATCCTGACCATCCTGGCCGTGCTCATCGGCACGCCGATCGGCGTCCTGGCCGGCACCTACCTGGCCGAATACGGCCGCTACGCCAAACTCTCGACCGTCGTGCGCTTCATCAACGACATCCTGCTGAGCGCGCCCTCGATCGTCATCGGCCTGTTCATCTACGAGGTGATGGTGGCGCCGATGGGCCACTTCTCCGGCTGGGCCGGCGCCGTGGCGCTGGCCGTGATCGTGATCCCGGTCGTCGTGCGCACGACCGAGGACATGCTGACCCTGGTGCCCGACACACTGCGCGAGGCGGCGGCATCGATCGGCCTGCCGCGCGCCCACATGATCGTGCGCATCGCCTATCGTGCCGCCAAGGCCGGCATCGTCACCGGCATCCTGCTGGCCGTCGCGCGCATCAGCGGCGAGACCGCGCCGCTCCTGTTCACGGCGCTGAACAACCAGTTCTGGAGCACGAACATGAACGCGCCGATGCCCAGCCTGCCGGTGGTCATCTTCCAGTTCGCGCTGTCGCCCTACGAGGAATGGCAGAAGCTGGCCTGGACCGGCGCGCTCCTCATCACCGTGACGGTGCTGGCGCTCAGCATCATCGCCCGTTCCCTAACCGCCGCGAGAAAATCGTCATGACCATGGCTTCCGCGCCCAACCCGACCTTCGCCACCCCGGTCGCGACGCATCACAGTGTCGACACCGCCGGGCTCACCGAGAAGATCGCCCTGCGCAATCTCGAGTTCTTCTACGGCGACAGCCGCGCGCTGAAGGGCATCAGCCTGTCGCTCTATGCGAACAAGGCCACCGCCTTCATCGGGCCCTCAGGCTGCGGAAAATCGACGCTGCTGCGCGTGATGAATCGCATGTATGACCTCTACCCGGGCCAGCGCGCCACCGGCGAGGTCCTGTTCGACGGCGAGAACCTCCTCAAGGAGGACCAGGACATAAACCTCCTGCGTGCGCGCATCGGCATGGTGTTCCAGAAGCCGACGCCATTCCCGATGACGATCTACGAGAACATCGCCTTCGGCATCCGCCTCTACGAGCGGCTGTCGCGATCCGAGCTCGATTCCCGCGTGGAGCAGGCACTGCGGCGCGCGGCGCTGTGGGACGAGGTCAAGGACAAGCTCGCCGCCAACGGCCTCAGCCTGTCGGGCGGCCAGCAGCAGCGGCTGTGCATTGCGCGCACCGTGGCGGTGAAGCCCGAGGTCATCCTGTTCGACGAACCGTGCTCGGCGCTCGATCCGATCTCGACGGCCAAGATCGAGGAGCTGATCGACGAGCTGAAGAAGGATTACACGATCGTCATCGTCACCCACAACATGCAGCAGGCGGCGCGCGTCTCGGACTTCACCGCCTTCATGTATCTCGGCGAGCTCGTCGAGTTCGGGGCGACGGAGACGCTTTTCACGACGCCGACCGACAAGCGCACGCAGGCCTACATCACCGGACGATTTGGCTGAGGCGGCAGAGAGTTGAGGAAGGGAATTCGACATGGCGGGTGAACACACGCTGAAGCGCTTCGACGAGGAGCTGGAGCGGCTGAGCGCCACCATCAGCGAGATGGGCGGCCTGGCCGAGAGCCAGCTCGCGCAATCCCTCGTGGCGCTGCGCGAACGCGACACCGAGGCCGCCGAGCGGGTGATCGCCGACGATGCGCGGGTCGACGCGCTCGATATCGCCGTCCAGGAGCAGACGGTGAAGCTCCTGGCGCTGCGCCAGCCCATGGCGGTCGATCTCCGCGTCATCCTGTCGTCGATCAAGATCGCGGCGGCGCTGGAGCGCATTGCCGACTACGCCAAGAACACCGCCAAGCGCAGCATCGTGCTGAACCAGGGCATCTCGCCGATCGCCGCCGTGAACGGCATCGATCGGCTCGGCCGCCTGGTGCGGACGGCACTCAAGGACGTGCTCGACGCCTTCGCCCACGGCGATGTCGCCAAGGCGCGCGACGTCTGGCAGCGCGACGAGGAGATCGATCAGGTCTACACCGGCCTGTTCCGCGAGCTGCTCACCTACATGATGGAGGATCCGCGCACGATCACGGCCTGCACGCATCTTCTGTTCATGGCCAAGAACATCGAGCGCGCCGGCGACCATGTCACCAATATCGCCGAACTGGTGAGCTTCCGCTCCACCGGCCACGGCTTCGACGAGGTGCGGCCCAAGGGCAGCGCCGCCCTCTACGCGACGGGCAAAGCATCGTGAGCATGGCCGGAGCCATGACTTCCCGGCGCGACACCCAGACGTCGTCGCTCAAGCCGCGCGTGCTGATCGTCGAGGACGAGGCCGCGCTGGTCGAGCTGCTGCGCTACAACCTCGAACAGTCGGGCTTCCGCGTCGGGGTCGCCGGTGACGGCGAGGAGGCACTGGCCTCGGTCCAGGACGACGTGCCCGACATCATCTTGCTCGACTGGATGCTGCCGCTGATGTCGGGCATCGAGGTCTGCCGCCAGCTCCGCCGCCAGACCTCGACCGCCAACGTGCCGATCATCATGCTGACGGCACGCGGCGAGGAGGGCGATCGCATCCGCGGGCTCGATGCCGGCGCCGACGACTATGTCTCCAAGCCTTTCTCACCGACCGAGCTGGTGGCGCGCATTCGCGCCGTGCTGCGGCGCATCCGCCCGGCGCTGGCCGACGAGGCGCTCAGCTACGCCGACATCGTGATGGACCTGGTGGCGCATCGGGTGATCCGCGCCGGCAAGCCGGTTCATCTCGGCCCCACCGAGTTCCGTCTGCTGCGCCATTTCATGGAACACCCCGGCCGCGTCTTCTCGCGCGAGCAGCTTCTCGATTCGGTGTGGGGCAAGGACGTCTATGTCGAGGCCCGCACCGTCGACGTCCATATCCGCCGCCTGCGCATGGCGCTGAACGGCGAGAGCCAGGCCGACCTGATCCGCACCGTCCGCGCCGCCGGCTACGCTCTCGACGTCACGCCGGGCTGACTTTTCCACACGGCCAGTCACGGTTTTGTAGCGTCGGGCCCGTAGACAGGGTGCGACCCGTTCCCGGCCGGCACCCCCACGCCCCGCCCGGAACGGGCCGGTTCCCCGGCGCGGTGACACCCCGACGCCGATTTACTCCCCCTCCTTCCCTCAGGAAGGAGGGGTTTCTTTTGCGAAGCGGCGGCGGACGACGAGGGCCAGCACCAGAGCCGGCAGGCCGAGCAGCGCGGTGTAGACGAAGAATATCGCGTAGCCGCCGAACTTGTAGGTCGAGGAGAACTCCGCCTGCAGCCTGTCGACGATCCAGCCGGAGGATCCGCCCATCAGCTTGCCGGGCAGCGTCATGATGGAGCTGAACAGCGCGTACTGCGTCGCGGTGTAGGCGGTGTTGGTGAGGCCGGACAGGAAGGCGATGAAGATCGAGCCCGACATGCCGCCGGCCAGGTTGTCGATGCTGATGGCGATCGTGAGGATCAGCGGGTCGGGCTGCCCCACCCAGGCGAGCCACGCGAAGGTGAGGTTGCTCGCCGCGATCAGGAAGACCGACGGTGCGAGCAGGCGCGCGGCGCCGACGCGAAACACCAGCGCGCCGCCCAGCAGCGCGCCCAGGATCGACATCACGAAGCCGTAGATCTTGGAGACGTTGGCGATCTGCGACAGCGAGAAGCCCATGTCGATGTAGAAGGGATTCGCCATCACGCCCATGGCGATGTCGGAAAGCCGGAACAGGCCGATGAACAGCAGCAGCACCACGGCCAACCAGCCGTAGCGCGCGAAGAAATCGACGAACGGGCAGACGATGGCGCCATAGATGAAGATCAGCGTTTCGCGGGCCCAGCCGGGCATCGCGCCGAGGCCTGAAGCGAAGGCCGCGACCTTGCCTTCGAGCTCGGCGGTGCCGGCGGCGGCCCGCTTCGCGGGTTCGGAGATGATGAAGGTGGTGGCGATGCCGACCAGACCGAGCGCCGCCATCGTGCGGTAGGCGGTCGGCCAGGAGACGAACTCGGCGATGTAGAGCGCGCCGGCGCCGGCCGCGAGCACGGCGATGCGGTAGCCCAGCTGGTAGGTGGCGGCGGTCGCGCCCTGCAGCGACTCGTCGGTCGCCTCGATGCGGAAGGCATCGAGCGCGATGTCCTGCGTCGCCGAGGAGAAGGCGACGACCAGCGCCAGCACGACGAGCCACCAGAGATCGACGCGCGGATCGCAGAACGACATGCCGAGCAGGCCGGCCGCGATGCCCACTTGCGCCAGCAGCATCCAGGCGCGACGCCGGCCCAGCCAGTGCGTGATCCAGGGCAGCGGCACGCGATCGACGACCGGCGACCACACGAACTTGAAGGAGTAGGTGATGCCGATCCAGCTGATGAAGCCGATGGCGGTGCGGCTGATCCCGAACTCGCGCAGCCAGGCCGAGAGGGTCGAGAACACCAGCAGGAACGGCAGCCCGGCCGAGAAGCCCAGGAACAGCAGCGTGACGACACGCGGGTGCGTGTATGTCGCCAGCGACTCGCGCCAGCCCCGATCTTGCGCCGGAGCGCTCATGACCCCCTCCGCCCCTCCGGGGCACCTCCCCCATATGACGGGGGAGGAGTCGGATTCATTTCCTCCCCCGCTTGCGGGGGAGGTGGCCGAAGGCCGGAGGGGGTCAGAGGCACAAGCCAGTTGCTCAAATCAGCGCCTTCAGCGCCTGCTCGGGCCGCGCGCCGACGTGGGAAATGATCTCGGCGGCGGCGAGCCCACCCAGCCGCGCGCATTCGGCGAGCGGCTTGCCGTGCGTGAAGCCGAACAGGAAGCCCGAGGCGTAGAGATCGCCGGCGCCGGTGGTGTCGACGACCTTGGCCACCGGTGCCGCCGGCACGGCGTGGGTCTCGCTGCCCTTGATGACGATCGAGCCCTTCTCGCTGCGGGTGAGGGCGGCGATCTTGGCTTCCTTGCGCGTGGCCTCGAGGGCCTCCTCGAACGTGTCGACTTCGTAGAGCGATTTGATCTCGGCCTCGTTGCCGAACAGGATGTCGACCTTGTCGCGGATCAGGGCGCGGAACTCGTCGCGGTAGCGGTGGACGCAGAACGAGTCCGACAAGGTGATCGACACCAGCCGGCCGGCGGCGTGCGCGGCGTCGAACGCCTTCAACACGGCCTGCTTGGCGGCCGGCGCATCCCACAGGTAGCCCTCGACATAGGTCACCTGGGCGCTCGCCACGCGCCTGGCGTCGATGTCGGCCGGTCCCAGGCCGGTGCAGGCGCCGAGATAGGTGTTCATGGTGCGCTGCGCATCGGGCGTCACCAGGATCAGGCAGCGCGCGGTGGCCGGCCCTGCGGTAGCGCTCGGGGTCTCGAACGACACGCCCATCGCCTTGATGTCGTGGCCGAAGACGCCGCCCAGCTGGTCGTTGCGCACCTTGCCGATATAGGCGCCCTTGCCGCCGAACGAGGCGACGCCCGCCATGGTGTTGCCGCACGAGCCGCCGGAGACTTCGATGCCGGGACCCATGGCGGCGTAGAGGGCCTCCGCCCGCGCCTCGTCGATCAGCATCATGCTGCCCTTCACCAGGCCATGCCTGCCGAGGAAGGCCTCGTTGGAATGCGAAATGACGTCGACGATGGCGTTGCCGATTCCCAGGACGTCGAAGGCGGCGGATGTCATGAAGTCTCCAGTGTCGTTACAGAGTGAGCAGGTGCATGCCCGGCTTGGTCTCTTCCAGCAAGGTCACGATCCCGGCGATGGTGACGGGAACGTCGGTGCGCAGGCTGGCACGGTCGATGTCGAGCGACCGCAGGCCCATTTCGCACACGATGAAGCGGCAGCCAAGTTCCACGCAGGCCTGCAGCAGGGTTTCGAAGTCGCCGACGCCGCGCTCCCGGTTGAGCGCGTCGCGGCCCCAATCCTCGAGTGCCGGCGGCGGGCCGGTCAGGCTGCGGATGCCGCCCATGGTGAAGAAGAGAATGGCGGGCTTGTTGACGGCCAGTGCCGCGGCGGCCAGCGCCAGCGCGTAATGCGCGCTTTCATAGTCGCCGGCGCGCAGGATGATCGAGAGACCGCCGTCCGGAGTTTTCATTTGCTGCACGTCGGGCAGTCGATGCGTTTGGTGATCGCCATCTCCTCGAACGAGGCATCGAGCGCGTCGTAGGTCACGAGCCGGCCCGAGAGCGAGCGGCCGATGCCGAGGATCTCCTTCACCACTTCGGTGGCCTGCAGCGCGCCCAGCGTGCCCGCCAGGGCACCCAGCACGCCCGCCTGGGCGCAGCTCGGCACGGCATCCTCGGACGGCGCCGCCGGGAAGATGCAGCGCAGGCAGGGATGGCCCGCGCCCTCATAGGCCTTGTAGGTCGAGATCTGGCCGTCGAAACGAAGTATCGCCGCAGAAACCAGAATCTTTTTGAGGCGATAGCAGGCATCGTTCAGCAGATAGCGGGTCGCGAAATTGTCGCTGCCGTCGGCCACGATGTCGTAGTCGGCGAGGATGCGCGGGGCGTTGTCGGCCGCGAGCCGCTCGTTATGGGCATGGACGCGCACTTCCGGATTGATGTCGCTGAGCGCCCGCCGCGCACTCTCGACCTTGGCGACGCCGACGTCGGCGGTGCGATGGATGACCTGGCGCTGCAGGTTGGAGAGGTCGACCTTGTCGTCGTCGATCACGCCCAGCGTGCCGATGCCGGCGGCGGCGAGATACTGCAGAAGGGGTGCGCCGAGCCCGCCGGCGCCGACCACCAGCACCCTCGCGGCGATCAGCCGCGCCTGGCCCACGCCGCCGATCTCCGCCAGCACGATGTGGCGCGCGTAGCGGCGGATCTGCGGTTCGGTGAGGTCGGGCAGCGACGTCATGGTCCGCTTATAGCATGGGACCCCGGGACCAATGCTGCTACAGCCTGCCCGATGACCTCGACTTCGACCCGACCGACCCTGACGCCGGTCCTGCTGATCCTGCTCGCCCTGCTGTCGGCCTTCACGCCGCTGTCGATCGACATGTACCTGCCGGCACTGCCGGTGATCGCCGTCGATCTGAAAGGCACGGCAGGCGACATCCAGCTCACCCTGTCGGCCTTCATGATCGCCTTTGGCCTGGGCCAGATCTTCTACGGTCCGGCGGGCGACCGCTTCGGACGGCGGCCGGTCATCCTGGGAGGCCTTGGCATCTATGTAGTGACCAGCATCGGCTGCGCCTTCGCGGTCGAGGCCGGGCATCTGGTCGGACTGCGATTTATGCAAGGGCTGGCCGCCTGCGGCGGCGTGGTGCTGGCGCGCACGATGGTGCGCGACCTCGCCGAGAAGGATCAGGCGGCGCGTGCCATGTCGCTGATGATGGCCTGCACCTCGATCGCGCCCATGCTGGCGCCGCTGATCGGTGGCCAGATCCTGTGGTTCCTGGGCTGGCGGGCGATCTTCTGGGTGCTGGCGGCGATCGGTGCTGTTGCGTTGGTCCTTGCCTATATTCGCCTGCCCGAGACGCTGCGGCCCGAGTATCGCCAGCCGTTGGTGCTGTCCTCGATCCTGAAACGCTTCGGCGAGTTGTTCCGCCACCGCGCCTTCATGGGCTACGCCTTCACCGGTTCGTTCCAGTTCGCTGCTCTTTTCTCGTTCCTGTCGGGATCGCCGTTTGTCTTCATCGAGCGCTACGGCGTTGCGCCGCGCGACTACGGCGTGATCTTCGGCAGCATGGTTGTGTTCATGACGGTGGGCAGCCTGCTCAACGCAAAGTTCGCGCCCGTATTCGGCGCCGGGAAAATTCTCCGCTACGCGGTGATCGTGCCGGCGATCGCCGGCCCGACGGCGATGGTGCTGGGCTGGATCGAGGCCCGCTACGGCACCATCGGCATGTGGCCGTTCCTGCTCTGCTTCGTGCCGCAGATCGCCACCATCAGCCTGATCGGCCCCAATTCGATGGCGCTGGCACTGCAGCGCTATCCGCACATGGCGGGCACCGCCTCGTCGCTGATGGGCGTGATGCAGTTCGGCATCGGTGCCGTCTTTGGTGCGGTGGTCGGCCAGGCGCTCGACGGCACCATCGCGCCGATGACGACGGCGATGGGCCTGGCCGGGATCCTGTGCCTGCTCTCGAACCGCCTGCTGGTGCCGCGCCAATAGACTTGACGCAACGGCGCACTGCCGCCGAGCCGTCACGGCTTCAGTCGAAAACTCGCAATCATCTCCCGGAAATCGCTTACGGCGCCTGCAAACTGCTCGGGAGACGACATTCCAATCAGTACGTAGCCGCTCGTTGGTGCAAACAGCATCACCACCAAAGCCTTGACCGGTGCGCCAGTCGAGGTGCCGGTCGCCATGAACTCAAGACCTTCGAGGTCACCGACCTTGGTGGGCTTGGGATCGTCCACCTTGTCGAACTTGATGGCCTGGCTGGACTTTACGAAGGCGGCGACGGCGTGAGGCCATTGCGCCTTCGGAACTGCGTGCTCGAATACCCTGGAGACGACCAAGCCAGGTTGTCCGAGGTTCGCCGCACTCGGCGCTGCGTTGGTCACGATCAGTCCGGTGCCGGCGAAGGCTTGGCGGTGAGAGAAGCGCGGGGCCGCGGTCAGCGTGAACGGCAGGGTGCTCACAGGGTCGCTCGCCGGCGCCGCCGATAGCCGGAGGCTCCGAAACATGTCGCGCACTTGGGCCTCGACTAGCGTTGCGGAGTCCTTGACTGCCGAAACATTGATCAGGACGAGCACGGAACCACCATCGACGAGCATGATCCATTTGTCGAACTCTCTACGTTGAGCGATCTGCCTTCCGCGGAACATCCGGGCTCGAAATGGCAGGTCCGTCAGCTCCTCGCCGCCAGTAATCTCAACACCCTGTTGGGCCATCGCTCCGCCCGAGATCGCAGCAACCAAAGGCTCGTAGGTCGCGCCATGAAGCTCGACAACAAGGACAGACGCGGCTTCACCCTGTAGGCCGGCAAAGTCTTTGGAAGGGACAAAACGGTCCGGAGGCACGAGTGCCACTCGCGTCCCGGGGATTGCCACCGGGTCGGCCGCCCATCCGGCACTCGCCCAGAGACTCAGGACCAAGGCGCATAATACCGAGATGATCTTCATCCTCTAACCATAGCAACCCCTGGATGAGATTGCGATGACGTCAACTTACCGCCTGAGATCGATCGTCAGGAGATTGCCGCAGTTGTTGGCGATGGTGATGGGCTGGATCGAGGCGCGCTACGGCACCATCGGCATGTGGCCGTTCCTGCTCTGCTTCGCGCCGTAGATCGCCACCATCAGCCTGATCGGCCCCAACTCCATGGCGCTGGCGCTGCAGCGCTATCCGCACATGGCGGGAACGGCCTCGTCGTTGATGGGCGTCATGCAGTTCGGCATCGGCGCCGTCTTCGGCGCCGTCGTCGGCCAGGCGCTGGACGGCACCATCGCGCCGATGACGACGGCGATGGGCCTGGCCGGGATCCTGTGCCTGCTCTCGAACCGCCTGCTGGTGCCGCGCAGATAGACGGCGCTGCAAACTGGCCGGGCGGTGCAACGGGCGTGCAACGGTTCCAGAGGGTTCCTTGACGAGCGGCGCGCAGCGCACATGGTCCGAAGGCAAAATGAAAGGCTACCCGCGGGTGCCCTTTGTTGTCGATGCATGGCAGGTTCCTAAAAATACATTCTCAAGATCAGCAGGTTCTGTGCTATATTTCTGGCAGGCTGGCGCCTGGAACGTGCCGGCCTTTTCCATTTCCGGCACGACCGCCCGCGGCACGCCCGCGGGTTGC
>Ga0207952_1001083_pt1 | contig 13502 bp, 15 predicted proteins | sample SubbioR12Aug_8Ca_FD_184831 | JGI IMG/M metagenome (GOLD analysis project Ga0207952, IMG submission 184831) | Serpentinite rock and fluid subsurface biosphere microbial communities from McLaughlin Reserve, California, USA - CR12Aug_8Ca (SPAdes) | ecosystem: Environmental > Terrestrial > Deep...
GGACGGGCCATGAAATGATGGGTCTTGCCGCTCGTCTTCACGACCTCGGCGTCCGTGATCTCGAACAGCGACGTGGCGTAGCCCGGCAGGGCATCGGCACGGCCTTCCAGCAGGCGACCGAAAGTCGCGCGCTGGACTTCCTCCTGCTGCAGCGTTCCGTACGAGAAGAGCCAGATGCTGGCAGTATCGGGCAAGGATTCCTCCTCAAATCATTATCCTCCCCCGTCTCGGGGGAGGTGCCCGCAGGGCGGAGGGGGTCATGAGTCTCGCTGTGGCCTTCGCCCCCTCCGGCCTTCGGCCACCTCCCCCGCAGACGGGGGAGGAGAAGAGAGTCAGCTCTCGCGAGCGAGGCTGGTAAAAGCCTGGGCGAAGGCCTCGCGAGATCCGGCGAGGCCGGTCTCGTTGAAGATGTCGGCGGTCAGCGACTGTACCGAGGCCTCGTCGACGCGCACGCCGTTGTCGGCCAGGAAGCGGCGCGCCGCCGCCACCGCCTCGTCCATCGAGCCGCCCGCCTTGTAGAGGCGGTAGTAGTCGGGATGGCCGCCGCGGCCCAGCGCCTCGGCCAGGATGTCGGTGAAGTTCACGACGCGCAGAGGATAGGCGGCCTCGGCACCGGCCAGCGCGCGATGGCAGGAATGGTACATGGTGACGATGGTGTCGGCGCCGGCTGCAACCGCGCCTTCGGCCAGCCCGCGATGGATCGCCTGCTCGCGGTCCTTGAACTTGGCCGCCTGGCCGCCGCAGGCATAGGAGAAGCCGGAATCCTGCACCAGCTCGACCAGCTCGAGGTTGGGCACGGCGCCGAGCAGCTTGCGGATGCTGTCGACGGTGGCGCCGATGCCGAGATGCTCGTGGATCACCACGCGGCGCTTCGGCTGATCGATGAAACGTGCCTTCAGCGTCTCGAGGTTGGCGGCGAGGAATTCGCTGACGTGGCCGAGATCGAAGAACGGCTCCTCGACGTCCTTCTCCAGCTCGTCGAAATTCTTGGTGCAAGTCGGGCACCAGGTCAGCACCTTGGAGGCGCCGGACTGGCCGAAGCGCTGGAAGGTGCGGTGGCCCATGCGTTCATACGTCGGCAGGTCGGCTTCCTGGAACTGGTAGACGCCGCAGCAGTGGGCGGTGCCGCCGACCACATCGAAGTCGAGCTGCATGGCGTCCAGTATGTCCATGACGTTGAGCACGATGTGCGGCGTGCGCAGCACGTTGCAGCCGGTATAGAACAGGATCTCGGCGGTGCGCCGCTCGGCCGGCTGCAGGATCTTCTTCAGGGTCTCCGAGGGAAGCTGCATGCTGGCCAAGAGCCGGACCGCCTGCGCCATGTGGCGGAACCGGCCGGCGGCGTTGGCGGCACCCACCTCGCGCGCCCGCGCCGCATCGAGCGCCTTCATCTTGGCGATGGTCACCCACTGGCGGACATTGATGCCCTCCGGGCAGGCATCGGTGCAGCGGGCGCTGCCGTCGCAGGCGTCGAGCCACTTCTTCAGACCGTCGGCGGCAGGGCCGCCGTTCTGCGTCAGGGTTGAGAGTTCGCCGACACGGGCCTTGGCTTCGCCGGCATCGAGACCGATCTCGCGCGCCGTCGGGCAGACCTCGAAGCACTTGCCGCAGCCGGTGCAGCGGTCGGCTGCCTCGGCGACCAGCGCTTCCAGCCGGTCGGCATAGGCGCTCATGGCCGGCCGGCCGCCCGCCGGTTGTAGTTGAGCTCCTCGGGCGTCGGCTTCAGCCCGACGGCGATGCGGTAACCCGTGAGGTTCTTGCCCTCGCCGACCGGCAGCGTCAGCCCCAATTCCTCACGCGACTCGCCGCGCGGGCTGGAACTCGACAGCTTGAAATCGGCGGTGAAGTCCTGGCCCTGCAACACCCTGCCGCTGCCGTCGAGCACGCGCACAAAATAGGGCACCCGGGTCTGGCCAGGGGTGACGGCGGGACCGGCGCTGACGGCCACGATCATCACCACGGTGACATCGAGCACGCCGCCGCCGAGCTTGCAGGACGAAGCGGATCTCACCAGCGCCGCTTCATAAGCGATGTCGCGCGGATCGCGACCGGGCCCGTCCTTGAAATGGGTGATGCGGCCGGCGTCCTGCACCGTGAGCGGCGGCGGGCAAGAGATGGAAGGCGGCGGGGTCGAAGGGCCACAGCTTCCGAGCGCAAGGACGAGCGCGGCGGCAGCCGGCGCCAGGACGGCGAACCTTGCGAGGCTCATGGCAGGTTCTTATGAGTGCCGTCGCACAACGGCTTCTTGCTGGAGTGTTTGCAGGCGCAAAGCCAGTAGTCGCCGGCCTTTTCGGGGGCGTACTTCATCGGCGAGAAGCTGCCGCCCTTATGGCTGCCGTCGCAAAACGGCTGGTTCTTGCTCATTCCGCAGGCGCACCACCAATAGTCCTTGCCCGCCTCGAGCGTCACTTTCGCAGGCGCCTTGGCCGCGACAACCGGCTCGGTCATGTTGCTTTCCCCGTTGCGGCGGCTTTGTTACGGTGCCGCGCCAATCCGCCGAATCAATGTCCTGAAGGTGGAGTCTAGGCAATGGCCCGCGGACCTGCAAGCGAGCGGGTCGGCATCCTGCAGAACGAATTCTCATGCCCGTCGCGATGAAGCCGCTCACGATCCTGCTCGCCAGCCCGCGCGGCTTCTGCGCCGGCGTCGACCGTGCCATCCAGATCGTGGAGCGCGCGATCGAACGCTATGGCCGGCCGGTCTATGTCCGTCACGAGATCGTGCATAACCGCTATGTGGTCGAGAACCTCGAGGCCAAGGGCGCGGTGTTCGTCGACGAGCTCGACGAGGTGCCTGACGACCGCCCGGTGGTGTTCTCCGCCCATGGCGTGCCCAAGTCCGTGCCGGCCGAGGCTGGCCGGCGCAACCTGCTCTACGTCGACGCCACCTGCCCGCTGGTCTCCAAGGTCCACCGCGAGGCCGAACGCCACCACGAATCGGGACGCCGCATCGTGCTGATCGGCCATGCCGGCCATCCCGAAGTGATCGGCACCATGGGCCAGCTTCCCGCCGGCACGGTGCTGCTGGTCGAAAACGTGGCGCAGGCCGAGACGCTCGACGTGTCCGACTCGCTCAATCTTGCCTACGCGACCCAGACCACGCTGTCGGTTGACGATACGACGGCGATCGTGGCCGCACTCCGCCGCCGCTTTCCGGCCATCCAGGGCCCGAAGATGGAGGACATCTGCTACGCCACCACCAACCGCCAGGCCGCGGTCAAGGCGATCGCCGAACGGTGCGACGCGCTGGTGGTGATCGGCGCGCCCAACTCCTCCAACTCGATGCGGCTGGTCGAGGTTGCCGCCAACTACGGTTGCGCCCGCTCGCGTCTCGTCCAGCGCGCCGCCGACATGGACTGGGCCTGGCTCGACGCCGATTGGTCCGAGGGCGCGCGCCGGCTCGGCATCACCGCCGGCGCCTCGGCGCCCGAACTGCTGGTCGACGAGCTGATCGAGGCCTGCCGCGCGCGCTACGATGTCACTGTCGAGGAAGTGCGCACGACCGAGGAAAGTGTCGTATTCAAGCTGCCCCGCCAGCTGGTGGCGTGACAGGTGATGTGACATGGCGGTCTATACGGAAGTCGGCGACGCCGAGCTCGAGGCCTTTCTCGCCGACTACGACATCGGCGAAGCTGAGGCGCTGAAAGGCGTGGCCGAGGGCGTCGAGAATTCCAACTACCTGCTGACCACGACCAAGGGGCAATATTTCCTCACGCTCTATGAAAAGCGCGTGGACCCGAAGGACCTGCCCTTCTTCCTCGGCCTGATGGACCATCTCTCGGCCCGCGGCATCACCTGCCCCAAGCCGATCCACGGCCGCGACGGCAATGCGATCCGCGCGCTGGCCGGCAAGCCTGCCGCCGTCACCACGTTCCTGCACGGCCTGTGGCCGCGCCGTATCGGCGTGCATCATTGCGGGCCGATCGGCGAGGCCACGGCCCGACTGCACCTCGCCGGCCGCGACTTCGCGATCAAGCGGCCCAACGCGCTCTCGGTCCAAGGCTGGCGGCTGTTGTTCGACGGGGTGCGCGCCCATGCCGACGACGTGGCCCGCGGGCTCGCGCGCGAGCTCGGCGCCGAGATCGACTTCTTCGAGGCCAACTGGCCGCAGGGCCTGCCGGGTGGCGTCATCCACGCCGATCTCTTTCCCGACAACGTGTTCTTCCTGCACGAGAAGCTGTCGGGGCTGATCGATTTCTACTTCGCCTGCAACGATGCCCTGGCGTACGACGTCGCGATCTGCCTCAACGCCTGGTGCTTCGAGCCCGACCGGTCGTTCAACGCCACCAAGGCGCGTGCGCTGCTGCAGGGCTACGACAAGGTGCGGCCGCTCACCGCCGAGGAGCGGCGCGTCCTGCCGCTGCTGGCGCGAGGTGCTGCGCTACGCTTCCTGCTGACCAGGCTCTACGACTGGGTCCACACGCCGGCCGACGCGCTGGTGAAGCGCAAGGATCCGCTCGAGTACCTCGCCTATCTGCGCTTCCACAGGCGGGCCGAATCGCTGGCGGATTACGGACTGTGACCTCTGCAGCCGAAGTCGAGATCTTCACCGACGGCGCCTGCAGCGGAAACCCCGGTCCGGGTGGTTGGGGCGCCATCCTGCGGATGGGAGAGAAAGAACGGGAGCTTTCGGGCGGCGAAGCTGCCACCACCAACAACCGCATGGAACTGATGGCGGTGATCGCCGGCCTCGAGGCGCTGCAACGGCCCTGCCGCGTGCGGCTGACCACCGACAGCAAATACGTACTCGACGGCGCCACCAAGTGGATCAGGGGCTGGAAGAAGAACGGCTGGAAGACCGCCGACAAGAAGCCGGTGAAGAACGTCGAGCTGTGGCAGCGCCTCGACGCCGCGCATGCCTTGCACAAGGTCGACTGGCGCTGGGTGAAGGGTCACAGCGGCCATCCCGAGAACGAGCGCGCCGACCAACTCGCGCGCGACGAGATCGCGAAGCTGCGCTAGCTGCGTTTCGGCTGCGTCGGGACGGGCTTCTTCTCGACCGGCTTCTCGTAGACCAGATCGAATCCCTCGCGCGTGCCGTCGCAGGGATTGTCGCCCTCGGCGAGACGCCAGATCTGCGACTTGCCGGAGCGGCGGAAGGTGAGCGTGCCCGCCACCTTGCACGGCGTGCCCTTCTCGACCTTGGCGACGCGGAAGGCGACCTCTCCGCGGATCTGCACGACTCCGGCCGAGATGCGCTCGACCACGCCGTCGATCGACGCCCAGTCGCCTTCGGTGCCGGGCGCCACGCTGTCGATGCGGCCCTTGATGGTCCAGAGATTGCCCTGGCGGGTCACGGTGACGTCGCCCGACTTGGCGCCCTTGATCTTGGCGTGGCGGCCCCACACGATCTTGCGGGCATCGATGAAAAGCTGCGCCTCGGTATCGGCGGCGATCTCGGTGCGCTCGACCTTCTGTGCCGCAGGCAGCGGCGAAGAAAGGCCGGTGGTCGGCACCCCCTGCTGGACCGACGGCGCCTGCAAGGGCGGCGGCGCGGGATAATAAGAAGAGGGCGGTTGCGGCGCCTGGCCGGCGGACGGACTGCCCGGCGGCGTCTGGGCAAGTGCCTCTGTCACGAACAGGGCGACGAGCGCGATCGATGTCAGGAATCGGTTCATTGCTGTGGCTCTCACCTTGGTCAATCCCGGCATACTACCGCTTCCCGCCGGCTTTGGGCGGAGCGTTTGGCGTCGTCGGCGTCGCAGGACCGGCCGGGGTCTGCCCGGCACTCGGCTGTTCGCCACGCAGTCCCGCCTGGGCCCGCCGCGCGTTGTCGGAATCGGGCGGCACGATGCGCAGCACCTGGTTGAAGTCGTCGTTGGCCTGGGTCCGGTCGCCGCGCGCCAGGTAGGCAAAGCCGCGCTCGAGCAGGGCGCCGCTATGGTCGGGCGCGATCCGGAGCGCCCGCGTGATGTCGGACAGGGCCTGGGACGGATTGCGGGCGTTGCGCCAGGCCGCGGCACGCAGCACCAGGATTTCGACGTCGTCCGGGCGCAGGCCGAGCGCGCGGTCAAAGTCGGAAATGGCCCGCGGCCAGGCGGACATGGCGGCGTAGCTGAGACCGCGGTCGATCCACAGATCGGCGTCGTTGGACTTGAGGTCGATGGCGCGGCTTTGCGCTTCGGCAGCCTTGCCGGCCTGGCCTGCCTCCATCCAGGCCTGGCCAGCCTGGGCCCACAGCTCGGCGCGCAGCCCGGGGCGTTCCTGGCCCATGTCGCGGGCGATCGCCTCGAACTGCGCCGCCGCCTGGGGATGCTTGCCGGCCTGGAACATGGCGACGGCCACACAATGGCGCGCGCCCAGACCGCCGCCTTCGGTATTCCATTTCTCGGCCATCGGCAGCGCCCGGAGCGGCTCGCGGCTCGCCAGCTTCATACATTCGGTGTAGCGCAGCAGGTGGTCGGGCGTGCTCTCAAGCGGACTGAGGCCCTGGGCGGCGGCGGGCAGGGCCGGAGCCAGGGCGAGCAGCACGGCAAGCGTCGGACGGCGAAACAACATCCTTGAAAAGAAGCGCGCCGGAGCGATCCTGACAAGATGACCAGACGCCTTTTCGTGTTCGGACTTGGCTACTGTGGCCTTGAAATCGCCAAGCTTGCGAGAGCCGGCGGCTGGACCGTGGCCGGCACCAGCACCGACGTGGAGAAAGTCGAAAGGCTGCGTGCCGATGGCATCGAGGCGCACCTGTTCGACGGCACCGCCCCGCTTGCCGCCGCAGCCGCTTGCGAGGCCTCGCACGTTCTATGCACCATCGCGCCCGGCGTGGCCGGCGATCCGGCGCTGCGCTTCGGTGCTCCCCTGCTCCGGCAGGCGCGGTGGCTCGGCTATCTGTCGACTACCGGCGTCTATGGCGATCACGGCGGCGGTTGGGTCGACGAGGACACGCCGCCCAATCCCAGCCAGCCGCGCAGCGTCGAGCGCCTGGCGGCCGAGCGCGGCTGGCAGGCGATGGCGCTGGAGGCCGGCGCCCGCCTCGATATCTTCCGCCTGCCCGGCATCTATGGCCCCGGCCGCAGCCCGATCGACCAGGTGAAGGCCGGCACGGCGCGGCGCATCGACAAGCCCGGCCAGCTGTTTTCGCGCATTCATGTCGGGGACATCGCCGGCGCCGTGCTGAAGGCGATGACCGAGCCGCATGCCGGAGGCATCTACAATGTGGCCGACGACCTGCCGGCCGCGACCAGCGAGGTCGTGGCCTTCGCCTGCCGGCTGCTGGGCCAGCCGGTGCCACCGGCGATCCCGTGGGAAGAGGCCGCAGCGGCGATGAGCGACATGGCGCGCTCCTTCTATGCCGAGAACCGGCGGGTGAAGAACGACCGGATCAAGCGCGAGCTGGGCGTCGTGCTGCGCTATCCGACTTATCGCGAAGGCCTGCGGGCAATCGCCGCTCTCGGCTAGCCGGTCAGCTCCTCGACGGCAGCGATCAGGCGGGCGATGTCGGCCGGCGTGCTGAGGCGGTGGTCGCCGCCCTTGATCAGGGTGGTGATCACCTCGGGCGCCTCGAGGTGCGCCGCGATCTGCAGCGAATACTCCCACGGCACATCGGGATCGCTCTGGCCGTGCAGCAGGCGCACGGCGCAGGGCAGTACCAGTTTGCTATTGAGCAGGAGATGACTGCGCCCCTCCTCGATCAGCTTCCAGGTGAAGACCGAGGGTTCGGAGGAATATTGCGAGGGACGCTCCAGCCGTCCGTCGCGTTCGAGCGCTGCGCGATCCTCCGGCGAGAGGCCCTTTAGCAGCATGCGTTCGGTGAAGTCTGGCGCGGCGGCGATCAGCACCAGCCCGGCCAGTCGCTCCCGTCGCGCGCGCGCCACCAGGAGCGATAGCCATCCGCCCATGCTTGAGCCCACCAGCACGAGCTTGCCCGTGGCGAGTTGGTCGATGGCCGCGAGCGAGTCATCGAGCCAACGGCCGATCGTGCCGTCCTCGAAGCGGCCGGAAGACTGGCCGTGACCGAGATAGTCGAATCGCAGGAAGGCGCGGCCACGCGCGCGCGCCCAGGCCTCCAGCGCCACCGCCTTGGTGCCCGTCATGTCGGAACGAAAGCCGCCCAGGAATACCACCGTAGGCGCGCGGCCATCGGTTTTCGCATAGGCGACGGTGTTGCCGTCGGGGCGCTGAAGCCGCTCGACTCTACCCACGTTGCCTCTCCCGTGTTACCTGCACTCTCCTCTCCACTCTTACGAAAAATAAAACGCCGTGTCCGCGCCCACGCTCCTGCAGATCGTGCCCACCCTTGCCGGCGGCGGCCTCGCCCGCGCCACGCTCGATACGGCGCAGGCCGTAATCGCAGCAGGTGGTTCGGCCATCGTCGCCTCGCCGGGCGGCGCCATGGTGCCCGACCTGTTGCGGCTGCGCGCGACGCACATCGAGCTGCCCACGAACCGGCAGCGACTGTGGGGACGCCTCACCCTGCCGCGCAAGCTCGCGAAACCCCTGCGCGATGCCCGCATCGATATCGTGCAGGCCCGATCTCCGGCCACGGCCTGGGTCGCCCGCGCGTTGGCTCGCCGGCTCGGCATCAAATGGATCGCCACGTTGCATCGGCCGTTCATCGCCAGTGACCTGATGGGACGCTTCCTCGAACGTCACCAGATGCGCGCCGACGCGGTGATCGCCGTGTCCGATCATGTCGCGCGCGATGCCCGGCATCGCTTCCCCAATCTCGGGGATCGGCTCGAGACCATTTCGCCCGGCATCAACGTCGATCGCTTCGATCCGGCAATCGTGCGCGCCGACCGGCTGATCCGTCTTGCCGGCGAACTGCGCGTGCCCGACGGCAGCCATCTCGTGCTCTGTCCCGCGCGCTTCGGCGAAGACAACGGCCAGAAGATCCTGATCGAGGCGCTGAAGCGGCTCGGCCGCGACGACGTCTTCTGCCTGCTGCTGGGCTCGGTTGGCCAGCCGACGCCGTTCGAGCGTGAACTCGAGCGCGCGATCGAAGCCGCCGAACTGCACGGCCGGATGCAGATCGGCCCCTACGTCGACGACATGCCGGCAGCCTACATGCTGGCCGATGCGGTGGTGGCGACCGGCGGCAGCCAGCAGGGTTTTAGCCGCACGCTGGTCGAGGCCCAGGCGATGGGCCGGCCGGTGGTGGCCGAAGATGGCGGTGGCGCCGCCGAGACCATGCGCCCCGGCGTCACCGGATGGCTGGCGCAGGCGGGCGATGCCGCGGCGCTGGCCGAGGCGCTGCAGAGCGCCCTGTCGCTGGCCGCCGAGCGCCGCGCCGAACTCGCCCGCGCCGCCCAGGAACATGCTCGCAGCCACTACAGCCTGCCGCAGGCCAACAGCCGGCTGCTTGCGCTCTACGAGCGCTTGACCGCGGGATCGAAGGCACCATGACGTCTGTCGCCTGCCGCGCACTGCAGGCGGTGCTTCTGCTCGCCGCCATTGCCGGATCGAAGCCCGCGGCGGCGCAGGTGCCACGTCCGCCGATGGGCGGGCCGGGTGACGTGATCATCAATCCGCCGACCACCCGCGGCATGCACGACTTCGTCGGAAGCTGGAGACTTACCTGGCAAGACCCCGGCAACCCCGACTGCCCGTGCCGCGGTTCGCTCTTCATTGACGTCGATGACAATGCCGACGGCACCAGCCTCGCCGGTCGCTGGAAGATGAAGGGCGGCGATGCCGTCCTGCACGGCTCCCTTTCGTATCAAGCCAAGGTCTGGTCGGGCAGCTTCGCCCAGCCGGATGACGGCTTGGGATATCCCATGAAGGGGCATTTCCGGCTGGAATCGCGCGACCCGTGGACCCTGACCGGGTCCTATCGGCGCGACGGCACGGCCATCGGCTTCAGCTGGACCGCCATCCGCGAGTAACCCCGAAACTTGACTTAGGGCCACCGCGCAACTATCTCCGGGCGCATGGACCGGCTGTTCTCCAGCTTCCTGGCTTTCCCGACCACCGACCGAACTTGATTCGGCCGGGCGCGCGCGTTTGTGCCGCTTCCCGGCCGTTTACGACCGACGCTCCGCGTCGGGCGATGAAACGCGTTCGGACTAAGCGGTGGTTGTCATGATCAATATTTCACTGCCGGACGGCTCGGTCCGGAAATTCGAGAAACCGGTGAGCGGCGCCGAGATCGCCGCCTCGATCGGTCCTGGCCTCGCCAAGGCGGCGCTCGCGTTGCGCGTCGATGGCAAGATGGTCGACCTTGCCCATGTCGTCGACCACGACGCCAAGATCGGCATCGTGACGTCGAAGGACCCAGGCGCGCTGGAGCTGCTGCGCCATGATGCGGCGCACGTGCTGGCCCAGGCCGTCCAGGAGCTCTACCCCGGCACGCAGATCACGTTCGGCCCGGCGACCGAGGACGGCTTCTACTACGACTTCGTGCGCGAGCAGCCGTTCTCGCCGGAGGACTTCGCCAAGATCGAGCGGCGGATGACCGAGATCGTCGACCGCAACCTGCCGATCGTGCGCGAGGTCTGGGACCACGCCAGGATCAAGGAGCATTTCCAGAAACACGGTGAGAGCTTCAAGGCCCAGTGGGTCGACGAACTGCCCAAGGACGAGGTGATCTCGGTCTACAAGCAGGGCGACTGGCTCGACATGTGCCTTGGCCCCCACCTGCCCGCGACGGGCAAGCTCGGCAAGGCATTCAAGCTCACGAAGGTGTCGGGCGCCTACTGGCGCGGCGACAGGAACAACGCGCAACTCCAGCGCGTCTACGGCACGGTCTTCTTCTCCGACAAGGATCTCAAGGACTACCTGCACCGCATCGAGGAGGCCGAGAAGCGCGACCATCGCAAGATCGGCCGTGAGATGAGCCTCTTCCATCAGCAGGAAGAAGCGGCCGGTATGGTGTTCTGGCATCCCAAGGGCTGGACGTTCTGGCGCACGCTCGAGGGCTACCTGCGGCGCAAGCTTGAGGCCGGCGGCTATGTCGAGGTGAAGACGCCGCAGCTCGTCGACCGCAAGCTGTGGGAAGAATCGGGTCACTGGGAAAAGTTCCGCGAGAACATGTATCTCAGCGAGAACGAGGAAGGCCTGCGCGAATTCATGGCCGACCCGGCGCAGCGCATCTTCGCGTTGAAGCCGATGAATTGCCCGTGCCACGTCGAAATCTTCAACGTTGGGCTCAGGAGCTACCGCGAGCTGCCACTACGCATGGCCGAGATGGGCTCGTGCCACCGCTTCGAGCCGTCGGGCGCCTTGCACGGCATCCTGCGCGTGCGCAACTTCACGCAGGACGACGCCCATATCTTCTGCACCGAGGAACAGATCGAGAGCGAAACGATCCGCTTCTGCAAGCTCCTGGACGAGGTCTATCGCGACCTGGGCTTCGCCGACTACTTCGTGAAGTTCTCCGACCGGCCGCCGGTGCGCGCCGGCACCGACGCGGTGTGGGATCAGGCCGAGGGCGCGCTCCTGTCGGCCTCGAAGGCGGCCGGCCTCGACGTCATCCTCAATCCCGGCGAGGGCGCCTTCTACGGACCCAAGCTCGAGTTCGTGCTACGCGACGCCATCGGCCGCGATTGGCAGTGCGGCACGCTGCAGGTCGACTTCGTGCTGCCCGAGCGGCTGGACGCGGCCTATGTTGCGGAGGACGGATCGCGCAAGCGGCCCGTCATGCTGCATCGCGCCATCTTCGGCAGCTTCGAGCGCATGATCGGCGTCCTTATCGAGAACTACGCCGGCCGCTTCCCGCTATGGCTGGCGCCGACGCAAGCGGTGGTGGTCACGATCGTGAACGACGCCGACGGCTATGCCAACGAAGTCGCCGACAAGCTGCGCGCCGCCGGGATGCGGGTCGATACCGACCTCAGCAACGAGAAGATCAACCACAAGGTCCGCGAGCACTCAGTGGCGCATGTGCCGCTGATCATCGCGGTCGGCCGGCGCGACATGGAAGCCCGCACGGTGGCCATCCGGCGCCTCGGCTCGGACAAGCAGGAGGTCCTTGAACTCGGGGCCGCCGTCACTACACTTTCAAATGAGGCCCGGCCGCCCTTCTAGGGCGGCCGAGGTTTCGCATCCCGCCCGTCCGTATCGAAAGAAGGAGGGCTTCAACGAAGGAGAGAAAGCCATAGCCAGACCTGCTCAACAAAGCGCGCCCACCCGCGAGGGTCCGCGCGTCAACGGCGAAATCAAATCGCCGCAAGTCCGACTGATCGACGAGAACGGCGAGATGGTCGGCGTCGTCACCACCCGCGAGGCCATCGAAATGGCCGAGGAAGCCAGTCTCGACTTGATCGAGATCTCGCCCAACGCGGTTCCGCCGGTCGCCAAGATTTCCGACTACGGCAAGTACAAGTACGAAGCGCAGAAGAAGGCTCACGAGGCGCGCAAGCATCAGAAGGTCATCGAGGTCAAAGAGATCAAGATGCGCCCGAACATCGACGAGCACGATTACGAAGTGAAGATGCGCGCCATGAAGCGGTTCATCGAGGAAGGCGACAAGGTGAAGGTCACCCTGCGTTTCCGCGGCCGCGAGATGGTTCACTCCGAACTCGGCCTTCAGGTCCTCAACCGCGTACGCGGCGAGATGGATCCGCTGACCAAGATCGAATCGATGCCGCGCATGGAAGGTCGGCAGATGATCATGGTGCTGGCGCCGAAGTAGGCGCCAGGCCAGACCTTTATTTCTTGAAGGGCCGCTCGCGCAACGTCACAGTTCCGGCGTCGCGCGAGGCGTCAGGGTCGAATTGGCCGGTCGCGACCGTGCCGTCCGGCCAGCGCACGCTGTAGACGATCGGACCTGCGAACGACATCGGACCCTCAGTCTTGGCGGTCTTCCAGTAGTCGCAGCGCACCGGATCGTCGGGGGCGAGCTGCTGTGCACTGCAGACCCGATGCAGCACGTAGGGGACAAAGCGTGCGCGGCCGCCTTCGGGGGCGGTCTTGAGGTTGAGCATCAACGGGCGGATTTCCCGGCCACAGCGGTCGACTTTGAAGATCTTGGTCGCTCCCGGCGCGCCGCGGCGAATTTCCTCCAACGCACCGACCAGTGCGGCAAGGGCATGGTCGCGAGCCGCCTCGGTGAAGCCGGCAGCGATCAGTGCCGCCTCGTAGCGGCCGATCGCCTCGGCGACCGCGGCCACCGGATAGCCGGCGCGGCCGAGATCGCGCGCCCAGGAGTAGGTTTCGAGGGCCCGGGTCACCATTTCACCGGTGAGACCCGCATGCTCCGACCAGTCGCCAAGCACGTTGGCGGTCGTCCAGCAGTACTTCATCAGATTGTAGCCTTCGGGCTCGAGCGGCAACGCCCGCGCATCGATGACGCCGATCACTTGTGCGGCCACCGACTTGATCAGAACATACTGAAGGGCCGGGCTGTCGCGCACGCGTTCGGAACTGGATTGGATGGCGGCAGGCGCTGTTGCAATCGGCGTCTCTGTCTGGGCCCAGCACGGCGCCACCGCGAAAAGCGCGAGAACGACAAACATTGCGGTTTTCGTCATGGCTGAATGCTAACCTTCCCGAGAGGGATAAACGTATGAAGAGCACGATCGTTGCGGTCGCGTTGGTTTTGGCGGCGTCGGTCACGGCAGGGGGGGG
>Ga0207952_1001084_pt1 | contig 13501 bp, 13 predicted proteins | sample SubbioR12Aug_8Ca_FD_184831 | JGI IMG/M metagenome (GOLD analysis project Ga0207952, IMG submission 184831) | Serpentinite rock and fluid subsurface biosphere microbial communities from McLaughlin Reserve, California, USA - CR12Aug_8Ca (SPAdes) | ecosystem: Environmental > Terrestrial > Deep...
CCGTCAACCGGCGCCTGCCGGCTCGCGGGGTGATCTCGGGGCCCGATGACGACAGCCGCCACCACCACAATCGTGTCGCTTGACGACATTCGCCGCGCCGCATCTGCTTTGCGGCCGGTGGCGGTGCGTACGCCGTTGCTGCGGTCGTTCGAGCTTGAGGCGCAGGTTGGGGTTCCGGTCTATCTCAAACCCGAGATGCTGCAGCGCGCAGGCGCGTTCAAGTTTCGCGGCGCGTACAATCTCATTTCGCGCCTCACGCCGGACCAGCGTACGCGGGGGCTCGTGGCTCCATCGTCGGGCAACCACGGTCAGGCCGTTGCGCTCGCCGCGCAGATTTTCCGTGTGAAGGCGACCATTGTGATGCCGACGACGGCCCCGCGGGCCAAAGTCGCCGGTGCGGAACGCCTGGGCGCGCGCGTGGTTTTCGCGGGCACGACGACTTCCGAGCGCATGGACAAGGCGCTGGAGATCGTCGCGCAGGAAGGCGCGACGCTGGTGCCGCCGTACGACCATCTGGATATCATCGCCGGGCAGGGTACTGCCGGCCTGGAGATCGCCGAGGATTTTGCGGCACTCGGAATCGACGCTTTCACGGTGCTCGTGCAGGTCGGCGGCGGCGGGCTCTCGGCCGGCGTATCCGCCGCGGTGAAACTGTCCTCGCCGGGCGCGCGCGTGGTGGGTGTCGAGCCATCCGGCTCGCCCAAGCTCAGCACCGCGCGTGCGGCAGGTGAGCCGGTGACGATTCCGCCGAATCCCAAGGGACTCGCGGACGGCCTGCTCGCGGTGCGCGTGGGCAACGTGACCTTCGAGCATCATCAGGCCTTTGTCGATGACGTCGTGACCGTGGACGATACGGCGCTCCCGGGTGCGGTGCGGTTTCTGCTCGACAGGCAGAAGCTCGTCACTGAGCCCAGCGGTGCGATCACGATTGCGGCGCTGACTGGCGGCAAGGTCGCGCTCTCGGGGCCGGTGGTCTGCGTACTCTCGGGCGGCAACATCGAGTTCGATGGTTTGCGAGATCTTCTGTCAGAAGGCGGCGCGGGCGGTTCGCATGGCTAACGCGCACATCCTGATTGCCGACGACGACCCGAGCATCCTCGAATCGCTGTCTGGCGTACTGCGCGATTCAGGCTTCGAGGTCTCGGCCGCCGACGGGCGCGACTCGCTGATGCGCGAGCTCGGTCACGCGACGCCGGACCTGCTGCTGCTCGACGTGATCATGCCCGGCGCAGACGGCGTGCAGGTGCTGCAGGAACTCAAGAGCGATCACCGCTGGCGCGACATTCCGGTGCTGATGGTCTCGTCGCTGTCGCCTGATGAGATGACGGAGAAGACCTTCGGTCTCGGCGCGGCCGACTTCATCCGCAAGCCGTTCAGGCCGCGGGAACTCATCGCGCGCGTGCAGGCGCAGCTGCGGATGCACCGCGCGCTCTCCAGCACGCGCGATGCGCTGCGCGACGCGGAAGACGAACTGCGCCGCGCGCGCGACGATGCCGAGAGTCGCAAGAAGGTCGTGGACATCCTCCACGAGGTCACGGGCGACCTCGCGAGCGACGAGATCTACCACATCCTGGCGCGACGCGTGGCCCGTGCGCTCAACCTCTCTCGTTGCTCGGTGATCCTCGCCAAGCCGGGTGATTCGGTGGGCATCGTGGCCACGGCGTTCGACGATCCGGCGTTGCGCCACTTTGAGATTCACCTCGACCGCTATCCTGAGATCCGCAAGGCACTGGACACGGGCGAGTCGGTGCTCATCGAGGACCTGCAGAACAGTCCGCTCCACGCCAACATCCGCCTGGAGTGGAAGGCGCGTGGCACGCAGGTGCCAATCAGGTCCGTGATTGTGTTGCCCTTCTCCCTTGGCGACGGTGAGCAGGCGGGCGTGTTCTTCCTGCGGCGCATGGCCACCGAGCCGGCACTGACGGAGGAGGATGTCGCCTTCGCCGACACCGTGGTGAAGGCGGCGGTTGCGGCGATTGTGCGCGCGCAACTGCTGGAGACCACGCGTGCCGAGAATACGCGGCTCGAGGTGCTGGCCCACACGGATCCATTGACACAGACGTTGAATCGCCGCGCGCTCACCGTGCGGCTGGTGAGTGAAATGGATCGCGCGCGCCGCTACGACGCCGTGCTGTCGATGCTGATGGTGGATTTGGACCACTTCAAGAAAGTGAACGACTCGCAGGGCCACCTCGTGGGCGACGACGTGCTCCGCGAGATTGCGAACCTCCTCACCGAGTCGGTGCGTAGTGTCGACTTTGTGGCGCGCTACGGCGGCGAGGAATTCGTCGTGGTGCTGCCCGAAACACACCAGATTGGCGCGGTGAAGTTTGCCGAACGTATGCGCGAGCGGATTGCGAACACGTCGTTTGTGTCCGCGCACGGCGGAGTGAAACTCACGGCCAGCATCGGCGTGGCGAGTTATCCCACCAGCGAAGTGCACACGGTGGACGACCTCTTCGCCCGCGCGGACGAAGCGTTGTATCGTGCGAAGGCAGAGGGTCGCAACCGCGTCTGCCAATAAGCCGTGACTCTGAACGTTGAACCCTGCACCCTGAACCGTTTCTAATGTCCACGCGCTGCCCCACCTGCGGCACGATTTACGCTGACGACGCCAAGTTCTGCACCAAGGACGGCGGGCGCCTGCTGCCGCATGGCCCAGGCGCCGTGCCGGTGGCGCCCGATCCGCGGTCCACGACGCCGCGCCTGAACACCAGTCCGGCGGGCGCCAAGCCGGTGATCAACCATTCGAACATGGCTGGCCAGGTGCTCGACGGCCGCTATGCGATCGTGAAGAAGGTGGGCGAGGGCGGGATGAGTTTCGTTTACCTGGCGCACGACGTGAGCACGAACGTGCGCTACGCGATCAAGATCCTCTCGCCTGCGCTGTCCAAGGACGAGAACTCGATGGCGCGCCTGCGCCGCGAGGCGTCGCTCGGCATCCGGCTCGCGCACCCCAACGTCTGCAACATCGTGCGGCTGGGCGAGACGGAAGACGGGCTCGTGTATGTGGTGATGCCGTATGTGGAAGGCGACATCCTCGCAGATGTGAACCACCGGCTCGGCGTGATTCCGCTGGCGCAGGCCGTGGAATGGATTGTGCAGATCTGCGAAGGGTTGAACGTGGCGCACGAACTCAAGATCGTGCACCGAGATTTGAAGCCCGAGAACATCATGATCTGCAAGAAGCCCGACGGCACGCAGTACGCCGTGGTGATGGATTTCGGACTCGCGAAGGAGCGGAAGGCCGGTGGTGAGCTGGAGAAGCTCACGGCGACCGGAATTATTCTGGGCACGCCCGAGTTCATGAGCCCTGAGCAGCTGCGCGGCAAACCGCTCGATCCGCGCACGGACGTGTATTCGCTGACGCTGATGATGTACGAGATGTTGACCGGCAAGCTGCCGTTCGAGGGCCGCACGCAGCAGGAGATGATGATCGCGCGGTTGCGCGCTGATCCCATTCCGCTGCGCCAGCGCCGTCCGGGCATGGAGTTCCCCGAGGCGGTGGAGAAGGTGCTGAACCGCGGCATGGCTCGCGCCCCCGAGGACCGCTACGCGACGACCCTCGAGTTTGCGGCGGATCTGAAGGCGGCGGTGAGCGGTGGAGACGGCGGCGGCGTGCTGGGCCGGATTCTCGGTCGGTAGGCGACGACTGCGAGTAGACGGTACACAGTAGACTGTAGGCAGTAGTCAGTCCCAGGGCCGGGCGCAGTGAACGGGCTACAGTGTACTGTCTACCGCCTACTGTCTACTTCAGTTGTCGTCACCACCTACTGCCTACAATTCGCAATGCGCCCTCTCCTCGCTCTTTGCCTGCTCGTTGCCCCGCTGCAAGCTCAGCAGCACCACGTCAACGTTCTCGACTACAACCTCACGCTCACCCTTCCCGACGTCGGCTCGACCATCGACGGCGTTGCGGTGATCACGCTGAAGCGGCTCGCCAAGGGTGGCGCTGCGGACACGCTCGCACTCGACCTGCTCGACCTTCGTGTGAAGTCCGTGGCCCTCGGCGCGCGTGACGTGAGCTTTGCTCACGCGGGCGGCGTGATCCGCATCCCGATCGCCGGCGCGCCCGACTCGCTGCAGGTCACCGTCACATACGGCGGGGCCGTCAAGGACGGCCTGATCATCTCCTCGGACAGTGCCGGGCGCTGGCGCGGCTTCGGCGACAACTGGCCGAATCGTGGCAGGCACTGGATTCCCTCGGTGGATCATCCGTCGGACAAGGCGACGGTGACGTGGAACGTGATTGCGCCGTCGGACCGGAAGGTCGTGGCCAACGGCGCGCTGGTCGAAGAGACCATGTTGCCGGCGAAGGAAGATCCCGATGGGCACGCGGGCGCGCCGATCGCGCTGCGGCGGACCGTGTGGCGCGAACCGAATCCGATCCCGGTGTACCTGATGGTCATCGCGGCGGCTCCGCTGGTGGAGTACCCGCTTGGCAATACGGCCTGTGGTTTTGGCCCGGGCGGTTCGTGTGTGCCGCAGATGGTGTACACGATGCCGGAGCAGCGGCGCATTCTGCCCGGCGATTTCAGGGAAGCTGACTCGGTGGTGACATTTTTCGGTCGCCTCTTCGGTCCGTTTCCTTACGCGAAGCTGGCGCACGTGCAGAGTCTCACGCGGTTCGGCGGCATGGAGAACGCGGGCGCCATTTTCTATTCGGACCGCGCGTTTCGCACCACGGGCGTGAGCTACGGACTGCTCGCACACGAGACCGCGCACCAGTGGTTTGGCGATGCGGTGACCGAGCACGAATGGTCCCACGCATGGCTGTCGGAGGGCTTCGCGACTTACCTCGCGGCGATGTACACGCAGAAGTCGCGTGGCGATTCGGCGTTTCGCGCGCAGTTGGTGGGAATCCGTAACGCCATATTCGGCGCGCAGGTGGTGGCGAATCGCCCGGTGATCGACACGATCGAGACGAACCTGATGGCGATGCTCAACACCAACAGTTACCAGAAGGGCGGGTTCGTGCTGCACATGCTGCGCGAGGAGATTGGCGACAGCGCCTTTGTGCGCGGTGCGCGGGCGTATCAGGCGAAATACCGCCACAGCACGGCGCTGTCCGATCAGTTGCGCGCGGAGTTTGAAGCATCGTCCGGGCGCGATCTGAAGGCGTTCTTTGCGCAGTGGCTCACGCGTCCCGGATTCGCGGAGGTGGAGGCGACGTGGATGCACGATGCCGCGACGGGCACGCTTTCATTGAAGGTGGCGCAAGGGGGCAAGCACGGGACCTTCGCGTTCCCGCTCACGGTGGAGTACGCCGACGGCACTGGTGCGCCGAAGCGCGTGCGGCTTGCCGTGCCGTCTCAGGCGGAAACCACGCTGCGTGTGGCAACCGGTGTGCGCGCGAGGCCCGCACAACTGCGCATTGACCCTGACGTTGCGGTGCTCGCCAAGATCACGGAGCGGTAGGATGCGTTCGCGGTTCGCCGCGGCGACCGAATCGGCTCCTGGTGAGCTGCGACGAGGCCGCGTCATCGCGCTTCTGGCCTTGGTCGCGTCCATCGTGTCGGCGCCGCCGACGCTCGCTGCGCAGGGAACTCGGCGCGTGGACCCGAATCCCGCCGAGTTGGCGATTGCTGCCGGAAGGCCGGATGAAGCCGAGCGGATCCTGTTTGAGAATTCGCGCCGGGCGCCGCGTGAGCCGTCGGCGCGCGGGGCATTGGGGTCGTTTCTTGCGGCGCGTGGGAAGTTCCTGGTCGGTGCGACCCTGTTGGAAGAGGCGCTGGAGTTTGGCGGCGACTCTGCGGCTATTGAGGCGCGGCTGTTCGATATCTATAGATGGGCCGGTTTGTTCGATCGCGCGGCGGCGCTCAAGCATAGTCGGGCGTCGCAGGTAGAGCGCGACGCGTTGGCCCGGGCTGCAGGTACCGCAGTTGGAGGAGATCGGACGGCTACGGTGCCATTGGCGCCAAATGAGGCATTCGGGCTGGGGCGCATCACCATCAACGTTGGCGGCGAGCGGGTCGAGGCGGACATCCAGCCACTCGGCACAGGGCTCGTGCTGCCGTCGTCCATGCAACTCTTCAGCGCGATCGAAGCCGTGGGCGCGCGGGGTGATACGACCTTCGGTGTGGCGCGCACGATCGCGATTGGCGGCGTCACGCTTGGGCCGGTGCCGGTGATGCTGGTCCCGACGGTTCGCACGGCGCGGATTGGGCTCGATCTGCTTGGTTTACTTCACCCGACTTTTGATGTTGCCGCGCGGTCGCTGACCGTTCGGGCGGAGCCGCTCGCGGTGAGTGGGCGATTCGGGCACGTGTTGCTTGGGTTTCCCGGTGTGAGCCTGGTCGCGCGGGTGGGTGCGGCGCCGGTTGCGCTGCAATCCGCCGGCGGGAGGGCTGCGCTGAGAGGGCTACGGTGGACGCTCAATGTCCCGGCGGGTGTGGTGATCATCAATCCGTAGGGTGTGTGCGCCGAGGCCGTCGCGAAGCCGAAACCGGCGCACACTGGCGGCCCTCACCCATCAGTCCGGTTCACGACTCACCCATCAGCCCGTCCCTACACACAGATGAGTGCTTCAGCAGGTCCTTGCAGCCTAAGAAGGCTGTCCAATACTCGTTAACAAGCGCGAACTGGCTCCGTACCTACCGCCGGTAGACCTCGCGGCGGTTCCCGATCCGCACGACTGTCACGATCAGTTCTGCGTCGACGATCTCGTACAGGATGCGATAGTCGCCCTGGCGGATCCGGTACTTCTCGTCCCCGCTGAGTTTCTCGACGCCGACCGGTCGCGGGTTGTGAGCGAGGCCTCCGATCTTGGTGACGATGCGACGTCGGTCCTTAGTTGGTACGCTTTCAAGCTCCTTTGCGGCCGACTTCGTCAGTAGGACGTTATAGCTTGCCACGCTTCTTCAGATCGCGGACGACCGCCTCGAACGATACGCGGGGTTCTTTCGCCCGCTCGTGAAACGCGGCAAGATCTTCAGCGTCTTCGGCCAGACTGTGCCGAACCGCCGTGTTCACGAGTTCCGAAATACTGGCTTCGGTTTCGGCGGACTTCAGTCGAAGTGCGCGGTGCAGTGGCGCATCGAGGTATACGGTGGCGCGTTTCGTCGCAGGCATAGTGAATTGTTAACGTTATGACGTCATAACGTCAAGCGCCTTGCTACCCAGGCGTTGCTGCTGTCGGGGCGCTCGGAGGCATCAATGCTTGCGCTTTCACTCCTCGTGCGAGAGCATCATGGTATGCGCTCGATGATCGCCCCGCAGCAGAACGCCGATCGCTAGACCGACTACAGGCATGCTCTCTCGACGCCGATTAGCCGTGCTCGTCGTGGGTCTGGCGTCCGCGTCGACGGGCGCCGCGCAGTCACGCGTCGACTCGATGGAGGTTGCAGTGCTTCGCATCGCCCTGCGAAACCGCGGCGCGGACAAAAATGCTGTGGTAGGCGCGACAACCGACACTAGTGTCGTGTGCGGACTCATCTCGCGCAATCGCGAACGCGGAGCGTGCCTACCGGATTCCCTGCGCGCGGACTTTGCCCCAGCCATCCATGACTTCGTCCGCCGCAACGCGAGCGGAGAGCGAATACCCGATTCGGCGCTGCGGTTACTCGGGTTTGCCGTCTACGACAGCGACCACGCGCGGCCGAATGGCACCTGCGAAGGGCCAATCTATTACTTCTTTACTCGCGTCGGATTCGACGCCGACTTTCGGCACGCTGTGGTAACCCTCGAGACATCACGCGGCCGCGGCCCGTACCCAGGTTGCGGCTGGGCAAGCGGGCGAACCATGCTGCTACGGCGCTCGCCCAACAATGAATGGGTCTTCGTCGCCGCGGTAGGCGGTTGGATCACTTGAGTCGCTCGTGAACAGCCGGGATGATGGGTAACACCATAGTCCAGCAACATGGGTAACACGTTCGGTTACCCACGGATGATGTAGTCCCACTCGTCGAACTGAGCGAGGACTGCCGTGCTCAACGGGCTGACAGGTTGCCCCGCCGGTGGTCGGAGTATCCACACTGGTCTACCCCGGCATCGGCGAAGCTGTTGGAGCGCAATCCAGGTGATCGGTAGGTCTCTCCTTTTGACCCCGATGTCATCCCGGCGTTCTGCCAGTAGCTTGCAGGCAGAGGACCCTCTTCCAAGATGTTGGTCCGATTCGACCTCGAGCTCGATCAGCCGATCGATAGCTCCTCCGTCACCCACTCCATCCCACCCGCAATGCCCAGCGTCCCCGCGACAATCAACGCCACCACACTCGGTTGCTCCATCACGTGCAAAGACCTCCCCGCGTCGATCGCCTTCTATCGCGACGCGATCGGATTCCACGTGGCCAACACCTATGAGCGTGATGGTCGTACGGTGGCAGCGGTCGTCGCAGCGGGCGACATCCGTATCGTCCTCAATCAGGACGACGGCAAGCTCGGATGGGACCGCATCAAGGGCCAGGGATTGTATCTGCAGATCAATGTCGCGACGCTCGCCGACGTGGACGCGGCCGCAGCGCGCATCAAGGCTGCGGGCGGTACGCTCATTGACGAGCCGGCCGATCGCCCCTGGGGCGTGCGGATGTTCCAGTTCCGCGATCTGGACGGATTCAAGTTTGGGGTGTCGGCGCCGCTGCCGGCGTAACGGCGAGGGGTCGCCTGGTCCCCGCGACCAGGCGCCTCCGCCCCCTCACCTCACCCCAAACCGCGCCCCCAGCCACGTGGTCCGCCCCGCAGTGATCTGCAGGTTGTCGCGCGAGTCGTGCTGCGCGTTGGTGAGGTTCTCCACTCGCGCGAACAGCCTCCAACGCCCCATGCCCTCATAGGCGACGCCGACTCGCGGCCGCACTGACGCCTCATACCGCGTGGAATAATCCCGCAGCGACGGCGCTGTGGTTCCAGTCGCGTCCGCTGCGTAGTACCGCAGCCAGTCGTAGCCCGTCCATTCGCCCAGAACGCTCAGCCCCGCGCTCGCCACGAACGACCGCCTCCGGTACCGCAGCGCTGCCGTCGCCGACCACTCGGGAACTTCGGGCAGAACGTCTCCCACACGCAGGTCACCAGTGTACGACGGAGACAGCGCGGCCACGCGGCTCGTCACGGTCGAGAGCGACGCCTCGCCTTCGATGAACCCCACGGCGCCGCTCGCAAAGAGCTCAACTCCACGATTGGTAATGCGCCCCACGTTCTGCTGCTGAATCGTGCGCGGCGCGGATCGCGGATCGGGGCGCACATGCTGAATCAGTCCCTCGGCACTTTGATCGAACACGGTGGCCGAGAAAGTGAAGCGCTGCATCGAGTAGATCTCCAGTCCCGCATCGACGCCTTCCTGCGATTCGGGCGCGAGCGTTGCATTCGCCATCTGCCTGAACTCGCGTGCCGCCAACGCGCGCCGTGCGCTCGGCGGCGGCGGGCGAATGCCCTTGCCGTAGGTCGCGCGAAACTTCCAGGTCAGGTCGGCCACATCGCGGACGAATGCCGCCCCCAGGCCGGGCGACCACGCAGTGCCATAGTCCGATCCAAACGCCGAATTGCGTTCGCCGCGGAGACCGCCGTGCAGAAAGAGCGCGTCGCCAAAGGCGAGCTTCCATTCGGCAAATGCGCCGCTGTTCTCCATGGTGTCCACGTACAGCGGCACCCGCCGCGTGACAAAAGGCCCCGACGGCGCAGGCAGCACCACGTCGCTGGAGCCGGAGCGCTCCCGCTCGAGATGACTCCATTCGGCGCCTGCAGTGAACGTTGAGGCGACTGAGGTCGAGCGATTGTGCCGCAGCGATGTGCTGTACCGCACTGAGCTGCGCGCAGCATCCTCGCTGCTCGCGCCGAGCAGTACATCAGCGACTGACGCCGGATTGCGCTGCGGAATCAACGCGCCGGTGTTTTGGTCGCGCCCCACGACGAGCGTCTGCCGCCAGCCCGCCGTGATGGAGTGCTGCGCTGTGATTGCCGCCGTGCGCGCGTTCACCACCTGATCCGGACGCGCGATGGCGAAACGCGGCGCGGCGCGTGGGCCGAGCGCGGACGCGAGATCGGGATTCACTGGAATACTGAAGTCCACCCGCGTGCCACGCGCCGTGGCTTCGAACAGCACCGCTCCGGCGATAGCGCGCCCGCCTGCGATGAGTGCACCTGAGCTACTCCCGCCGCCACTCACAAACGCTCCGCTTTGCGATTGAATGCCGGTGAGTTCGTACGACGCGCGCCTGCTCCCTCCGGATATCTCTGCGACGTGCCGCTGGGCCAGTTGCGACGACGCGTACGCGGACTCGATTGCCCCGGCCGCGCTCGAAACCGTGAACGTCGTGCGGCTGCCGAGGGTTCCTTTGCGCGTGATGAGCTGCGCTACGCCGCTGATGGCATCGGAACCGTACATCGCCGAACCCTGAGGCCCGCGAATCACCTCGAGCCGGGCCAGCGCCTCGGGGTCAATCGCGAAGAGCATCCAGGGACTCGCCAGCTCAACGCCGTCCAGGTACGTCTTGAGGTAGTTCACGCTGAACGAACTCGACCCGCGAACGGAGCCCAGCTGCGGGAACGGCCCCGATGCACCGAGGTCCCATGCCACGATGCCGGGCACACTCGACCGCACCAGGTTCGCCATGTCGGTGGCCGGCTCAGTGCGCAGGATCTCGGCATCGATTGCCGTTACTGCGACGGAGAGATCGCGCTCGGCGCCGCCGGCGGCCGGCGTCCCCATGACGATCACGCGGTCGAGGGGGCGGGGAACCGATGCCGCCGGATTGGGCGCCACACGATCGGTGGTGGCGGGGGCCGCAGGTATGTCCGCGCGCACGATGGGTGCGCGGAGGATCACGAGATGATTGGAGCCCGCCCGCACGAACCCCAGCCCGGTGCCGCGAAGGGTCTCGCGCAGGGCATCGCCCACAGTCGTGGCATTTCGCTGCAGCGTCACGCGCACCGACGGTGGCAGCAGGTCCGTGCTCCAGCTCAGACGCACACCGCCGCCGCGCACGGCCTGCGCAATCACACGCAGCGCGGAGTCAACCGAGACCCCGGCGACGTCGATGGAGACGGGCCGGGCAAGGACGTCCGATGGCGACTGCGCCGCCGCCAGCGACAGCATCAACGCAACGAACATCGCTAGCGCGGTCGGGCGGCCCGCAGCGTCACGCGTTGGCCGTCGCGTTCGGCGCGGATATCGACCGTCTGCTCGATCACCTTCAGCACATCCGCGATCGCATCGCCCGAGAACGACGTGGTGAGGCGGCGATCGGCGATCACGGAGTCGGCGATCGCAAAGGTGACGTCATACCAGCGCTCGAGTTCACGAATCACATCGCGCAGCGGAGTGGCGTTGAACGTGAGTTCGCCGCGCGTCCAGGCAAGATCCGCAGTCGAGTCCGTGGTCTGCACCACGCGCGTCATTCCATCGGCGGAGACGGTTCCGGTCTGGCCGGCGGAAACCAGGGCGCTGTCGCTGTCCACGGTGGTTCCGCGGCGGCGAATCGCAACAAGACCCTCGTGCACAACCACGCGGGCGCCCTCGTCTGCCGCATAGGCGCGCACGGTGAACTCCGTGCCGAGGTCTTCCGCGATGGCGTTTGCCGTGCGGACCCGGAATGGGCGGGTCGCGTCGTGCTTCACGCGGAAGAGGGCCTCGCCGGCCAAGGTCACTTCGCGGGCGGAAGCTCCGAAGTCGGCGGCGACCGCGAGGCGGCTGGCGACACCGAGAATCACTTCGGAGCTGTCGTCGAGCATGATGGTTCGGCGTTCACCGGGCGCGGTGGCGAACGATTGCACGGTCGCGAGTTGTGCCGTGGCCCCGCTGCGCAAAGCGCGCACGGCGTACGCGCCACCGACGAGGAGCAGCAACGAGGCCGCCATTGCCCACACTGGCATGAGCCGCAGAGGGGCCCGCATCCGTCGCGCGGTCTCAGTGCTGCGGACCGGCGTCCCAGCCTGCGCGGCGGCGATACGACCCGACATCCGAGCCCACGCGGCATCTACATCTATTGGACTGGATGACCGATCGGGGAACTTACCAGTCCGGTCCAAGACCTCGGTCAACTCGGCCAGAAGCCGCCCGCGCGCCGGGTCAGCCGCGGCCCAGGCTGCCGTCGCGGACCGTTCCGACGCGCTGCCCTCGCCGGCCACGTGCCGAGCCAGGCGTTCCCAGCCAGCGTCGTCGAGTTCTATAGAAGGGGTGTCAGCCACGGGATCACCGGGTGGGTGCCAAGGGTCTCTGTGTAACGACGAACGACCTACATCGTATAGAACACGTGAGCCCCGTCACACCCCTACAGACTCCCGCACAAGCCGGGTTCGAGGCTCTATTCCGGGCACACTACGCGGGTCTCGTCCGTTTCGCGACCCGTCTGGTGGATTCGCGGATGGAGGCCGAGGAGCTCGTGCAGGACGTGATGTTCAAGGTATGGGAGCGCCAGGACCTGCTGGCCGTGGGGGACGAGCTCAAGACCTACCTCTACCGGGCAACACGAAATCACGCGCTGAACCTGTTGCGGCGCCGGCGCCTGGAACGCATCTGGCAGTCCAACCTGCCGAGCGAGGAGCCGTCCGTCGGCCCCTTGGAAGCCGATGACTCCACGGCGATGGAAGTCGCCGTGCGCCGCGCGATCGACGCACTGCCCGACCGCTGCCGCGAAGTCTTTCTATTGAGTCGCGAACAATCGCTGACCTATGCCGCGATCGCGGAGACAATGGGCATCTCTGTGAAGACCGTTGAGACGCAGATGGGGCGCGCGCTCAAAGCGCTGCGGGCGTCGCTAAAAGAATTTTCGCGATAGTGTGTCGTGGGTCACAAAGCGGTGTAGGGGTGTGTTCCGTGTGGCGTGTGTAGCTGGCAGACGCATCGAACGATGCGACAATCAACCAGCTACAGGGAGAACGACAATGTCACGCTACATGAACTACCTCACCCGCTCGGTGCTCGGCCTCATGATCGTGGGCACCCTGGCCGCATGCGACCAGTCGCCAACGGCGCCGATTCCGTCCGATGTTGCAGTGTTCGATGGTACGGACGCGGCCGGCCGCACGTCGACCTCCGGTCGCACGTCCACGGGCCGGCCGACGACCGCGGTCCCGGGACGTCCGGTGTCGGTGGATTCGCTCCGCCCCTGCCGGAACGGCGACCAGCCCACGCTGACGCCTGAGCAGATTGAGGCGCTCCGGGCACTCTGGGCAGCCTACCATGCAGAAGTGAATCCGCTGCTCCGCTATATCAACGAGATCGAGATGCAGGCGCGTGAAGCCGCAGCGAATGGCGCATCGGACGAGCGCGTGGCGCAGATCCTGGCGCAGGCCGACTCGGCGAAGCGTCAGGTGGCGAAGGCCACCGAGCGGCTCCGTGACGCGATCAACGCGATCCTCACGGAAGGGCAGCGCCGGAATCACTGCCTTGTTGCGGTGCCAGTGACCCCGTAATGCGGTGCGACTGTGGGATCAGAGTCGCGGGGAGCGGAAGAGGACCTCCGCTCCCCGCGACCTCTTCTACACCTGCGCGCCGAGTGCTTCGATATCGCCCAATTCCTTGCCCGGTGTGATCAGGTCGCTTGCGGTGGTTCCCAGCGCATCGGCGGGGG
>Ga0207952_1001085_pt1 | contig 13475 bp, 13 predicted proteins | sample SubbioR12Aug_8Ca_FD_184831 | JGI IMG/M metagenome (GOLD analysis project Ga0207952, IMG submission 184831) | Serpentinite rock and fluid subsurface biosphere microbial communities from McLaughlin Reserve, California, USA - CR12Aug_8Ca (SPAdes) | ecosystem: Environmental > Terrestrial > Deep...
CCCTGTCGCTCCTTCTTGGCTGCCTTTTCCCTTTCATAACGATACTTATCGAAACTCATCAAACGGGCGACTGGAGGCTTGGCGTTTGGGGCTACCTCAATGAGGTCGAGGCCCTGCTCTCGGGCTAGGTCGAGGGCAGCTGCCCGCGCCATTACGCCGAGGGCTTCTCCCTGACTATCCACAACACGCAGTTCCAGTGCCGTTATTTGATTGTTAATTCGATTTGTATCTATGGTAGGGGGTCCAAAAGCGTATGCTTTCGATGAAGTTCATTCTACATAAATATAGAGCTATGTCAACGATAGTTTCTCAAAACAACATAATTGACACCTACCCTGCCATCCCCAATAATTCAAGGTATGGAAAAACACACCTATGAAATTGAAATAAAAAGTCTTCTTGGAACTAAGGAAAAGGCGGAAGCTTTCAAAAAACGACTGAAGGAAATTGATCCTAAAACCAGTCTCTTTGCAGAAAGCAAACAGTTAAATCATTATTTTATGCATGGCGATAAGGAAAAACTGATCGAAAAAATATCCCCTATTCTCCCCTCTTCCGAGCAACCCCGTTTTGAGAAGCTACTTCGAGAAGCAAGCGATTTTTCCCTTCGTACCCGCCAGGCTGACGATAAAATTATTTTTGTTTTAAAGATTTCTATGAATGACGAAACAAGTTCAAATGGAGTAAAAAGACTTGAGTTCGAAGCAACTATCTCCAATATGACCCTTGAGGAGTTAGACAACCTTATTCTTTCTGCTAACTTTGAGTATCAGGCAAAATGGTCACGAGAACGCGAAGAATACCATCATCAAAATGCCACCGTTACCGTCGATAAAAATGCTGGTTATGGATATGTGGCCGAGTTTGAACTTATGGAAAATGACGAGTCAAAAATTGATGCCGCACGAGAGAATCTCTTAAAACTTATGGCGGCGGTCGGCGTGGAGGAATTGGATCAAAAACGCCTCGGTCGAATGTTTGATTATTATAATCAGAACTGGCAGGAATATTATGGGACAGATAAAGTATTTGAAATTTTATAAAAATAATTATGCCACACGCTAACGAACATCCTGAATATCAATACCTCAACCTTCTGCAGGATATTCTTGACCACGGTGCAGAAAAAAAAGATCACAATACCGGGAACCCGCTCCGAAGCGTGTTCGGGCGCCAGATTCGTTTTGATCTCCAGAAAGGATTTCCCCTTCTTACAACTAAGCGCGTCTACTGGAACGGTGTGCTTCATGAGCTCATCTGGTTTTTAACCGGACAGTCAAACATTAAATATTTAGTTGATAATAAAGTTCATATTTGGGATGACTATCCGTACAAGATTTATGCCAAAGCCTCTCAAGAAGGAAAGATAGCACCACTCGACCAGAAGGAATTCATTGAAAAAATCGCTACTGACCCCAACTTTGCTACTAAGTGGGGAGAGCTACCGATGATCTATGGCGAACAGTGGCGACGCTGGCCAGCAAAGAATGGACGGAAGATTGACCAGATGGCATGGATTGTGGACACCCTCACCAGATTTCCTGATCGCAAACATACCGTTCTTTCAGTTTGGAATCCAGAGCATCTCTACTCTATGGCTCTACCAGGGGAAGCTCTCAGTTTTCCTTTGTGTCATATTCTGATTCATTTCAACATCGCAAATAACCGTCTTTCTTGTCAGCTCTATCAAAGAAGCGCAGATATGTTTTTGGGAGTGCCTTTCAACATTGCAAGCTATGCCCTACTCACCCAGATTCTTGCCCACATAACTGGATATGAACCCGGTGAGTTTATTCATACATTTGGCGATGCCCATATCTATGGAAATCACTTTGATCAGGTAAAAGAACAACTTTCCCGAGAACCACGTCCTTTCCCAACAATAAAAATAGATCCTTCTTTAACCAGTATCGATACTATTAAAGCAGACATGATTACACTTGAGAGTTATGATCCTTGGCCGACACTCAAGGGAGAACTAACGGTAGCAGGTGGCTTTGATGAAAAAGATCGTTCAGTATATTCAAAATAAAATGGCCGACATTCCGAATATCGCTCTCATTGCAGCGGTAAGTGAAAATGGAACTATTGGAAAAGATAATAATCTTCCTTGGAAGATTTCTGCCGATCTTAAAAGATTCAAAAAACTAACGACAACCCATCCGATCATAATGGGCAGAAAGACCTTTGAATCAATCGGTCGCGTTTTGCCTGAAAGAAAAAATATTATTGTGACGCGAGATCCGAATTATCGAGTAGATGGCGGCATTGTTACTCATTCGCTCACGCAAGCCCTTGAAGAAGCTCGAAAAGAGGAAAAGGAGGAGATATTTATTATTGGAGGTGGAGAAATTTATAAAGAGGCTATTCCTTTAACCGATATACTATATCTGACTCTCGTCCACGCGGCAGTTTCCGGTGACACCTTTTTTCCTGATTACTCAGAATTCAAAAATGTTGTTTACTCAGAAGAAGGTTCCGAAGGAGAGTGGCGCTACACCTTTTTTAAACTAACCCGCTAGTTATCTTTTTTGATTTCGAATCTCGTTCGTAAGTCGAGAGGCCAGAGGTGAAGTCTGACCAGCATATTTATTCCCTTTCTTTTTACGATACGGAACCTCAACAGGAGAAGAAACTTCTTCAAAAGTAAACGCGCAGATTCTCATACCGGGGTAGAGAGCAACAGGCATTGTTCCTAAGTTGCCTAGCTCCATGGTTGGCTTTCCAGTCCAACCCGGATCAAAAACTGAAGCTGTACCATGAACGATAATCCCCAACCGACCCAAAGAGCTTCTGCCTTCTATCCGTCCCAATAAATCATCCGCTAAATCAAGATTTTCTACGGTAGTTGCTAGCGCAAACTCACCAGGTTGCATGATAAACGCTTCTCCTTTCTTAATAACAAGTTCGCGCATAAGCTTTTCAGTATCAATGGGACCATTCAAATCAATAAATGGATAGGATGAGTGTTTAAAGACTCGAAACTTACTCCCCAAATGAAGATCAATCGAGCAGGATCCAAGTTGTACTTTGAGGTCAGGGGCAGGCCTCAACTTAATGCGACCAGTTTTTAGAGCTTTTTTAATATCGGTATCAGAAAGAATCATAGGGTAGATTATAGCATGTTCAGTTTGTAGAAGTTTTCATAGAGCTTGGCTACCAAAATCGGCCCTGTTCCCCCTGGGGTTGGGGTATAAGCCACCTCTGAACCTTCTCCCTCAGTCGAGTCAAAATCCCCGGCCATCTTTCCATTCAGATCACCGTAGCCAAAATCAATAACAACTGCCCCTGAACCAAGGTCGTTAGCTGAGAAAAGATGTGCCCTCCCCGTACCACTAACTATGAGGTTAGAATCTCTTAATTGAGTCCGAACATCACCACTCGAGCGATGAAGAACGCTCAACTGACTTACATTTTTTTCTAAAAAAATACTAATTGGTTTTCCCACAAGAAGACCGACCCCGATAACTGCTACAGTGGCACTCGTTAAATTGATTTTCAAACGCTCAACAATTTCTTCAACCACAGCCACCGCTGGCGGATGAATAGCGTTTTTTTCTTGGTAAAATGCCTGAGTTGCTTCCTCTCCTAAAACATCAACATCTTTTTCTTTTGGCACGCAGTTCAAAATATGCTGACGATCAATATGTTTTGGCAGTGGTAACTGAATGAGAACTGCACCGCAGTTCTCCTCGGAAGAAACTTTGAGAATCTCGTCTTTCAGTTCTACCTCAGTAATCTCGGTAGGAAAATTATGTAGGCGAAAATCTACTCCCAACTCTTCTCCAACTCGTTCTTTCTGACGAATAAAACTCGCCGAAGCTGGATCGTTGCCAACCAAAACAGCTGCCAGAAATTTTTTCGGTTGCGGCTCTTTTTTTAATCGCTCAAGAATTTCTTTGGCGATTTCTGTTCCATTAATAATTGTCATACTAAACGTATCGCTTGGTCTGATACCGCAACGGAAACTTTTTTGCTAATCGAATGACCTCTTTTTTAACGTCTCGGTTCTCCAAAAGAACTTGAGAAATAAGCGATGCTACTACCTTCATCTCTTTTTCTTTCATACCACGAGAAGTTAAGGAAGGTGTGCCGAGGCGAATACCAGATGGATCAACCGGCGAACGCGAATCGTAGGGAATCGTATTTTTGTTCACGATGATGCCGTTTTTCTCCAAGCGATCACTGGCTTCTTTTCCGCCAATTCCCTTTCCTGCCACGTCTACTAAGAGAAGGTGGCTATCAGTACCACCAGAAACAACCCGCCAACCATCTTTCTTTAGGGAGTCAGAAAGCGTCTGAGCATTTTTCACAATCTGTTTGGCATATGCCTTGAAACTTGGCTGCATTGCCTCAAAAAGTGTGGTCGCAACCGAGGCAATCTGATTCGCATGAGGACCACCCTGAAGCCCAGGAAATACGGCCTTATCAATCGCTTTCGGAATATCGGTATTATAGTGCTTGGCAATTTTCGAATCGCGACGGGCAAAAATCAAAGCGGAGCGAGGCCCACGAAGAGTTTTGTGAGTTGTTGTGGTAACTACGTCAGCATAGGGAAATGGACTGGGATATACTCCTCCGGCAATAAGTCCTGCGATATGCGACATATCGACGAGAAGAAACGCGCCGACCTCATCAGCAATCTCTCGAAATTTTTTCCAATCAACTTTCCTTGGATAAGCGGTGAAACCAGCTACGATAATTCTTGGCTTTTCTTTTTTCGCTTGTTCGCGAATCTCCTCGTAATTTAACCGTTCTGTTTTTTTATCGAGCTTGTACGGAACCGACTGCCATACTTTGGCGGTGATACTCACTTTGTGTCCATGTGTTAAGTGTCCGCCCATATCGAGCTGCAAGCCCATAATCTTTTCCGTAATCGGTACGAGGCCAAGATAAACTGCTAGGTTAGCGGGTGAACCAGAATAAGCCTGTACATTCACATGCCAGTCCTTTTCTTTCAGTTTGAAAACTTTGAGTGCTCGCTCCTTTGCTAGATTTTCAATCTGATCAATATATTCGTTTCCCCCATAATAACGGTGATCCGAATATCCTTCGGCGTACTTATTTGTTAGGGGCGAACCGAGTGCTTTTAGCACATCCTCGGAAACAAAATTTTCTGATGGAATCAGGTTAATGCTCTCATTCTGACGATCAATTTCTTTTTTAACGAGGGTAAATAGTTTTGTGTCTTTCATGGGATTAAATAAAAAAATACCGATTCCTGCTTTTTTCTCCTGATTAAAATGCTAAATCATAGGTGTGTGAAACTCTTAAAATCAAGCTTACCTATTATAGAGAAGATATTCAAATATCCCTACTTAAAGCTCTCATTAACGGGCAAGCCGGCTTCCCTACTGGTCTGATTCATTAAATCAATAAGCTCCCGACGCAAATCGGTGCTTATCTTTTTTCCAAAATCTTTTCGGGTCAAGATATCGTACAACTTTCCAACCGCCACAATCTTATTGCCACTTTCAACTTCTTCTCGAGCTGCTACAATCTTCTTTTCTATTGTCGCGGAAATGCGCTCTTGTGGCTCAAGTCTATTTTCTAACTCATCGATAGCAGCTTGAATAACTTGGAGTGTTTCCTCGTCCCCTCCTTCGCGATCGGCTATAGTGTGTTCCTCCTGAAGATATTCCAACGCGCCTTTTATGAATTCTGTTTTGTCATAACCGACGCTTAACCAAATCTTAGCAGCCCGGACAATATTAGATGCTTTTTCGGGAGTGTAGTCCCGAGCGATATGAAGACCCTGCCCAACTTCCCATTTTTGAACCCTGTCCCATGCTGCTTGTAATACCGGATCCTCATACTCTCCTTCATAAGGATTGAGTGCTTTTGCATCATATAAAACCCTGGCCGCTTCAAGGGCTTGCTCATAAGAAACTGGTTCGTCTTCTGGTTTAAATCCTGAAATTTCGCCTTTCATGACTATAGTACATCACCCTAAGTATCACTGGGTGCCTTACGTTTGGAGAATCAAAACCATTATTTGAGTTCCTTAGAGAATTTGCAAATGTTAGGAGCATTATAAGTCGATAGCATTTATTCTTTTAAAACCTCTCCTATATACTAGGGATATTTAAAAAAAGAAAAAGCCTGCAGATGAAGTCTGAACAGGCCGTGATTACCAAGTTCTTTCCCAATACTCTGAGCAGTCATTGTTCATGCAAACGAGCTGACCTTGTACACGGAGACTGTTTACGGGAACAGGATCATTGAGTAACTTCCCCGACAGGGTGAAACACCGAGGACAGAGAAAGATGTTTGAATCGAGCATTCGACCTCTGCCGTCAAGGATTTGGAGTGTTGGACGAAAGTGGCTGAATGTCTCGGTGAACTGAGGAAGAGAGACCCAAACACACCCTCCTCTTCCGAAGTGGAGGAAGCGAGCCCGACGAAACTTGATGAATCGAATTCGTCTTCCTTGAACTTGCTCGTATCCGATTTCAACTCCCTGTAAGTATTTGATCCAGTTAGGGATTCTGACTCCTGAAGCGAGACGAAGCTTGATGATTCTGTGGTTGTCCATGAGACCTCCTCAGTGCGCTACTTAGTTTATACTGAAGTACCAGAAGGAAATCAACTGAGTAGTTAATTGAGATATTTTTTGTGTCTATTGGTTCGATTCCCGTTAGGGTCTAATCTGGGTGCCTATCGGGATTTGAACCCGAGCTAACAGGACCACAACCTGTCGTGCTACCACTACACCATAGGCACCATCCTTTCTCGCCCCCTACATTATAAGAAGCCGAGCCGATTCCCCCATTCTACCTACTTCTTCAAAACTTTCAAATCTTCACCAAATCTTTAGTTTTCTTTTGACTGATACGATAGTTTTCCTTTAGAATACATCTACAATGTCCAACCTTCTTAAAAACATTTTGGGTGCCACCCTGACCCTTATTATAATCGCGATTGTCTTTTCAATGTACCTGAATCCAGGAGGGCCACAGAAAAGAGTAACCTTAAATGAACTCGCGAAAGCTGTCTCGTCTGGAGAAATCACAAAAGTGGTGGTGAGCGGTGAAGCTATTACCGCTACCTATAAAGACGGTACGACCGCCCTCGCAAAGAAAGAGCTGGAATCCGGGCTGACAGAAACTCTGAAGAACTTAGGCGTAGGCGACGAAGCTCTTCAGGCGGTTAGTATTGGCGTGGAAGAAGAATCGGGCTGGCAGTTCTGGGCCGCTATTCTTATCCCGACACTCCTCCCCCTTCTCGTCATCGGATTCATTTTCTGGATTATGTTCCGCCAAGCCCGATCGGGTATGAGTCAGGCTTTCACCTTCGGACGCTCAAGCATCAAACTCTCTATTCCAAAAGAAAAAGTTCTCTTCGATGATGTGGCTGGTCTTAAAGAAGCAAAGGAGGAACTAGGTGAAGTAGTAGATTTTCTTAAGGCTCCTAAAAAGTTTTTGGATCTTGGAGCGCGAATTCCTCGAGGCGTCCTGTTGGTAGGTCTACCCGGCACCGGGAAAACCCTTCTTGCTCGAGCCGTGGCTGGTGAATCAAATGTTCCTTTCTTCCATATTTCCGCTTCGGAGTTTGTAGAAATGTTCGTCGGTGTTGGTGCTTCTCGTACTCGCGATGCCTTTGCCACCGCCAAGAAAGCCTCTCCCTCAATTCTCTTTATTGATGAAATTGATGCTGTTGGTCGCCAGCGTGGGGCTGGCATGGGAGGTGGCAACGACGAGCGAGAGCAAACGCTGAACCAGATTCTGGTTGAGATGGACGGCTTTGACCGGGAAACCCAGGTTATCGTTCTCGCCGCAACCAACCGTCCTGATGTTCTGGATCCCGCCCTTCTTCGTCCTGGGCGATTTGATCGACGAGTTATTCTCGATATGCCGGATATTAACGACCGGGAAGCAATCTTGAAAATCCACGGGCAAGGCAAGGCTCTTGAACCAGGCATCGAGCTCAGAAGAGTAGCAGTCCGTACCCCTGGATTTTCTGGCGCTGATCTCGCAAACGTTATGAATGAGGGAGCTCTTCTTGCAGGACGAAAAAATCAGAAGACCATTCTTCTTGAGGATTTTTATTCAGCTATTGAAAAAGTGATTCTTGGCCCAGAACGAAAGAACCGAGCTATCTCTCAGAAAGAAAAGGAAATTACTGCGTATCACGAAGGTGGTCATGCTTTAGTGGCCGCATCATTGAAGGATGCTGATCCAGTTCACAAAGTCTCTATTGTAAGTCGGGGATTTGCTGGTGGCTACACCATGAAGCTTCCGAGCGAGGATCGACACTTAAAAACGAAACATCAGTTCTTGGCTGATATTGCAGTTGCTCTAGGAGGATTTATTGCAGAGAAACAAACCTTCGGAGATACCACAACCGGTCCCTCAAGCGACCTCAAAGAAGCTTCAGAAATGGCCCGCAAGTTAGTTACTAAATATGGCATGAGCGACCTGGGACCAATTACCTTTGGAGACAGTCAGGAAATGGTATTCCTTGGACGAGAACTAACTGCTGAGAAAAACTACTCAGAAAAAACTGCCATGGAAATTGATGGGGAAATTAAGAAAGTAATTCAAAGTGCCTATGACGCCGCTCAAGATATTTTGAAGAAGCAGAAAAAAGCGCTTCAGGCAATCGCCGACACCTTGATGGAAAAAGAAACGTTGGAACAGGAAGAGTTTTACGACATCTTAAAACCCTTCAACATCAAGCCGAGTGGTTTTGCTCTATAAGTTAACAAATCCAATAGGCCTGTCACAAAAAAACACCCGACTCAATCGGGTGTTTTTTTCTAAGACGAAACTGTGCACCCACTTCGAAGCGAACAAATTGCTTCGCAATTTCTAAAACCCATCGGTTTTAGTGTTTCCGCCAGGGAAAAACTCCCGTTTTCCCGACCCCTTTCCCGTTCGAATCTCGCGGACGAAAAAAGTATTAAATTATATTTTGTGCGCCCGCTTGGAATCGAACCAAGGACCCACGTCTTATAAGGGCGTTGCTCTACCACTGAGCTACGGGCGCCTCACAAAAATAGTACTATTTCGTTCCGGTATTTACTATACTATCAAACCTCTCTATCGCTTCTCGAGCTTCGCGATCAAAATTATTAATAGCGGTGACTGCACCGTTGATTTCGGCGAGCAAGGCTCGAACCGTAGAAGTCTGGCCGTAGTTAACACCAGAAAATCGCAGCTTCAAAGTTTCCAAAAGTTTTTCCAAGGAGTCACTATACTCTATAAGTTTATTAATCATCGCCAGCCGGTTACTAATAGATCGAAGAGCGGCATCGCGAGCCTCCACTGAAGATATTGACTCCAAAGACTTGGTCATCGTCTCAAGCTCCTTGGCTAAAGCCAGGGCTTTTAGTTTTATTTCTTTATTCTGATCAATCAGTTTATTAGTTAGCTCTAAAGCCTGTGGATAGCTACCGGCACGATCAAGCCGATTAATCTCCTCAAGCGAGACCGCTGACTTCTGAGAAATATCAACAATCCCCTGGGCAATTAACGCCCCTTGCATCCGAGCCTCAATAAAGGCTGGGGAGACTCCCCGGGAAACGCTGGCGACGTAGGTCAAAATACCTCCGCCTACCACCATAACCACAAAGGCAATAACAATCTTGCTACGGCGTGATAAATCGTTCATTTGATTACCATTAGTTCTACCTAATCCGATAAAAAGAATCAAGGGATCTCACCTATGGTTTCTGGACCTCGCATAAAGCCCTGGTGGCTTTCGCTGTGCTCGGACCGTCGTCCTCCCTGCCTACCGGCAGGCAGGCGCAACGATCCAGAGAACCAAAGGCTCAATTAGGGGACGGACCGAATTTCCAAGAAATAGTTGAAGATAAATCTAAAGTAGGATAAATTAATACTGCTCTGTTTTGTGAGCTTCTATGCGGGCCTGCCTCGCCGAAGCTCATTTGAGCGAAGGCGGGTATCGTATAATGGTTATTACTTCAGTTTTCCAAACTGAAAACAGGGGTTCGATTCCCCTTACCCGCTCCACTAACTTCCTCGAAAATTCATCTTCCTCTGGTATGGTGGGTATCTATGAACGAAGATCCAAAAGATCAGGAAAGAACTGAGGAATTTAAGGTCTCAGGAGATGAAGTGCTCGCTAAGGTAAAAGAACTTCTGAAGGAAGGGAACGCCCGACGCATTATTATTAAAAACGAAGCGGGAGAATCTTTAATTGAAATACCCCTTACGATCGGGGCTATTGGTGCACTTGTTGTTCCCGCCCTCGCAGCATTAGGAGCGGTAGCAGCCCTTCTTACAAAATGCACGATCGTGGTTGTTCGTAAGAATTCGTAGTAAATTATTGACACCAAAATAGGCAAGCTGGTAATCTCAAAAACAGCAATTTTTCCATTAACCCTTAGCGAGGGAGGTGTCCGTTGTATTTGATTGACCATAATCTAGAGACGGAGGAAGCAGAGGAAATGACTCTCCAACTTCTCTCGGGAGAGATGAACGAAGCTGATATCGGCCATGTCCTCCTCTCCTGGAGTAAGAAAGGGCTGGCTGGACAGGAGATCCTGGGCATCCACTCCGCGCTCTCATCGAGGATGAAGAGAGTTACCATCAAGAGCCATACCGCTTTCGACATCTGCGGTACAGGTGGTGATGAACTGGGCACCTTCAACATCTCCACTGGCACGGCCATCATGCTGGCCGCCGCCGGCATCTCGGTGGCGAAACTCGGCAGTTGGGGCGTGTCTTCCCCCTCTGGCTCAGCAAACGTCCTCCGTGAAATGGGAGTTCAGATCGATCTTCCTCCTCGGGCCATGATCCAGTCGTATCAGCAGACCGGATTTGGCTTCTTCTTGCTGAGCACTATCACCCCGGCCTCTATCGAGTGAACACTGTTCGGCGAGGACTGGGCATTCCCACCTTCCTGAACCAGGTTCTACCTCTCCTCCATCCCGCGTCACCGAAGAAACGGATTCTCGGAGTTGCTCGTAAGTACTACAAGAACATCCCCACCTTCTCCCGGATCCTTGCCCACGAAGGAGTCTCGGCAATCGCCGTAACTGGGGAAGACGGGAGCGACGAGGTTTCCGTCGCAAGCGGAACTGTTATCCAAGGCATCGGCACCGAAAATGGCGGGAAGTCTACCATCTTCCCCGGAGACCCAGGGATTGGTCTCGGGTCCTGGCCCATTTCTGCCATCACCGTGAAGACGGCGGGAGAAAGCGCCGCCCTGATTCGCGATGCCTTCAACCCCAAGAAGAACGGTGGTGCTGCTTACGACGCCCTCTGTCTGAATACAGCCGTTGCCCTCTCCTTCATCCGCAGAATGGAGTTGGGGCTAGGTCTTCGCGAAGCCAAGATGGTGATCGAAAGCGGTGCGGCCATCGACAAGCTGCAAGAGATCGTGGCCATTACAACCGCCCTTCAGAAATCTTAGGTCCCCTACTTCACGTAGTCGGGCCTTTTTTATTTGTTATTTAATTTTGAAAAATCCGTGCTTACCAATTTTCAACACATCCCCTTTTTGGCGCGTAGTATGAGGGCTTCTATCTTTTTCTCCGTTTACTTCCAATCCTCCTTGTTCAATTAAGCGACGGGCTTCGCTATTGCTTTTAGCCACCCTACTTTCAACAACGTATATAACATTATTTCCACCGGCTATTTCCGGAATCATACTAAAATCTTTTTCTGAGATTTCTTTTTTAGAGAACAATCTATCAAATTTTTCTCGAGCTTCTTCTGCTTTTTTCTCGCCGTGATATAGCACGGTAATTTGATAAGCCAAAGAAACCTTCGCATCACGCGGCGAACCGTCAAGAATATTCTTTATTTCAGAAATTGAAAAATTGGTGCATAGCTCAAAATATTTTTTCATCAAACCGTCGGGGAGAGACATAATCTTTCCAAACATCTGATCAGATGCTTCACTAAGACCAATATAATTTCCGATCGACTTACTCATTTTCTTCTCTCCGTCGAGTCCCTCAAGAAGTGGAGTGGTTAAAACATTTTGAGGAATCATCTCAAACTTCTCCATTAAGGTACGTCCAACGAGTAAATTAAAAGTTTGATCACTACCACCACACTCAATATCAGCCTTCACCATTACGGAATCATATCCTTGCATGATTGGATAAAGAAGTTCGTGAATCCGTATCGTCTCCCCCGCTTTCATCCGATTAGAAAAATCATCACGCTCCATCATCTGCTGAACGGAAACCAAACTGAGAAGTTGAATCAGTTTCCCGCCCTGCAATTTTTTAAGCCACTTACTATTGTAGTGGACCTCGGCTTTTTTAAGATCAATAATCCTCCCTGCCTCCTTCAAGTAGTTCTTCATATTTTGCTTCACTTCTTTTTCAGTGAGAGGCGGGCGCGTTTTATTCTTCCCCGTTGGATCCCCAATCTGAGCAGTAAAGTCACCAATGATTAAAACCAGTTTGTGTCCAAGGTCCTGGAAAGCGCGCAACTTCCTTAAAACAACGGCGTGTCCCAAGTGTAAATCTGGAGCGGTTGGGTCAATCCCAAACTTAACCCGCAACTTCTTAGTGCTATTCAGGGCTTTTTCTAGAGCCTCTTTTTTAACCGCGCTCTCTACTCCCCTAGTTAAAATCTGTTGAATTTTTTCTTCTTTACTCATTTCTTTCATTGTAACAGAAACGCCGCTTGGAGAAAGCGGCGTCCTGAGTGATTTTCTATTACTTTCTCTTTTTGATAATCTCGTCGATCAAACCGTAGTCTTTGGCTTCGTTTGGAGTCATCCAGAAGTCACGATCCGTATCCTTCTCAATTTTATCGAGTTTCTTGCCGGTGTGATACGCGATGATCTCGTTCAAACGGTGCTTCACCCGAAGAATCTGCTTAGCGGCAATTTCAATTTCAGTGGCCTGTCCTTCCGCTCCACCCATTACTTGGTGCAAGAGAATCTCTGAGTTTGGTAAAGCCATACGTTTTCCATCCGCTCCCGCTCCCAGAAGTACAGCGCCCATCGAAGCGGCCACACCAACACAGATCGTCGAAACATCCGGCTTGATATGCTGCATCGTGTCATAGATCGCGAGACCAGCAGTCACGGAACCACCGGGGGTATTCAGATAGAGCTGAATATCTTTCTTTGAATCCTCGTGCTGTAAAAACAAAAGTTGAGCAATAACTACATTTGCTACCGCGTCGTTAATCGGACCACCCAAGAAAATAATGCGCTCTTTGAGGAGCCGCGAGTAGATATCATAGGCTCGCTCGCCATACTGGGCCTTTTCAATAACTGTTGGAATAAGGTTCATAATTTATTTCTTTTCTTCAGCAAACATTTTTTGTGCTCGACCAATTTCCTCCTCGGCCTTCTCGTGCCCCTCCCACCCACCTAACTCCACCTTCTTTCCCTGTAAATCTTTATACACCTGGAAGAAATGGGAAATTTCTTTTAAGAGATGTGGGTTCGATGACTCAATATCAGAAATGTCTTTTACCAAATCGAATCGAGGATTATCTTTTTGAACAGCCAAAATTTTGAAATCCTCCTCGCCACCATCA
>Ga0207952_1001086_pt1 | contig 13462 bp, 8 predicted proteins | sample SubbioR12Aug_8Ca_FD_184831 | JGI IMG/M metagenome (GOLD analysis project Ga0207952, IMG submission 184831) | Serpentinite rock and fluid subsurface biosphere microbial communities from McLaughlin Reserve, California, USA - CR12Aug_8Ca (SPAdes) | ecosystem: Environmental > Terrestrial > Deep...
TCTCATTTTTCGTTTAAGATAAAAAAACGGGCTGACGTTATGCGTCAACCCGTTTATCAGCAGAATATCTTTCCGTTATTTCATCAACACAATTTTTTTCACCGCCGTAAAATATCCTCCGTCGTAGAGCACATTCATCCGGTAAAAATACACACCGCTTGAAAGCAAACTCGCGTCCAATTCTACTTCGTGTTCGCCCCCCTCAAATTCTTCGTTGTTCAGGAGCGTTTTTACTTCTCTTCCAAGAACGTCATATATTTTCAACGACACCAATCCATCATCTACCATCTGAAATCCAATCGTTGTCATTGGATTAAACGGATTGGGATAGTTTTGATAAAGCGAAAATCTCTCCGGTATATATGCTGGAAGCGGAGGCTCCACAACCGAAGTTCTGTCCCTCGAATACCGGACGTATCCCACATCGGCGGCTGTGAACGTCCCTTGCAACCGAATTGCATACGGATTTTTTGTTGCCGCGACTTCTTCTGCACTTATGAGATAATTGGTGGAATCTAACGGCGCGTAAAACCCGAGATGAATGCGTCGCAGAAACTTCGCAAGGTCGTCAAGGTTTTCATACGCTTCGAAATTTGTTACGCCATTTCTTTCCCAATACGTCAGCAATGTATCGAGATAGCCCTTGACTCGCTTCAACGGCTGTCGCTTCAACTGCCGGTTCATCAACACAAACGAAGTGTCCAAAAGCAAATCGCCAAAACCGACGGGAGTTATTCCATAATTGCTTGCCTGAATGTTTAACTCCAGCAATACTCCCTGTTCCCATATCACGTTATTATTCACGCGCGCATCGGGCTGAATGTTCTTACTGAATTTGCGATTCTTTTTTCCAAACTGAAAATACCGCAGCGAATCAAGTGGATACGAACGCCCCGTATGCGACCCGATGAACAATCGTCCCATTGATGTTGCTTTCTTATACGCTATCCACGCATATTTCTTCGCCGAATCTTTTACCGGTTGCGCAACACCCAAGAACGTTCCGCCGCTCTTTCCTAATTTTTTGAACACGCCCTCGACCGCTGTTGCCATATTCGGTTGTTCCTTCAACACCCCCTTCTTGAATTTTATTTTCTTCCCTTTTTCCGATAACTCCGTGTATGCAGCAAACGTGCGGAAATAGGCAGTATCGGGAGTGAAGTAATTTACAAACGTGATGGAATCAAGTTTCTCCTGCGAGAGCGAGACATACACACGGTGGGAATCAAGACTGACCGATGTTCCGTTCCGATATTGTTGCATCGGTCGCCACTCTGCGCTATCAAACTGTTCCGCAATGAATACGCCTGTGCCGATTTCTTCAACGAGGAGTTCTGATTCGCTTGTTGTTGCAATGATATTATTCGTATCGAGTGTGCCGCTGTATATTTTTATGTTCCAATCCTTTGCAACGCGGTCAATTGTTGTTGCAGGATTTTTATCCACATCAACAAGCACCTTCACTTTTAACGCCCGTGCGCTCTTCATTATTCCTAACGAGTCTTCCGGGATTCCTTTTAACGCTGTCGGGTCGTAATTGAGCGATACGGTTACCGGCGAATATGTTGGAAGTGCAGTTCCCGATTTCTCCGTTCCTGCTGCTTCGGTTGTTATTTCATACAATGGTCCAACAGTCGAGTCGCCTAATTTATGTCCCACCTGACCAAACACCCACTTTGAATACGAAGTAATATTCCCCAATCGAACAAAATTATTCTGTGTATCCACCGTTCCTCCTTTGAATGCAAAATACCGCGACGTATCTGCCGAGAGTGTGGGGAACTTTGCGATGGTTACATACTCGGGATTATTGCCGATGGTATCAATTTCGATGGAGGTATTCGGACTGTGGAATTGATACGCGACTGCTGTTTTTCCCGTTTGACCTTTAATGCGGCGGCGCATTGCTCCATTACGGATTGTACCGCTTCCACGCACACTCGTCGGTTCGTCGTTTTCAATGACAATCGTATCGGGGATGCCGCCATTTTCACTTACGGTAAATGCCGCATCCACTTCGAGCGAATTTTGAACAACGATTTTTCCCTGCGTTTCCATCAAACTGTTCGTGTTCGTGATGTCGTAGAATTTCACCTCTTCTGTTGCCATACTTTGCACATCACCGCGATTATCGCCATCTACAATCCTTTTCATCTGTTTTATCCCCGCCTGTGCGGGCAAGTGCTGTGAATTATCCTTCATCGCATTTTTCTCCGTTCCCCCCTTTCCGACCGTTTGACGACTTGTACCAGTAATTACAATACGTGAGCGACCGGGACGAAATACGCCATTCACCAAAAAGTCTCCACCAAGATACATCGTCGGAACACTTACTGTATCAAACTCCAACGTGCCGTCAATGAGCAGTTGTTGTTTAATCGTGAGCGGAGTATTCCCCTGTATCGTTACCGTTCCTCCTGTAGAAATGGTGAGCGAAGAGAGTGAATCATTTCCCGAAGGAAGATTTGTTGTGGTAATCGTGATAGTAACTCCCGTGGGAATGGTTACAGAATCTCCGCTTCCCGGTAATGTTCCACCATCCCAAATCGTGGTATCGCCCCACGTAATAATGCTATCGGGCGGAGGAGTTACGACGATGGTTGCCGCGCGATAATTACCAAAGTTCTTTCCCGATGCATTTTCACCGGAAGTAAGCGTGATGGTGTATGATTTTGACGGCGGAGCGGTTTGCACCCATCCCGCTTGATTTTGTTCGCTGACTTTATAAATTCCAAGTCCTAAATCCTCAAATAAATAATCGCCATTCTCATCGGTCAATACGCTGTCATACGGGGCATCGTTGAGGTCTAAGCGTATTTTCCAATTTGCTAAACCGGAATCCGTGCCTCCAAATATGCCGTTACCGTTGAGGTCGTGAAATTTTTTCCCGCTGATTGTTCCGCGTTGGAAGTTCCCGAAGTTTTTTCCACTGAATACACTTCCCGGGGTTGCAACAAGAGAATCTATATCCGCCGTTGTTTGGACCCAATCGTCTTTCTGCTCTTCACGAAGGAAATACACCCCCTCCTCAACTTGGGGGAATGTATAACCCTCATCCGTTGTCGTAGCAGAGTCAACGAGAGTTTGCAAGTTGGTTTTGTATAAATAAATTTTCCAGCCGGAAATATTATTATCGCCGACGTTCTTAATTCCATTGCCGTTCATATCGTTAAACTTTACGCCGCTGATGCTTGCATACGGAGGAAGGTTTTTGAGAATGGAGATGGTGTTGGAACCATTATTCACAACCGCAATGTCTCCGTCGCCATCGTTATCTAAATCGCCAACAAAAACTGAAAGAGGATTAGTCCCCGTTCCATAATCCACCTTTGTTTGGTATGTGCCATTGCCATTATTTTTCAACACAGATACAGTAGTTGAATTAAAATTTGCCACTACTATATCAACGTCGCCATCGCCGTCTATATCACTAGTAAATAATGAATACGGATTTCCTCCCGTTCCATAATCCACTTTAGCTTGATATGTACCATCGCCGTTGTTGTTCAAAACCGATACAGAATTATTGTTTTGGTTTGATGCCACAATATCACCATCACCGTCTCCGTCCACATCACTGACATAGACAGAACTTGGACTATTCTGCGTTCCATAATCCACCTTTGATTGGTACGTTCCATCACCGTTGTTTTTCAACACGGATATGGTATTTGAACCATAACTCGCCGCTACAATATCGCCATCGCCGTCTCCGTCCACATCACTGACAAAAACTGACCTAGGACCATTCCCAGTTACATAATCCACCTTTGTTTGATATGTGCCATCACCGTTGTTTTTCAGCATTGATACAGTTGATGAACCAGCATTAGCAGTCAAAATATCACCATCTCCGTCGCCGTCTATATCGCTCACAAAGACTGACCAAGGAGAATTCCCTGTTCCATAATCTACCTTCGTTTGATATGTGCCATTGCCGTTATTTTTCAACACTGATACTGTATTAGAACTAACATTCGCAGTCAAAATATCGCCATCACCGTCTCCATCAACATCGCTGACGAAAACTAAAAATGGTTCACTTCCCGTTCCATAATCTATGTTTGTTTGGTACGTTCCATCACCATTGTTTTTCAACACGGATACTGTATTAGAAACACGATTTGCAACAACAATATCACCAAAACCGTCGCCATCTACATCACTAATAAAAATAGAAAAGGGTTGAGTCCCCGTTCCATAATCCACTTTTGTTCCAAATGTGCCGGTGCTTGTTGTGTTTGCAATCGTAAACTGACTTACAAAACTTTGCACACTTCCACCGAGAGAATCCTGCACATTACTTGTAACATTCACCGTTACAACTTCTCCATTGATGAAATTTGTTGTGGGATTGAATGTAACAACATTGTTTACTAAACTTTCAATGTTGTCATTCCCTTTGTTCTGTGTGTCATTCCGAGGAGCGAAGCGACGAGGAATCTTGCCATTCGATAACGTAGATTCCTCATTCCGGCTAAAGCCAGAATTCGGAATGACACTCGAGGCAAGCCCCGAAGAAAATGAAAAACTTCCTCTGTGTCTTCCGCTTACGCTTCCCGAAACAATAAACGAAGTTGTATCATTAAACGAACTCGTACTCATCGCCGTGTTAAACGTTACTTGTATATCTGTTGATGGAGATACACTCAGCGCGTTTTGCGCGGGAGAAATTGCGGTAACTTCTCCGTTGCCCCAATTATTTAAATGATACAACGAATCAATTTCACCTGCACTTAACGCGCGGTTGTAAATGCGGATGTCGTCTATAATACCATTGAAAGGAAGATTAGGATTACCTCCGATGTAAGTAGAAGAATTTGTTCCTCCCGTCGGATTGTTTGCGTACGATTGCGGCGTTGCCCCGACTCCATTAACAAAAAATTGATATGTTTTCGCAGCAGTATCGCGGACTTCTACCAAGTGTAACCATTCTCCCGTTGACACTGCTCCTAACGAATTAACGGTATTATTTACACCAGTACCGTTTTCGTGAAAGGCATCAACTTGTCCTCCGGTAGTGAGGGCAAGCGAATACAAATTATTATCTACCTCCAGTTCACTTCCGGCTGTTCCGGTTTGTTGAACGATATCCGCAAAGGAAGAGCCCGGAAACGCATTGATTTTTACCCATCCTGCAACCGTAAGGTTTCCTGTGATTTGTAAAGCGCTGTTGTTACCCGCAGTTATATAATCATTCACTCCATCAAAACTATACGCGCTGTTGGTATTACCAAATCTATCGCTGGTGAGTGTTGCTTCATTGACTGTCCCGTCGAAACCGTTTCCGCTTGCATCGTTGGCATTGCCGGTGAACGGATAATACGCAAGAAGAGAGGAGTTAATGTTTTTGAAAATAGAAACTTTACTCATACCAGAACTCGTAACGGCAAAATCCACGTCGGCATCGCCATCCATATCGCCAACGGCAACGCTATAAGGATTCAACTCTGTTGCGTAATCCGATTTTGCCGCAAACGTTCCGTCGCCATTATTTTTCAACACGGAAACCGTATTGGAACCTGAACTCGCCACCACAGCATCGCCATCGCCATCGCCATCAATATCGGCAATAACAACGGAAACAGGATTACTCCCCGCCGTATAATCCACCGGTGCGGCAAAAACACCGCTGCCATTATTTTTAAACACGGAAATCGTTGTACCGCCGTTATTCGCAACGGTAACATCCGCATCGCCATCCCCATCTACATCACTAATAAAGAGAGAATACGGACCGTTACTTCCCGCGTAATCCACTCGGGCTGCAAATGTTCCATCGCCGTTATTTTTGAAGATGAAGAGATTACCATTATTATTCGTTCCTACCATATCGGCATCGCCATCGGCATCTATATCGCCAAGCGTAACAAAATAGGGAAGTCCACCCGCAGCATAATCCACTTTTGCTGCAAAGGTGCCGTCGCCGTTATTTTTGAAGATGGAAAGATTGCTGGACATAAGATTAGCCGCAGCAACATCAATATCGCCATCGCCATCAATATCACTGAGGGAAATGGAACGGGGTTGAGTTCCCGCAGCATAATCCACTTTTGCTGCAAAGGTTCCGTCGCCGTTATTTTTGAGTACGGAAATATTGTCGGTACTGGCGTTCCCTGTTACTGCATCGTTATCGCCATCGCCATCAACATCGGCAATGGCTAATCCTACCGGATAAGAACCCGTTGTATAATCTACCTTCGCTGCGAATGTACCGTTGCCGTTATTCTTCAACACGGAAATAGCGTTTTCATCTGCGCTTGCGGTAATGATGTCGCCATCGCTATCGCCATCAATATCGCTGAGGGAAACATTGTACGGCACGGTACCCGTCGAGTAATCCACTTTACTTGCAAAGGTGCCGCTGCTCGGATTACTTCGTACAGTGTATTGGCTTACAAATTTCTGCACACTCGTATTCGTAGCATCCTTTACATTGCTCGTAATATTTACCGTTACCACTTCGCCATAGACAAAATTAATATACGGTTGAAATGTTACAATCGTATTTCCACTAAAGAAAGCAAAATAACCTCGGTGTCGTCCGCTCACGCTTCCCGAAACTATAAACGATGTTGTATCGTTAAACGAAGTTTGGCTCATCGCTGTGTTAAACGTAACGCTCGGAGTTGCCTCCGGATAAATATTGAGCGCGTTTTGTGCTGGAAAGATTGTATTTACTTTTGCGTTAATGTTTTTGAGAATGGAAATGGTGTTGGAAGCATAATTTGCCGCCACAACATCTCCATCACCGTCACCATCCAGGTCGCTTACATACACTGATAATGTTTGATTTCCAGCCACATAATCCACCTTTGTACTAAATGTGCCATTACCGTTGTTCTTAAATATGGAAACCGTATTCGAAATATCATTCGCAACGATCATATCTCCGTCCCCGTCACCATCAATATCATTGATAAAAACGGAATATGGATTCGTTCCTGTAGGATAATCTACTTTCGTATCAAAAATTCCATCGGCATTATTCTTGAATACGGAAACTGTATGTGAACCTTCATTGGCAATCATCATATCAACATCGCCGTCGCCATCTATATCACTTGCGTACACAAATGCTGGATAAATTCCAGTTGCATAGTCCACCTTTGATGTAAACGTTCCGTCCCCGTTGTTCTTCAAAACAGAAACTGTATTCGAATTAGTGTTTGCAACCATTATATCGCCATCGCCATCGACGTCTATATCACTCACAACTACTGAAATTGGATTATTTCCAGTTGCATAGTCCACATTTGTACCGAATGTACCATCGCCATTATTCTTCAAAACGGAAACTGTATTTCCATTGTCATTCGCAGTTACTACATCGCCATAACCATCGCCGTCTATATCGCTGATAAAAATGGATACCGGATTTATTCCAGTTCCATAATCCACCTTTGTTGCAAATGTTCCATTTCCGTTGTTTGTTAATACGGAAACAGAATTGGAAAGCCGGTTTGCAGTGATAATATCACCATCGCCGTCTCCATCAACATCGTTTACGTACAAACGGTTGGGATTAATTCCCGTTGCGTAATCCACTTTTGTTGCAAATGTGCCATTACCGTTGTTCTTCAAAACAGAAACCGTATTGGAGGGACGGTTTGCAACTATAATATCGCCATCGCCGTCCCCATCAAGGTCGCTGACAAATACAAAATGAGCACAACTATCTGTTCCATAATCTACTTTCGTTGCAAATGTGCCACTGCTTGTATTACTTGCAACCGTAAAACTAAAATGATAACCGTACGTGAGTGTATCATTTGTTGTAGAGAGAATTGTATTTTTCAAATTTACGGTAACAACTTCGCCTTCCTTAAAATCACTCGTGGGATTAAGCGAAGCAGTTTTGCTATCGGGAAAAGTAATTGCGCCGAGATGTCTTCCGCTTACACTTCCATACGCAACAAACGATGTACTCGTAACTGTTGCCTGCGAAACATCTTTGGTAAATACAACATTTATGTTTGCGCTCTTTGGAGTGTTGAGTTGGTTTTGTGTTGGCGAAGTTGAAGCGACATCTATCACGCTATTTAATGCACTTCGGCTTCTTGCAATTTTTGAAATACGAACTTCATCAATTATTCCATCAAATTTAGAATTTCCATTATCAAGAATTCCTACTCTCACATTTTGGTATCTGTAACCCGTGCTTGGTGTGAATGTTCCATCTAAAATGCCGTTGATATAAAATTTTCCTGTATTCAAATTTCTATCAACGGAAGCAGCGAGGTGATACCATTGACCTGCACTTAACACTTTTGAACTTGTATAAGTAATTCCTAATCCAAACTTAAATACAGGATTCATACTCGCATTTAATTTTAATCGTGTTTGGTCTTGAGTAACACCAAAATCAACAATTGATGCCTCATTACCAGTTGGCGTTCCTACATTTATCCACGCTTCAACGGTAAAATTATTTAATAAAACTGTTGCAACATTATTATTATTCGTATCAAGATTGTTCAGTTCTACATACGTTAAAGAACCTGAAGAAAAACTTCTCGCCTTTCCAAATTTTCCATCAACAATGGTTGCGCCTGTTACAGTGCCGTTGTTAGCATTACCGCTGGAGTCGTACGCAGTTGTGCCGCTCGTCTCGTTAAAATGCAAGAGGAGAACGGTGTTGGCATCGGTGGTGTACTCCTGAGAAATGAGGAATTGGGAATTAAGAATGAGGAATGTAAAAATAAATATGGAGAGTTTGTAGCCCCGAACTTCAGTTCGGGGAACAAAACCAACCACACTTCCTTTGGCTTTAGCCAAATGACTAAAGTCAAAAAGAGATTTGAGTTTTGTAATCCACGAACTAAAGTTCGTGGCAATAAATGTTGAGGATAAAATTATACTCGAGAGGGAGAAGAGATGTTTCATAGGTGATGTCCTTTGGATAAATGGTGAAAGTGAATGAATAAAAAACTTGTTTGAATTGTTATGCTGCAATTTTGTGAATAACGCCTTGGACTTTAATTTCTTCGTCTTCGGTTATGGCAATCGTATCGTTCTGCCAGATAACATTAGGAATACTTTTGCGTATCGCGTTTATTCCATCGCGGGTTTCATTGGAACTGATGACCAGCACGCCGATTTCTGCGGAAAGAATATCAAGCCGTGAGTTTGTATCTTTAATCTGATTACTCAAATTTTTATCGAGAGAATCAACACGTTTGTTCAAATTTATATCTAGTGATTCAAGTCGTGAGTTTGTTTCATCAATACGTTTGTTGGTGTTCATGGATTCTTGACGTAATCCTTTGAGTTCAACGAGAATTTCTTTGAGTATATCGTCTGTCATATAATTTCTTTCACTCCAAAAATAAACGGGATGAAGTTACAAATAATTCGGGAAAATCAAAACGGTATTTGCCTCAGAGGTATATTCCTGAGCAATGAGGAATGACCCTTCGACTCCGCTCATGGTGACGATAAAAATGAAGAATGAGAAAATAAACATCCCCCACATTGTCATTCCTGCGAAAGCGGGAATCCACTTTCTCTTTTGCATAATGGATACCAACGTTCGTGGGTAAGACACATTGTTGTTTGTTGTATTATCGTTAATATGACTATTTGAGAGCGTGAGTATTTTTTTCATAGGAAATGTCCTTTGTAAATAATGGTGAAAGTGAATGAAAATTTTGGTTTGTTATTTTATTGTACTGTTTGTAAAACTTGTTGTTGAGTGAATCGTTTGCGTTCTGTCCTATCAAAATCGGAATCGAAACTGACTATTTGTAAATTGTATTTTTCTGCTGCAACATATTGGTAAGCATCATCAAAATCGAGGTTAAAGCGGGTGGCAACGGAGATAAGTTGTTCCGTATCTTCCTGATGAAGAGGAAGAATAAACATCCCTGCTTGGTCAATCATTTCAGAAACTAAAGAGCGGAATTTATCAAAGAGTCCTTCCTTAAAAAGTCTTACTCCAACAGAATGAAATGTAAAATCAGACGCGAAGAAATCGTTCACTTCAACGGTTGAAAGCGCATCTTTTGCTTCTTGTGCTTTGTTTTGGTCGAGAAGTATTTCGAGAAAAATGTTCGAATCAATCAGATATTTCACGGCTGCTTCATTCTTTCTTGTAGAATTTCGTGCTGAAGTTCGACAGACGTGTATTGGTCGCGTAAATGTTTTAATGCGCCCGCCCATTCAAACTTCGGTTTCTGCCTTTTTGTGTGCTGACTTTTTTCCCAAAGCGATTGAACAATCTGTTCAACTTCTTTTTGTAATTCCGGGGGAAGTTGTTGAATTTTTTCTTCGAGTGATGTTGTTGTTTCCATCTTGAGTTATGCTATTTCTGTTTGTAAAACTTGTTGTTGAATTTCTTTCGTTGTATAGTCCTCGTTATCGAAATCTTTTTTCAGCGGAATATTTCCCATCGCATGAATTTCGGATTCGCTCCAATATTGAACTTCTTTTGTTTCCGGAGAAAGAATAATTACCTCGACTTCACTTCCGAAATTATCAGGAACATTCATAATAATTTTTCCTTCTCGAACGGTTTTTGTTTCTCGCATTGCTATCATATGTCTTGTTTTTTTTATCGGTGAAAAAAGTATTCAAAGAGTGTTGTGCATACCGGACCATTGATAACTATCCAAAGCAATACCAATGCAATAAGAAGATTGAGTTTAAAATTTACTTTATCAAATGTTTCATCCTTGTTATTTGATGAGATTTTCATAGTATTGTTTTTTTCTTTGCATCCTCTTTGCCTACTTTTTCTTCGAGGATGTTGTAGAGTTCCAATGTTAATGTTGTTCCCATGCCGTTTTGCGTTTAATTTTCGTGAAGAAAATACAAATCTTTTTATTTGTTACAAACTAAAATTGCGGGAGAAATGGTGTTGGCATCGGTCAATGACTCATAGAGTGGTGTATTGCTGGGCAATGAGGAATGACCCTTCGACTCCGCTCAGGGTGACGATAAAAATGAAGAATGAGGAATGAGAAAAGAACCCTCCCCCACATTGTCATTCCCGCGAAAGCGGGAATCCACTTTCTCTTTTGCATAATGGATACCAACGTTCGTGGGTAAGACAGATTGTTGTTTGTTGTATTATCGTTAATATGACTATTTGAGAGAGAGTATTTTTTTCATAGGAAATATCCTTTGTAAATAATGGTGAGAGTGAATGAAAATTTTGATTTGTTATTGTTGTAATGAATGTAAAGTTTGCTGTGGAGTTATAATAAATTTTTAAATTCATCAACGGAAATTTGAGCATCTCTGATCAAGGAACGTAATAATCCTCTATCGAGTGTTTTGTGTTCAGGAATTGAAAGAGTTGTTTTCATTCCTTCTTTCTTTAAAATAATATGACGGCTGCTTCCACGTCGTTGCCGTACCCATCCGATTTTTTCAAAAGCGCGAATTGCTTCATTACCGGAAATGACAGGAAGATTACCCATTACACTTCTACTTCAAACACAAATTTCTCTTTCTTTTCCGGAAAAAGTTTTTCGTCCAATGCCGCAAGACATCCAATGATAGCATCGCGTATATTTTCAATTGCTTCTTCCAAGGTATTTCCTTGTGAATGACATCCGGGAATTGCGGGACAGTGCGCAACATAACCAAAGTCTTCGCCTTTTTCTATGATGATTCTGTAATTCATATCTGTAATTTATTATTATACTGTTTGCAAAACTTTAAAAATTATTTTGGTTGAGGATTTCATGTACTTTGGAGTAATCAATGTTTCGTACTTAATTTTCGTGAAGAAAATACAAATCTTTTTATTTGTTACAAACTAAAAATGCGGGAGAAATGGTGTTGGCATCGGTCAATGACTCATAGAGTGGTGTATTCCTGAGCAAGTGAGAAGTAAGAATGAGAAAAGAAACATCCCCCACATTGTTATTCCCGCGAAAGCGGGAATCCACTTTCTCTTTTGCATAATGGATACCCGCCGGAGTTTATCCCGTCTTGAACGGGACGGGTAAGACACATTGTTGTTTGTGTAGCCCCTCCCAAAGGGATGTATTCGCAGAACTTCAGTTCCACTACAGCGGACAAGTCGGGGAAGAAATGCAAACCCACTACCTTTGGCTTCAGCCAAATGACTAAAGTCAAAAAGAGATTTGAGTTTCATTCTCCACGACTTGAAAGTCATGGAAATAATAGTTGTGAATGTGTATAGATGTTTCATAGTGAAGTCCCTGTGATTAATGGTGAGAAAAAATTGCAGAATGAAATTGTTGTGAAAAATTATTTGATTAATCGAAACCCTAAATTAACTTGTTCAAAATGTGTATCGCCGGTGAATACATTGTTTATTTCTTGTTCCTGCATAATAACGAATGAGGTAAAATCTGTAAGGGAAATATCGGGCTTATCGCTGTACCGCATTAAAAGTTGCACTGCTTTTTGATACAGCGTTCTCTCGGCGGAAACAATGTGTAATAATCCACGTTCTGATTTTTCATTCACTTTGCGAATCCATTGCAGAGTGCGATTATGACCGAGAGACAATCGTAATGCAGTAATTGTTTCCATCAGGACAAAATCACTCGTAACAATTTTATTCCCTCGCACAAGAACGGAATTTTTATAGAGATGTATCGCTTTTTTGTGGTAAGCATCTTTATCATCGCTAATGGCAATCCAACCCCACGTATCCACAAAGATTTTCATCGCTGTTGTTTTTTCGGCGTTCCATACAAATAGTGGTCGTGTTCGTCTGCGCCATCAATGAGTGTACCGCTTCCCACGGCAATGAGTTCTTCTAACTCGCGTAAATCGTTCGGTTCATTTGCGCGTTTTTGATTGAGCAGTGATTGAATAAAGGAAGCAACTTTTTGTTGTTCGTTTTCATCTAATTGCATCAGTTGTTGTTCTAACTGAAGGTGTGTTGGTGATTGTGTCATAATAATATTTCCTTCCCGAACGGTTTTTATTTCTCGCATTGCTGTCATACTATTGTATTTTGCCGAACGTTTCGTGTTTAATTTTCGTGAAGAAAATACAAATCTTTTTATTTGTTACAAACTAACACCATGAGGAATTGAGAATGAAGAAGGAGTAAATGTTTTTTCATAAAAATTTCCTTCGGGGAAATAAAAGAACGCCGGGAACAAATGAAAGGCACCTCTAAAAACTCTCTACGAGTCATAGACAAAAATGAATTTAAACGCTCCCGAAGGGATGCCTTTGGCAAAAGGACACAAAGCAGGCACAAAGGTCGCAAAGTATTGAATGTATTGCTCTTGGTGTTCCTGGTGAAAATACTTTGTGCTCTCTGTGTTTTAAAAATATAGTTTTTAGAGGTGCCTTAAATATATCCGCGTTTTTGTATAGCCCGACAGATGGAAAATAGCCCGATAAAAAGCAGTTAGGATATAGGAATTACGGTTTTAGTTACAAATAGGTTCCCTTGTACACTTCGGGGGATGTCCCGGAACAGTGGGGGGAGTTCCTGCTCACTTCGGGGGATGTCCCGGAACAGTGG
>Ga0207952_1001087_pt1 | contig 13459 bp, 10 predicted proteins | sample SubbioR12Aug_8Ca_FD_184831 | JGI IMG/M metagenome (GOLD analysis project Ga0207952, IMG submission 184831) | Serpentinite rock and fluid subsurface biosphere microbial communities from McLaughlin Reserve, California, USA - CR12Aug_8Ca (SPAdes) | ecosystem: Environmental > Terrestrial > Deep...
CCTGCGCGAAATCGCCTAAAATCGACGATCAAAAATGGGGTAGTATTCATAGTGATACAACCCCATTTTTGATCGTCGATTTTAGGCGATTTCGCGCAGGTGAAATGGTTTACTTTATTATTTCACAGTCCCTAAGCTAAATAAAAGGATAGCGCTAGCCTACTCCACAATAAAAGGGGGCGCTCCGCAATGGAGCAGAGTTAAGGCGATGAAAGCAGTTCATAAAACTCGATTGTAAACTTTTTTCTTGTTGACAGCCGCAATGATGGAGTAAATTCGCTTGCTTACTTAAGAGAATTTCGATGTTTACGAAGCTCTTCCTTTCATTCAGTCCTGCTTAAACTATTTAGAAAAAGCGCTTGCAAAGGATTCCTCCTCTAGCCGTCTCTCTAGAATGCAAAGATTTTGGATAGGGTTCTGCTTGATGGGAATTTTAATTACAAACTCTATCGCTTATGAAAAATTTGAAAGAACGAGTTTTCGTAGGTATACGAAACAAGCCGTGTCTAGGATGCGTCGATGGTCAAATCGTTGAGAACAAATTCCCTCTGGCACCCCTGGGGAGCCTAGTAGAAAGATCTCGATTTGATGCATTGTGCGATTTTCTAAATCACGTGTTTGATAGCGAAGATCCAAAGAAAACAATCGAGGAGTTAATTTCTTTGGCTAACGAAATATTTAAGATCAGGTCGTCCAGAAAACATATGAGTGGATTACGCCCCACATTTGAGTCATCTAAGATCGCAGCTTGAGCTGTCAATAAGAAAAAAATTTACAATCGAGTTTGAAGGGCATCTTCTAGGTTAACCTGAAACTGTGCGATAATTTTTCCTCAATAAGTCCATATTTTCTGGACATTCCAGGGTGGATTTGCATAATTATATCTATGAACTTTGAGCTATTTAGACGAGAAATTCCATTTGAAGTATTTGACTATCAGTTAATTGCCAACTATTTGAAGGGGTTAAAAAAACCCCGGGATAAGGTCTCTGCCTTAATCGCTGAAGGAAAGATAGTTAGGGTAAAAAAAGGACTATATGTTTTTGGTGAGAACTGGCGACGAGAACCGCTTAACTTAGAGAGTATCGCAAATCTGCTCTATGGCCCCTCATGCCTTTCCTTTGAATATGCTCTTACGCATTATGGTTTGATTGCCGAACGAGCTACGATCATTACCTCTTTAGCGATTGGCGATACAAAAACATTCCACACACCTGTTGGAACCTTTGAATACCGAGCAATAGACCGAAAAAAATTCAAGATAGGCATCGACTACAAATATCTAGGAAAAGAAGGCGGCTATTTTATTGCATCCAAAGAAAAAGCTTTGGCTGATCTTGTTTATCGAACTCCTGGTATTCGAACCCTCGAACAACTCCGTCATTATCTATTTGAAGAAATGAGGGTGGACGAGACGATGTTTCGAGGTCTTGATTTCCACAAATTCAAAGAAATCTCCAATGCTTACAAAAGAACCAGTGTTGCTATGATAACTAGATTATGACGACCATGATTGACAGCTTGCTAAAAAATTACACCCTTAAGTCAAAAAACGACTATGAGAATGCAATTCAAGAAATCATGCAAGAAATCTCGTTATTGGGGTTATGGAGAGCTAAATTCTTTGAGCATGCGGCATTTTATGGAGGAACCTCTCTTAGAATTTTATATGGGTTAAATCGCTTCAGTGAAGATCTTGATTTTTCTCTCCTGAAACCAGATCCTACATTTAACTTACTTCCTTTTCTAAAAGCTGTTGAAGAAGAGCTCGAAATTTCAGGACTCAAGGTGCATGTAGAGCATAAAATCAAACATCCCGAAGAATCTGTCCGCTCAGCATTTCTGAAAACAGGAACTTTAGAAACCTTCCTTCGGATAGGATTGGATGAACCGCTGAAAAGACATACGCAATCCAACGAAATGATTAAAATAAAACTAGAAATCGATATTGATCCGCCCCCAGGTTTTGCTACGGAAGTGCGCTATCTTACTACACCCATCCCATTTTCGGTTCGTACTTATACACCTGAGGATTTGTTCGCAGGAAAAATGCATGCGGTTTTATGCCGACCATACAAAGTGCGGGTCAAGGGAAGGGACTGGTATGATTTTATTTGGTATGTAACCAAAGGATTTCGACTGCATTTGGCTCATTTAGAGGCACGTATGAGACAATCCGGTCACTATTCGTCTAAACACCCACTAACAAAAAAAGTTTTCATGGATTTTCTAGAGGAAAAAATTCGTGGACTTAATGTGCAGGCGGCAAAAGAAGATATCCGACGATTCATCAAGGATTCTAGGGAAATTGATGGATGGTCAGAGGGGTTTTTCATGAGTCTTATACCACAGATTCAATTCCCTATAGATCAAGTCTGAATATCTTGTAGAGATTGCATAGTTTGAAACAAATAGCTCTTATGAGAAGTGCCTGCTGCTGCTTGGGCTTTTGCACGGGCTTCTTGAAAGGTGGCTCCAATACCCATAACCTCTCCTGTAGATTTCATTTCTGGTCCTAAGGAAATAGGGCCAAGTTTTGCATGGGGAAAAACAGGTTCCTTAACAAAAACATAGTTTAGAGAGATAGTTTTTCTACTATACCCAAGCTCTTTAAGAGAGCACCCCATAATGCACTGCGTCGCAATTTTAGTGAGATCGATGCCAGTGGCTTTTGATAAAAAGGGAATAGTTCGGGAGGCTCGTGGATTGACCTCTAGGACATAAATATTTCCTTGTTGTAGAGCAAATTGAATATTGAGAAATCCTTTTAACTGAAGCTGTAGAGCGATCACTTCTGTATATTGCAAGAGAGTGTCTTTTATTATTTCTTGAATGCGCAAAGAGGGGAGATAAGAGATAGAGTCCCCGGAGTGGGTTCCAGCATACTCCACTTGCTCCATAATGGCTGGAATAAACACCTCGTTACCATCGGAAATCGCATCGATGTCTATTTCTATAGCATTCTCTAAAAAACGTTCGATCAGCACGGGGTGATTAGGGGCTGCGTAGAATGCAGTTTCTAAAGAACGTAGGAGCTCCTCATTGCTATTTACGATACACATACCCCTTCCGCCTAAAACAAAAGAAGGTCTAACGATTTGTGGATATGTTAATGTGGGTAAAGGGTCGCTCAAGCTATACATCACACTGTTTTCTGGCTGCTTTAGATGCAACTTCTCCAGAAAGGTTTTAAAATGCATGCGATTTTCGCATGTATCAATAAGAGCCGTGTTGAACCCTAGAAGGGGAATCTGCATCTCTTCTAAGGATTTAGCTAACTGCAGTGGAGTTTGTCCGCCAAATTGCAGTAGAACCCCTATGGGTTTTTCAATGTCAATAATAGGTAGAAGGTCTTCTATTGTCAGTGGGCTACAATAGAGTTTATCAGCGCAGTCATAGTCCGTAGAGACAGTTTCAGGGTTGCAATTGACCATGATGGTTTCATAGTCCATGTCCTTAAGAGCCTTTACTGCATGGACACAAGCATAATCAAATTCGATTCCTTGTCCAATGCGATTGGAACCACTACCCACAATCATTACTTTGGGACGAGCAGATGGACTAGCCTCGCACGACTGTTCATAGGTGGCATAAGCGTATGCGGTAGAGGTAGAAAATTCTGCACTACAACTATCCACCCGTTTAAACACAGGTTGAATACCCCAATAGATACGACTGTCTCTGATCTCTTTTTCTTCTACTTTAAGAAGATCTGCTATATGCACATCCGAAAATCCCAGACGTTTTAACTTGAAAATAGCCTGAGGAGTCCAGGCCGCCTGAGTTTCTGCTTCTACGAGCGCCTTGATTTCTTCTAAAAACCAGGGATCAATATAGGTGAGATTATGAAGCTCTGAAATGGTCATCCCTGATCTAAATGCATGAAAAAGATGCCAGAGTCTTTGGCTATTGGGTGTTGAGACCAATGGTAGATCGAATACAGGAGGTGCCGAGATCTCTAAGCTTCGCATTGCTTTAAGTAGAGCCTCCGAAAAAGTACGGCCTATAGCCATGACCTCTCCTATGGATCGCATTTGAGGGCCAAGGAGATCTTTGATGCCAGGGAATTTTTCAAACTGAAAGCAGGGTATCTTAACGACTACATAGTCGATGACAGGCTCAAAGGAAGCGGGGATTTGTCTGCCTGTGAGATCATTATTCAACTCATCTAAAGTGTATCCTACAGCTAACTTAGCAGCGATTTTTGCTATGGGAAACCCTGTCGCTTTTGAAGCCAGCGCCGAAGACCTCGATACGCGGGGATTCATTTCAATCACAACCATCCGACCCGTATGAGGATGGATCCCAAATTGCACATTAGCTCCTCCAGTTTCTACCCCAATGGCACGTAATACGGCAAATGCAGCATTGCGCATGTTCTGGTATTCTTTATCAGTAAGGGTTTGTATGGGGGCGACAGTAATGGAATCTCCAGTATGGATACCAAGGGGATCTAGATTTTCTATAGAACACACGACGATGCAATGATCCTGTTTATCTCGGATAACTTCCAGTTCATATTCTTTCCAACCTATAAGAGCCTCATCAAGAGTAAGTGCCTGATAAGGATGTGCTTGAAAAGCCTCTTTGCATAAATAGAAGAGTTCTTCTTGGTTCAAGGCAATTCCGGAGCCATTTCCTCCTAGAGTAAAAGAAGGTCGGATCATGATGGGAAACCCGATCTCTTCGGCGACCTTTTTAGCTTCCTGTAGATTATGTACTTGTTTGGATTTAGGTAGGTCTAATCCTAGCTGCGTCATGGTTTGATAAAACAGTTTACGATCTTCAGCGCGATGAATGGCCTCTACACTAGCCCCAATCAAAGAAACTCCATACTTTGATAAGATGTTTCTTTTGTCCAATGCAACAGCTAAATTAAGAGCTGTTTGCCCACCCATTGTGGGAAGGAGGGCATCGGGTCGTTCTTTGTCGATGATGCAAGAGAGAACCTCCACCGTGAGGGGCTCCATATAGGTGACATCTGCAACATCTAGATCTGTCATCACCGTAGCTGGGTTGGAATTCACAAGGATGACTTTATACCCTTCTTCACGCAGAGCAAGGCATGCTTGCGTGCCTGCATAATCAAATTCACAAGCTTGGCCAATAATAATCGGACCTGATCCAATCACTAAAATAGAATGGAAATCAGCTCTTTTGGGCACAGGAGGTCTCCATTAACCTAGAGAACTGTTTGAACAATTCGTGAAGATCATGAGGACCTGGGCTAGCTTCTGGATGTCCTTGGAACCCAAATGCTGGCTTATCTGTTCTACAAATCCCAGCTATTGTTCCATCAAACAAGGAGCGATGGGTGATCTTTAAACAAGAGGGGAGTTCTTCTTCAGAGACGACAAAATGATGATTTTGACTGGTAATAGACACTCTTTTAGTGACAACATCAATTACTGGATGGTTTGCTCCATGATGCCCTGTGGGCATTTTAGTTGTTTTAGCTCCACTTGCTAGTGCTAGAAGCTGATGCCCCAAGCAAATTCCAAAAATGGGAATTTCATAGTGAAGTAACTCTTGAATGGTGTGGATGATATGTCTACATCTTGCAGGATCTCCAGGACCATTGGAGAGAATGACTCCGTCTGGGAGTAATGATACAATTAGCTCCGAAGGGGTGGAAGCAGGGACAATCGTAAGTCGACAGCCTAACTCCAATAATTGTTGTAAAATCGATCTTTTTACACCAAAGTCTACGACAATCACATGAAATACGCTGCTCTCGTTGGACAAGAAATACATCGACTTACATGTGACTTGTTCGGTGAGATGTGCATTGCTCAAATCCAAGCATTGGCGAGCCCGCTGAGTAGCGAGTATCGGGTCTATGCAACCTGCTATGATACAAGCGTTCTGACTGCCCGTATTTCGAAGATTATGTGTGAGAGCACGGGTATCTATACCTGAAATTCCAACTGTTCCTTGATCTTTAAGAAACCCTTTTAAATCTCTTTGAGATCGCCAATGACTCACATGATTCGACCAAAAGCGTGTTATCATTCCACCCGCCCATATGCGATCTGATTCCCAATCCTCTTCGTTGATTCCGACGTTGCCAATGTGGGGAGCAGTAAAGAGAATAATTTGCCCAGCATAAGAGGGATCTGTCAGGATTTCCTGATAGCCTGTAGGAGAGGTATTGAACACGAGCTCTCCTTGAAATGAGCCGGATGCCCCGATTGATTCTCCATAAAAAACAGAGCCATCCGCTAAGGCAAGAACAGCATCATGGTCCATCTGTGTAATCCTGTAAACGTCGTTGGATGATGACTCATCACTTAAGCGAGATCAAGTGGATATTTTGTTTTATCACGTTCAGAAATGGGTGTATAGCCAAACAGTTGGGAGAGGAAATGGCATTTTTCACGCTGCCGGCTTTCCCATTGCCCAAGGCACAATAACGATCCGGAGGAACGACGGCAATCAAGTCGCCGAGAGCTCCCTGTAGGAATCAGAAAAATGCAAACGTAAAAATGGCCATTTTCTCTCCCAACTGTTTGACTATACACCCTTCAGAAATTGGGCGGAGAAAAGATCAAAAAACAATATGTGAAAGAGTTTCAGGCAATTAAGGAGCATGAAACTCGGAGAATTTGCATCCCTACTAAAAGACAGGACTGACTTATCTAGATTTTATTCAGTTTTTAGATTCCTGATAAAGCCATCTTGCAATCGTATCTAATAGAAGATTAGCTCTTAAATAGGGAGTGATGCTCGTCGTAGGCCCTACAGTTTCAGAAAGAAAGGTTTTTGGCATTAAACCTCTGACAACAGCAGCTTGGTAGCAAATATAGGGCTGATTCGAGATAAAGAGGCAGTTGCCAGGGGTTGGAGCTTGACCTACCCAACAGCTGATCGTATCTGACACGTTGGGGCGACGCAATCCCTGTTCTATGGGTTGCTTCGGGGTATCTATGACTGTTAAAGGCAGATCTTTTATTTCCTGAGGTAAATCCATGACCTCAAAAATTTTAAGCATGCCCTCAGTTTCATTCTGTGGTAGTTCTTCTAATAGAGACAGGCGATCAACACGGTGATCAAGTGGACGATCTCCAGTTAAAAAAACCAGTTCATCAAAGCGCACTCCTTTAAGCCAGAGTTGTGCTGCATATTGAAGTCTTTTCTGCACAGTCGGCAATGCGGCGCCTAGAATACAACAATAACGATAGTGAGTTGTTTGGGGGGAGACTTCAGAAAATAGGCCTATTTGACGGCATAATTCTACAATTCTAGCTTGCTCTTCTGGATCCGAGCGCTCTTGAATTTCCCATCGTTCCTGACCCGTAGGACGGAGCCAAAACTTTTGCGTTGCTTCGACAATACTAGGCAATGTTTTATCGCATTGCACATGAGTGATCTCTAAGAGTTCACACAGCTGTGGAGTGATAAGAGCTTCATTAGAGGAAAGAGAACCCATAGATAGTACACCGGCTAATAACACCCAGAACTTTCTCATAGTGGATTCCTTATTTTAATTGTAAGACATTGTAAGTGAGGTGCTTCTTTTTTTACTAGACCTATGCTTGGCAATCTATCTATTGATTCGTCTTTTTATAAACAGATAAACTCACCTCATTGTATTGATGTTATTCAATTCTCAGCGTATTATCGCACGTAATAATTCAAAAAAGCACACAATGAAATCCGCATTGCAAGTTATTTGTTTAACTATTATTTTTTTTAGCTCTGCACTTGACGCGTTCGGAATACCCCCTACGCAGACGGTTGAAAATATACAAGGACGAGGCTATAGCGTGGATTACGAGCAACTCAAGATTAAATCCTACAAACATTGGGATCTATATCTTCACGAAAACCAATGTTATTTGGGGCGAGTTTTTCTGCTTCTCAAGAATGAAACCGGAGTAGAGGATTTCCTGGCCATAGAAGGTGAGGCTCGGGACGAGTTTTTTCGAATTGGCATAGACGTTAAAATTGCCCTGAAAACTCTTTTTCAGCCAGACAAAATGAACTATGCTGCCTTGAGCAATACTTCTCCAGCCATTCATGTACACATAGTCCCTCGTTATCAAGATGAACGTGAGTTTGCTGGTGTTCTTTTTAAAGACACACGTTGGGGGTCAAATTACGCTCCCTATGATCGGTCTTTTGAACTTGAAGAATCTGTTCTTTTTAAGATTCGAGATGCCTTAAAAGAGCAGTTATAGTCGCATAAAAACTCTTTAAAAACCTCTAGAAGCCATTGATGGGAAGCCTCGTTCATAAGAACGAGGGGAGCTTGTAAGCCCACCTTTTGTCACTCTCAGAACGTCTGATAATCTATCTTATGTTAGAAAAATCAGGTGTGTGGCTGTTTTAGGAGAGAATCGCGGTGCCACAGGTAGCGCAATCGAGCCCATAAACTGGGTGGTTCAATGATTGGTATACTGTGGGAGAGGATTTCTCCAGCTGGAAACAATGGACGCGATGTAAAAGGAGCTGTAAGCATTTGGTGCGTAGCAAAAGCTGTTTCAGAAAGAACTGAAGGAACTAGAGTTCTTAAACGACCATAACGACTACTAAGGGTAACTGCATCGGGATGTGTGCTACCATTTCCTAGTATAGGTCCTGTTAATGGCAATGCTGCAAAAAAATGAAGAAAGATGCGAGCTACGATATCGCCAATACGATCGACTATACCTACACGATGATCCCGAATATCCACCTGTGAATCAAATATACGAATCGCTCTATCTGGATCAAGTTTTGCATCGAGAAAAGCGACTGCAAATGCCTCTTGTCGATAGGAAGCTGCGGTGCAATTAGCCCCTAGCATATGGTAGGTATGTTTACCTTGAGCCTGCTCAAATCTTTTTATGATCGTAAGTGTTTTTTCTTTTCGACTCATTATAGGAATGTCGACAATAATTTTATTCTTAACGATCAACTCGCGAATTTCCGTAAGTCCAATTAAAATTCGATCGAGTTCAGGTTCATTACGATCTATCATCGCTTTATCGATGTGATCCATTGTAATAGGCCCAAATTTGTATCCTTGCTCCTTAAGAGCCTTACATACAGGCTTCATATTTTGGACTAATGAATATAGACACGGACTACTTTCATAATCATCTGTGAGCACGTATTGCTTGATGATGGGAATCACTTGTTTTGCTTGAATACGAGACACATTAGAGTCGTGATTACGATAAACACCAGGCACAGTTTTGAATAGCTGCATTCCAAAGTCTGCTAATTTTCTAGGATAGTAACCGACAGAATAGACTTCAGCCTTATCCCCGTCTCTTTTAGGCAGAATGATTTGTGTAAAACTATGGCCACTATCCATAAAACTAATCGAGCTTGGAAGAGCCCGCCCAACTGGACAAGCTGTGACAAATTGCAAGGCGTACTTCCCTTGAGCCTCGACTGTCTTTAGCGGCACGAGATGTTTAGATTGATCCGCATGACCAATTGCAAACCCCTGATACGTGATACGAAAATGATCCATCTGCAGGCTCTGGATTTCAGACCAAGACTTCCAATGAAAACGTCCTGTGTTTTCTTTAGTTTCTAATGGCAAATAAAGCTCATTACCAACCATCCGCACAGGTAATTTCACAAATGGAAAATAGTGTTGCCAAAACTGCTGCCTGGCAATCGTCAAAAATTCGGGATGGGTGCGCATAAATGCAGAAGAAATCCCCATCTTGGAAAACAACTCAACAAAATCTCGATTTTCTTGTGCAAGGTAGTCTTTTGGAAGATATTTTCCCTTAGCCTTAAGAAAAACAAAATAGGATCTTTCCAAGGATGCCATTTCTCGTTTAAAAACTGGGTTGCCCTTACAATGATCAAGTAGCTGTATAGTTTTTTCCGTTAAAGCCCTAACTTCAACCTCGGAAGTTTTTTTGATCGATTTTTCTAAAAGCGCTGTTAAAGAGTGCAGTTCTTGTTTTTCAATACGAGCGTCCCACCATTGGTAGAGCGTATTAACGACAGGGATTTTTGTAATCATAAACTATGTGATTTTAAACTACCTGCTACAGTAAAACATAATAAGCAAATCTAAACAAATCAAAAAAAATAAAATAAATATTTTAATTTAGTTTGGCATTACAAAATTTCATGGATTTTGCATGGTAAGTAACCCACAAACCCTCTTTAATGCCATTTTTATGGTCTTGGTTTTTTAGAAGGTATGTTACAGTGGATGTACTATGACTATTTATCCAAACACTGATTCCGTTTCTTTTGTTCAAGAAAACCAAAAAATCCTCGAGGGCATTGTTTCTTCAGCCTGTAATGCACGTCAAATTCCAACGCTTTCATCAGGACAAGGGACGCCAGTAAAGCCAAGAGTCCCTCAAGAAATATTCACGATACTGACTCGCCCTCTTCCAGCCTCACCATCACAAGTTGTTTATCAAAAAAAGAAACCCGATTGGTGGGACGCCGTGCATCGGTTATTGGAAAAAATGGCATTAGAAAATCAAGATGCACCTGTTTCCAAGCTTCACATGGATGAGGTGTATCAAACAGCACGAACATTAATCCAGAAAGAAAACCTTGTCGAACTGATTCTATTTTTGAAGCTCCTTTCGGAATTTGTCTTTTATGGAGCTAAGGGAATTTTTTTTGAAGTCTTAACCAGACTGCGAACTCTTAAGCCAGAAATCGAGCCGTTTTTTAATGATATCGAAGTAGATGAATGCGATGAGGGGCCTATTCTTTCCCCAACTGGGATGAATCGAATGTTTCAGTTTTTTGAGGAAGAATATAGATTCCCATTAGGCTTTTTAAGCTGTCAACCACTTTCTGCTCTTCCTGACTTGGTGGAAGAAATAATCGCTTCCGATGCAAATCACATGCGAGGTTGGGCTATTAGCAATGACCTGGTAGACATTAAAGAAGACCCGCATGTTATCCCCATGTTTGTTCTCAGTATGCAAGGAAAAGTTCATATCTTTATCTACGATTCCCTTGGGCATACGATTTCGAAAGATCCTAAAGAAAAAAAGATCAGTAGAAGCCTTGAACACCTCATCAGGCACTTTCAAGATAAAAAATGGTTACATGAACGGCTAGCGATTTATAGCTATAATAGTAAAAGGCAAAATGGTCCCCTTGATTGTGTGACATTTACTTTGCTTGATCTGAAAAATCTGCTTGAACGACATCTAGAAGGTCCTGGCAATATTATTGATTTTTATGCAAGCCAAGAACCTGCACATAAACCAAAACTGATTATTACAGATCTAGAGGAAGACACCGGCCTCCCTGTCTATGAACTTGATATCTTGCCTCCAGAAATGATGAAGGTAACTCAATCGTTAACAAAAATTCGTGACTATCAACAGCATTCACCCGTTCTGAAAGATGCTGACATTCCGTTTTTTGAGCGATATTCTCCGCTTGGCGATACTCATAGAGTGGCTCAAGATCTCATCAGTTTTCGCAAGAGCGTATCCTCATTCGAGAGGGTAAGCCCTAGAGGTAAGATTGATAATCTTTATGTAGAACAGAAGCGGCTAGAATTCATTGTACAACTCTTAAGCCTTCATTTCAAGGACACCTTAGGGGCGGCGTTAACTAGCTCACGTGTTTCCAGATTTTCTTCCTGTCCTCTAGTTAACAATACGGACCAGAGTCCAAGTAAAATCTCACCCAATCCCGACTCTGTATTCAACACTGTTTCTAAAATTCCTCCATTTAAGGACGCTAAAACATAGGTCACTCCTATGCTTTAATTCTAAATATCAAAAAAACTCTTGCAGTTTTGGACAATTGCCTATTCTTCATCGAGGTTAATTCATAAATAGGCTACTATCTCCTCCTTAATCATATTTCCATACAATCTTTTGAGGGGGGGATCCATGAAAAAATCTTCGATGTTATGGAAAGTTCTCATAGCTATTGCATTGGCTATAATTGTTGGTCACTTAACTGGAAAAACCGCTACTATATTCAACATCACTTTTTACCAGATTTTTGACCTGCTCGGTCAGCTCTTTCTCAATGCGCTAACCCTGCTCGTCGTACCACTCATTGCTTCTTCAATCATTAGTGGTCTTGGGCAAGTCTCCAGCCAAGGTCAGTCATTCGGAAAACTTGGGCTCAAAACGTTTAGCTTCTACGTCCTGACCATTTTATTAGCCATTTTAGTTGGAGTTTTAGCGGTTAATCTTATTAAACCAGGGCTCCTGCATGCACATGCAGTCTCCATGCCCCCCTCCCCTGCTTCTAGCTCTCCAACTTCTTTATCCCCCACATCATTGAACCATGTGGATGTTGTTTCTCAAATCCTATTAAAACTTATTCCTCCTAATATCTTTGAAACGGCATCTCAAGGAAACATGTTAGGTATTATTTTCTTTAGTTTTCTTTTTGGCATAGCTTTAATGAAAGTTGATGGGCCCCTAGCTCAAAAATTAACCAACTTTTGGAAGGGACTGTTTCACACCTTGATGCAAATGACCCATCTAGTCATGAAAGCAATGCCTTTTGGAGTGTTCTTTTTGGTTGCTAAAGCCATTGCTTCCCAGGGAATAGGATCTATCGGTGGGGTATTGTATTTCTTTCTGACTGCATTGCTAGCTCTTGTGGTCTTTTGTTTTCTCGTTTTACCACTTCTACTTAAAGTTTTTGGAATTAATCCTTGGCGACATATCCAAGCAATCACCCCTGCCTTAATCACAGCATTTTCTACGAGTTCTTCCGCTGCTACTCTTCCTATCACTATGGATTGTGTTGAGAAAAAAGCAGGAGTATCTAATCGCATTTGTAGTTTTGTTGTACCACTGGGAACCTCAATGAATATGGCTGGTTCCGCATTGTATGAATGCGTAGCAGCATTATTTATTGCCCAGGTGTATGGAGTAGATATGACTTTGGGGCATCAAATTCTCGTTGTGATCCTTGCACTCATCACTTCGATGGGCGTAGCGGGAATCCCTTCTGCTAGTTTAGTCGCCTTGATTATTATTCTTAATGCTATCGGGATTCCTGCAGAGGGTATTATGTTGATCCTTCCTGTAGATAGATTACTAGATATGTGCAGAACAACAGCAAATGTCTTTAGCGATACAACTTGTGCCGTGATCATTGCACACACGGAGGGAGAGTATGTGTTATCTAACACGCAATAACGCTCTAAAACTGCGCAAAGAACTATAAAATTTTACTTTAGTAGATTCAACGCGATGTGCGAGTTTTTCTGACGGAAAACCGCAATTATGGCATGTCTATTGTAGAGTAGGCTAGTGCTATTCTTTCACTAGGCCAGAGCAAGGCTTCCTGCTTTGTCCTGCTCCACCCATTCCTTCGTTTTTTTATGGATCAAAGCCTGTTCTTCAAGACGTTGTTGTTTAGCTAGACGGTCGATAGCCTCTGTTTGTTCTTGTTGTTGAAGGTTCTCATTGTCACAAATCTCCTGGATTTGATCGCCAAGGCGCTCTACGATAGCATCAAACTCTTCTGCATAGCGCTTTTTGATCTTTTCTCTCCA
>Ga0207952_1001088_pt1 | contig 13432 bp, 16 predicted proteins | sample SubbioR12Aug_8Ca_FD_184831 | JGI IMG/M metagenome (GOLD analysis project Ga0207952, IMG submission 184831) | Serpentinite rock and fluid subsurface biosphere microbial communities from McLaughlin Reserve, California, USA - CR12Aug_8Ca (SPAdes) | ecosystem: Environmental > Terrestrial > Deep...
GTGTTGTTAGCTTCTCTCAATCCAAACGGTTCATCCTTCAAGGCGGTGTCTCTGTTAATGGCAAGAAGGTAGAACATTTCGACCAGCCATTAGACCTGAAACCGGGCGATATAGTAACTCTTGGTAAGAAGAAATCAGTGACTTATCATGGCAAAACGTAAAGCAAAAAAAACGAAGCCTACCCAACCAGATTTAGAGCCGCTGTGGGATGACGATGATGTGACTTTGCCAATTCAAGACACTGGCGAAGCCCCGATCCCCATGTCTTCAATTGCCGCCAAATACACCAAGCGTTTTATTGCTGCGATCCAACAAGCTCCCGATTCTTGTTCGTATAATCACTTTGCCGATAGCGATAATCTCAACGATCTCAAAAAGAAAGCTGAGGCGAGGATTAACGCTGAGAGCAAGAAGGGGAAAGAGCTAGGGATCGTTATTTACGATAAGCACTGGCAAGTGACTAATTATAGGTATAATCTCTGTCCTCGTCCGGTCGTCAGAAAGATGAAAGGCAAGACAGTTATCCTAAATGAAGCAGAGGTCAATAAAAGGGTTAAGGCTTGGGTTCAAGAGGGTTAAAGAAATGTGCATGCTGCGTGAATATATAATGAGATATGTCTATTTCACACAGCTTTCGACAACCAAGTAATTCATTTAATTATAGCGCACAAGGATGTGGATGCTCTTCGGCTTGTCCCGACAAGTTTGGGTGCCCGCCCGGTGTAGCGCCGGATTTTTCTATCAAGCGGCATGATACGCAGCCCCCATTTAAAGTTAGCGTAAAAGATTGTGACGGACCACTAACCCTTTCTGGGCTAGTGCTTGAAGTCAACATGTGGGCTAAAGCAAAGCTCAAAGCATCCATTGGAGATGATGAAACCTACTTCCGACTTGCAGACGATATTGGTTTCGAGCAAGCAATGGTAGGTGATATTATCATTATGGAACGAGCTAGATTACCGGAACACATGCTGGTAATCGGTTTTGATGAAAATAATAAACTAGTACAGGTTCAAAGAGGCTATAATGGAACAACTTCTACTTCTTGGAGAAAAGGAACTGCTCTAAGGATTTATAGAATCTTGAATGGTCACGCCATTACTGAGACGATTATTGATGACATTGAACAACTAGACGGTACTATTTTACAAGATCAAATTATTGAAAGCTTTTTAGTTTACGAGTGGAAGCCAAATGATGTGTGTCTTCCCGGATGTTATTGGCTAGAGTTCAAACTATTGAAAATGTTAGATTTAGTTTTGTTCACACCCGGTAAGACGTGGTGCGGCGAAACACATCAAACATCAGGCGGATATTACTTTACCGGCACTGGGACAACGGACAGTTCAGTTCGATTGTCATATAATTCTGCTAAAGATATTTACAATCTTCCTACAGAAGTTTGGTCTGAAGCTTTTCACGTCCATTCAGACGGGTACTATTATACAGGTACATCGCACGACGACGGATCTGTATTTTTAAGTAGAACTGGTATACCTGTCGATGACGATATTTGTTACACTCCTGATGGCACTGAAGACGCAACTGCTTTGTCGGTGGTTTTAGCTTCCGCCGCGTTAGATTTATCAACTATTAGCTTTATTGGCGAAGGGCTATTGCCAGAAGATTATGGATGTAACCTTGGGGAAGGTGTAGAGTGGGTTAGAAGATTCCCTTGCGATGCTGAGGGATTTTTAATCAAAATAATAGAAAGCTTTACGCCAGAGTTGTAATAAATCTTATATTCTGTTCTAATCACAGGCAAATGGAGACTATAGATGAATGTAGCAGAATTTCTTGTAGAGCGCATTGAAAATACAGGGATCAAACACATTTTCGGTGTGCCCGGTGATTACGTTCTGAATCTCTATAGCAGATTCGAAGAGTCCGAAAAGCTAGATGTGGTTGGTTGCACAGATGAAGCTCACGCTGGTTTTGCCGCTGATGCTTACGCTCGTGTAACTGGCATAGGTTGTGTGATGACGACATATAATGTTGGCGCACTAAAAATCGCCAACGCATGTGCTTGTGCCTATGCTGAAAGAAGCCCTCTTATTATTATCTCTGGTTCTCCCGGAGTGAATGAACGAAAAGAAGGCATGTTGTTGCATCATATGGTTAGATCGTTTGAATCTCAAAAAGAAGTGTTTGAACGATGGACTTGTGACCAAGCCGTTCTTGATGATCCAACTACTGCTGGCTTTGAGATCGATCGTGTACTAGAGTCTCTTATTGCTTATAAGCAACCTGTTTATATTGAGCTGCCTAGAGATATTGCCGAACAAAACATCAACTATGACGTTTATGTTCAAGGTACTCCCCAAGCCCCCAAAAGCGATGCGGCGAGTCTTGAAGAAAGTTTACAGGAAGCATATGGCTTGATTGCAGATGCTAAGCGACCAGTTATTCTAGCTGGCGTGGAACTGGCTCGATTCGGGCTAGGCAAAAACCTAGCTTTGTTTGCTGAAGCCACAAACATCCCGGTAGCGACAACCTTGCTCAGCAAGTCAGTCATTAACGAACAGAATTCGTTCTATGCGGGTGTTTATTTAGGTGGAGCCAGCCAAGAACATACGAAGGAGTTGGTTGAAGAATCAGATTGCTTGATTATGTTGGGCGTTATGCTTACAGATATGACGCTTTCCTTTAAGCCTGCTGTTTTTAAGAAGAAGCACACTATCAATGCGTGCGTCGAGAGTATCGATATTAAAAACCATTCGTACAAAAACGTTCGATTTGACGATTTTTGTACGGCATTATTGTCACTTCGTCCGTCAGCAAAATCAAAGATCGCTTTGCCGTCTAATCGAAAGCCGGTCTTTATAGCGGACGGCAATAAGAAGCTGACAAATGCTCGTTTCTTCCAAAAGGTCGATTCGATCCTTAATGAAGGAATGGCAGTTTGTGTTGATGTTGGTGACACGATGTTTGGTGCTGCTGATTTGACAATGCACCATTCTAATCATTTTATTGGTGACTGTTATTATACATCGATGGGATTTTCAATCCCGGCAGCGCTCGGTGTTCAGACGGCGTATCCAAAAGTACGTCCAATTGTTTTGATTGGTGACGGCGCATTTCAGATGTGCGTCTCCGAGATCAGCACGATTGCCGCTCGTGGGCTTAACCCGATCATTTTTGTTTTAAACAACGGTGGTTACAGTACAGAACGGTTCCTGATCGATGGACCTTTCAATGACATAAATAACTGGAACTATCACAAGATTGGCGAAATCTTTGGCAACTGTGAAGGTGAGATGGTGCGAACAGAAGGCGAATTCAACGCCGCTGTCGAGAAGGCAATTGCCAGCAAGCATGTTTACATCATCAATGCGGTTGTTGATAAAACGGATGTTTCTCAAGCCTTATTGAGAATGACTGCACATTTGCAGGAAAGGGTTTAACCTTGACAAGTTGGGTAAGTTGAATTACGCTTCAACTGCTTAATTTTATATGAGGTTTGACTATGACGTTTTACGTAAAGACTGGTAAATTAAAGAAAAAAGTGTCGTCAGATTCCCCAAAGCAAGCGGCTATAGATTTTCTAGCAATAGAGAATGGTCCGTTTGCTCATATTATCGGGGTCTACCATAAAGGATTTCCGACAAAAAAAATTCCCGCCGAAGATCGCGATTGCTTTTTTTGGGTAGAAACGCTACTTTCTGAAAATCGTTTTGGTAGTAGTAAACGTTCACTTCAAGTGGTTTAAGAGGTAGATGAAAAACAATCACATTAAGGGCGATGATGCTAGGGTCAATGACCGTATCAGAGTGCCCAAGGTTAGGCTCATTAAAGATGAGCAAAACCTTGGTATCGTCGATACCTTCCATGCGAAAGCATTGGCAAAGGAAGCCGGGTTAGATTTGGTCGAAGTCGCACCGAATGCACGACCCCCTGTTGTTCGTATTATGGATTATGGGAAATACAAATACGAACAACAGAAAAAGAAGAAGACACAACAATCTTCTGGACACAAAGTAAAGCTCAAAGAAATAAAGTTCGGTCCCGCAATTGGGGACGGAGACTTGGATACAAAAATCAAACGTGCCCAAGAGTTTCTAGCAGATGGCATGAAAGTGCAGTTGACGCTTTTCTTCAAAAAACGCCAAAATGCACATCGCGATCTCGGCTTTGAAGTCATGAGGAAATTCATTGATCGTCTGCATTCAGCGGGGCTTTGCTTAGTCGAAGAACAGCCAAGGCTCGAAGGGCAGAACATTCGTTGCAAACTAGAACCTCCAAGGAATCAGAATGAGCACTAGAGATATTGCTGCAATTGGCAAGGAAATGAATGAAGTTCAACTCTTCGCCATAAAAGCTATTTTCGAAAATGGTCAACCGGCACCAAAGGCGATGCCGGGCATTCTACAGGCAGTGCTGGACTGCTCAGAAGAAGAAGTCTGTAATGCGCTAGGCAACGCATTGGGCAGTCGCATTAAGCGTTTTGCTACAGACGTGGATTTCGAGCATCCCGGTTTCACAGAAGCATTCGAAGGCTCTCTCAACGGAGATTCGAGTTTTTCCAGAATGTGTTGTGAAGTGTTGCATCTATCACAGATTGCAACAAAGGAAAAAATGCACGTTGCACCCAAACTCTACAAACTTGTTGTGGGGTCTGGGGAAAAGAGCAAGATTCACAAAGAAATCGAGCGGTGTATCGACTCGCCTAGCAAGAATCAACTTCATGTTCGATTCATGAAGACGCGAGCAGAACGCGATGCGGTTCGTGAAACCAAACGCATGCAAGTTATGGCGATGGCAACTATCGCTAAGAAAGGCATGGAGCTTTGGGATTCCTTGCCGGATTCATTTGTGAATTACGCACGCGGCAGAAATATTCACGAAGATACCATCAAGGATGGTAACGACAAGGCAGGCACGTTTGAAAGTTTGGGTTTGGCTGGATTAGCTGGCTCGATCAAGGAAGATGTGTCTGTATTTCAGCAACACGTCGATGATGCCTATTATGGATTTAATAGGATCTCGATGACAGCCGCAGCGGTCGTTCAAGCGAAGATCTTGGGCTTCACAATGCAAAAGTGTCCGACAAGGAAGAATTGGACAATTCAGATTCCGTTGAGTTACTTCGGTGATTTCAAGTTTTACTCCAAGGAATATACCCCGGATCAAACGCTTGAATTCAATCCCCGAAGCTATACCTTCAACGAACTTGCATCGGTTGCACCAGAGAAGGTTGTCAAAATCATCGATAGGCTCGAAGCCTTCCCTGATTTCAATGGGAAAGCATTATTCGATCACTATCGCGTATTGGTTCCGACCGTCAATTTTCCCAATCGTGGGCAAAGCTCATGTTCTGTGGTTATCGATGGCGAAACCAAGGTCGGTACGTATAACGAAGTCTCAAAGATTTTGGATAAAGAACTGATAGTGCGTGGCTATCTGAACCCAATTTTATTGGGGGAAAAGAACGAGAATTGCTACTTTATTGGATATTGGTGTTAATGTCTGTATTGGCATTTATTATAGTTATTGTTATCGCAATGACTCCCGGAACGATAGCTTTGATAGTGTGTTCACAGCTAGCGTTGAAGAAAGTTGAAGGCGATGCAGCACTAGGATTCGGGTTTCTGTCTCTTGGGTTGTATCTCATCGCGTTTCTTGCTTGCTTTGCGTTGTTTAGAAATGTTGGGATAGGTTGAAGTATGTATTCAGGGAATAATTACATCAAGGGCGACTTTGAAGAAACGCGGAACGACTTCCGGGATATCAACCCAACGACAGAAGTATCGCTCGGCACGTTTCCTCAGTCTGATCCTGAAGAAGTCAATCGCGCAGTTGCAGCGGCAAGAAAAGCCCAAAAAGCATGGCGTCGATTGAGCCGCGTTGAACGTGGGGAATACCTGAAGCGTGTTGCGCACCTTCTCGAAAATAAATACGCAGAACGCTTGGCTATCGTCATCTCCGAAGAGACAGGCAAGAATCACAACGAATCTATTGCGGAAGTCAATGAAGCTTTGCATATGGCAGAGTATGCTTGGGCGTCCGCGAAACAGCCATACGGCGAAATGATTGCTTCGGAGCTAGCGGACAAAGATTCCTACATGCTTCGTAAGCCGGTTGGTGTCGTGGGCATTATCAGTCCGTGGAATTTCCCGGTTGCAATCGGTGGTTTCTGGAATGCGGCTCCCGCTCTAGTTGAGGGGAACACGGTTGTTTGGAAACCGTCCGAAGATACGCCCATGTCAGCACAAATTGTCGCTGAACTTTATGACGATGCCGGTATACCGCCCGGTGTGTTCAATCTAATTCACGGGAATGGCGAAGTTGGCGCTATGCTCGTGGAATCTGATGTGAATTGTATTTTGTTCACAGGTAGTGCAGAAGTCGGACAGCTTATTCGTCAACACTGCGCATCTACGTGGAACAAGACCTGTAGCTGTGAAATGGGAAGCAAGTCGGCTTGTCTCATATTCAATGATGCAAGCATGGATTTGGCTATTCCAGCATGTGTTGCTAGTTCGTTCAAGCTTAGCGGACAACGGTGTGTTTCTTCTGGTCGTCATTTGATTCAGCGAGAGATTTACGACGAATTCTGTGCTCATTTCGTTGAAGAAACAAAGAAGATTTCCACTGGACCTTGGCGCGACCAGATGCATTTCTATGGTCCGCTCATCAATGAAGCACAATATCACCGTGTTAAGCGATTTAATGACACGGTTCGGGATGATCCGCGCTGTGAAGTATTATTGAAGGGCGAGGATCTTCGCGGAAATGGAATCAAAGGCTATTTCCTGAAACCATTCGTTTTCAAGTCTGAATGGACGGACGCTGCTTATTTGCGACAAGAAGTGTTTGGTCCGCATGTTGCGTTGATACCGTTCGATACGGTGGATGATGCAATCAAGATCTATAATGACACCGATTACGGACTAGCCGTTGGTATCATTACGAATGATTTTAAGATTGCTCGCAAATGCAGAGATGAATGTGACTACGGTATGTGCTATTGGAATGGTGGTTCCATTGCGGCTGAAAGTCATCTTGGTTTTGGTGGCGTGAAAAAGTCTGGCAATGGATATTCCTCAGCCGCCAGAACTTATCGAGCCGTGACACACGAAGTAGCATGGACAGTGAACCATGCTGAGGGCATCCAGTTTCCACAAGGAATGAAGACAAGGTAAAAATATGTCAGAAGAAAATGCAAATAAAGAATTGTCTGAGAGCATTCAAGCTCTAATGGACGAATTTGAGAAAATCAGCGATGTATGCGCTTTTACTCAAGAAGATATGGTGAAGCTTTTGTTGCTCTGCTATGAAGAGGGCTACTACGGTTCTAAGGAACTGGCAGAGGAAGCCGTCTTGGGCGTGCTCAAGCGATTCATGGAAGATAATCTTCAAGAACTGAATAAGAAACGCAATCCAGATAAGAAGAAATGATTCCCTTATTCAAGGTCTTCATGTCTCCCGAAGCTAGGGAGAATGTAACAAACGTCCTCTATTCTTTTGTGGGGCAAGGCGAAGAAGTAGCTTTGTTTGAAGATGAACTTCGAGCAAAGTTATCGACGCCATATCTCGCTACCGTTAATTCTGCCACATCCGGTTTGCACCTTGCGTGCAAAGTCTGTGGCGTGAATAACAGGACCGTTCTGGCTACGCCTCTAACTTGCGTGGCGACAAATATGTCAATTCTTGCCGAACATGGCAAGATTCAATGGGTAGATATCAACCCAGATACGCTCAACATGGACGTTGATGATCTCAGGCGCAAAGTGCTGAGTGAACGTAGTCTATGTCGTAATTTCGCCGCGATTATGGTGGTTCACTGGGGTGGCGAACCGGCTGATATGGACGCGATTCAAGAAATCGCTAAAGAAGCCAATATTCCCATTATTGAAGACTGTGCTCACGCCTTTGGTGCTAAATACAAAGGTCGAAACGTGGGTTGCACAGGTAATCTTTCTGTCTTTTCATTTCAAGCAACAAAGCACGTCACCACGGTTGATGGTGGCGTAATTATTTGTCCGACTGCCAAAATCCAAGAGCGAATCCGCAAGCTGCGATGGTATGGCATGGATCGTGATGACCGGGATTGTGATATTGCCGAAGTCGGTAGCAAATATCACATGAACAACTTGAATGCTTGTATTGGTCGAGCGAATCTGAAATATGATACTGTTGCCAAGCGACAAGAAGTGGCAGTTTGGTACAGAACGTTAAAAGATGTACCGGGCGTCACTCTGTTAGAAGATAACCCGGAATATGAATCGTCTTATTATCTTTATACGCTTAAAGTTGAACGACGAGACGATTTCATAAAGATGATGGCTTCAAAAGGTATTGAAGCCAAACTGCCACATAAACGAAATGACAAATATAAGGTCTTTAACAACTATCGAACGGAATTACCTAATCTTGATAAGGTTTATGACCAGCTTGTTTGTATTCCGTGTGGCTGGTGGGTTAATTATGACGAGCAGCAGCATATAGTAGATTCAATTATTGCAGGTTGGTAATGAAGGCATTTTATCATCACAAAGACGGATTATCATTTCGGCATCTAGAAGAACAAGACTTAGAGCTATTGATGGAGTTGCGAACCAATTCGTGGGTTAGCACTCACAGCATTACGGTTCCAACGCAGTCACAACAACTTCGCTGGTTTGCTGAGCTTCAAAATTCATCAAACAAGATGGTTTTAATTGCTGAAGACGCCGATCAAGTCCCGCTTGGTATCGCGACGTATTACGACATTGACCATTTCAACAAGAACCTACTCATAGGTGGTCATGTCTTCGATAAATACCGAAGACAAGGTTTCACGACCAAAGGCTGGGTTGCCGGTTTGGACTTTGCCTTCGAAATGCTTGGTATGCATCGTGTCTATGCGGAAGTGCTGGAATCGAACTTTGCAGCACTAAAGCTTGATCTTAAGCTTCTTGATATGAGACAGGAAGGCGTAAAAAGGCAACATGTCTACAAGTGCGGGAAATGGCTTGACAGCATTGTGCTTGGCTTATTGCGGGAAGAATGGGAGAATTCTGATCGTGTGAAGGCATATGGCGGTTGCTGTAATACTGATATTACATAACGAAGATTCTGCCTAAGAAGCTCGTGAACATCTCATCTAAGTAGTATTCTAACGTGTCTGGCAACGTACTTTCTAGCTGAGCATCAATTTCCTCTCTAGCTTCTGCGTTATGGGCATATCGAGAATTGATCGGTTTTCCCCAAGCTTTTCTACCCCAAGTTAAAACACTTGGCAGTTTATTGAATTTGAGACTGCCGTTTTTCAGCGAATAGTCTGCAAAACGTTCTTTGCCTTGTGTGACGTATTGGGCTACAATCTCATAGAAAAATTCTTGGGGGCGGATCAAAGATTTGTCGCGGGCAGACCTCATCGTTCCCATAGCTCTTGATAATGCCGTGTATTGAGGCTCAAATTCTGATTTATAGCTATAGCTATTATCGCCTCGATCACCTCTGCTGTTATACAATTTATTGGAGATGCCATAAACGTCTTCGAGGATTTCTTGCATTGCCAGCAGCACTTCGTTGGTAAATCTAGTGAATTCGCTAGTTCGACTAAAGGCATGAGCCATTCTATGGGCGAGCATCCAACCGGTCATGGTTTTATCGGTGTTTCCGGTATAGAGCACGGTGATCGCGTCTTCGTCAGCTTGAATGTCTAAACCTAGATTTCCTTGGACCCAAGTTTCGCTGACTTCTCCTGCATTCATTTTCTTGTATGCGTCTTTGGTTCTAACAAAGCACATGTGGATTGTTTGAGGCAGTTGCTTCCACACCCGGCAGATTTTTTCTTGGGCGCGGGGATTGGTTAGGAGCTTGGCATCTCGTGGTTTGTAACCATATTGTCGTTTAGCGTCGGGAGTCCAGTCGCCCACAAAGTCCATTTTCCCAATGGGCATCTCCTGAAGTAGCCAATCTTTGAAATCCATACCACTATTTAGTAATGGGGTTCCATGATTTTAATTCCATTTTGACAGAACTTTGAATCTCTTTGAATTGCTTTGCTAGTTCTTCATCGCCAGAATTGAATTCAAATAGCTTCCAAGCTCTCGAATCAATCTTTCCTTTATTAACCATGTCTTTGAACGTGTTGATATTGTTCTCGTATTCATTAAATAATATTCCCTTTTTAAAGAGTTTATTCCAATATAGCCATCTTTCAGAAAGTTGACCCCTACTTACCAATCCGCTATAACCATTTGTTGCTTTAGATTCTAACTGCTTATACGTGCGTAAGGGAAAGTGGTGGGCTTGGATATAATCGGTTGTAATGTTAGATCGACCATCCAGATTGACGATATAGTGGTTGCCGTGGGAGATAATGATCTCTTTATCTGGTCGATGCGCGATTTTGGATGTCTTATCAGTGAATTTTCTAAGCTCCTTGAAATCGATGTACCATTTCATAGATTCCATCCAATCTGGACTGTCTAATTCGGTGGCAAGGTGATGCCAGCCCTGAAATAGCGTAATGCTGAAAACATCGACATGGTTTAGATAATCGAGTCCAATTGCAAATTCGTCAGCATCAATATGTAAGATCCAATCTGGGTCGAGCTTACAAGCTTCCCGTGCCATTTTGGTGACGTGTTTTTCCTGATTATGGGTTGGATCAGCAGAATCGAAGATTTCTACAACTTCTTTGTATTTGCCAACGATATTTCTGGTGTCATCGGTTGATGCGTTGTCGGTTATCAGGAATTGGCTGATTCCTTGCTCAATATGGTGTTCGATATTGGCAGCGATGATATCTGCTTCATCTTTTACGCATAAAGTAGCTACTATTTTGACTCTTGGATTTTTAGATACGAAAAACATAACTTTAATAAAGCATGCAAAAGAAAATTCTCATTTTGATGACTTATTTCAATCGCCCAAAGTTGGTTGTAAATGCTTTAAATAGCATTGTTAAGAACAATGAATTACACCAAAACTGGGAGTTGGTTTTTGGTGACGACAATTCAAAAATTCCCGGTGAGCCAATTGTTCGAGAAGTTTTAGCGGAACATCTCGACAAAGTGACATTTATCCGTGGAGAAGCGACCCTAGACGAGAAACTGAATAACGGTATCACTATCGGCGTTTATGCTAACAAGTTGTTAAAGGAAACCGATGCTGATTACGCTATTACGCTTTGTGACGACGATGAGTTATATTCAAATTATCTCTTTAATTTGAATAATTTCTTCAATAAAAATGCCGATGTTTGGCACTGCTATTCAGATGTTATTATTTACAATCCCTTGTTGCAAAAATCGGAAGATGTCATAGGTGGTGGGGGTAAATACAATAAGTATCGCGAGCCAATAAACGGTGCCGGGAAGATAGACGCGAGTCAAGTTGCATGGAGGATAATTTGCAACAAGGTCAAGGAAGCTTGGTATATGGAATCAACTTTGAATAATTCAAAGCATCCTTGGGCTTCGAATTTAGATCAGCATTTCTTTAATGAACTTTACGAAAAGTGTGGACCTTGTGTTTACACCGGTTTTATTTCGCAGTATAAAGGAATACACGATTATCAGCTTTTGTGGTTTAAAGACGTAAATGAAGCTGGCTTACGGAAATATGTGTCTACAGTTGAAGAATATGGTGGAGAGAAGTTCTAAATGAATCCTTACGAAGTATTAGGTATAGAAAAAACAGCATCTCAAGAGGAAATTCGAAAAGCCTATAAGAAACTCGCTAAAAAGTATCATCCCGATGTCTCGGAAGAAACCGGCGCGGTCGAGAAATTCAAGGAAGTTGCAGAAGCCTATGAGCTATTGGACAATCCAGAGAAACGTCGCCAATATGATACGTTTGGTAGTACGGGTTCAAGGCATCGTGATAATTATTCATTCTTTGGAGATATGGACTCGGTTTTTAATGAGTTCTTTAACCAAGGGAGACAAAAGCGAGTTGTTCGTGGTGACAATATTCAAGTTGTAGTTTCTTGTACGCTTGAAGATGTAATGACTGGTTGCGCCAAAGATGTCGAATATATGCAAAAGGAAATTTGCGACGAGTGCAATGGAGCCGGAGCAAAGACTAAAAAAACATGTGACGAGTGTAACGGTAAAGGTGCATCGGTAAGAACAAATGGTAATATGGCAGTTCATACGACTTGTGTTTATTGTCGTGGAACTGGAGAAGTAGTAGAAGAATCTTGTGCGAAATGTGGTGGTGTTGGTTTGACGGGAAAGCGGCATAAGACAGTTGGAATTAAGATTCCTGCTGGGATAGAAGACGGAATGAGATTAACATTCCGTGGTGGTGGGGAACCCGCTATCACAGATGGCGTGCCGGGAAATCTCTATATTTTTTTAGAAATTACGGAACACGAGTTTTTTGAACGTGGTCCCAATGGTGATTTATATTGTAAAGTTCCCGTATCATATACCCAATTAATTTTGGGTGATAAAATCAAATTCGCGACATTAAATAATGATATTGGTGATTTTATCATTCCCGCTGGAACGCAACCTGAGACTAAGTTTAAACTTGCAGGGGAAGGATTGCCAATTCGTGGATTATCGAAACGGGGTGATATTGTAATAGCCCTATATATAGACGTTCCCGAAGAGCTTGACAAGGATTATCAAGAGATTATTAGCAAACTGGCTGAAAAGGAGGCTGCACACATAACAGCGAGAAGAAAGGTATATGAACAATATTTGGCTACAAAAGCGTGAAATCAATGATTTCAAAAAGAGAAAAGAGTATAGACATGCCTTGCTACAAAAAGTAATTGATGATCCTATTGCAAGTTCTATTTTTTGGGACACCAAGCTTAACAATCTTTGGCATCTTGAGAAATACAAACATATATTTATTTCTAGGGTTGTAATTGGATTAAATCTCAAACCCGATCCAGATCCAAATGCTTTTACTTTAAATATCTTTGAACCTTGGACATTGCCTGATTATGTGAAGTTCGATTGTGCTTTTGATAATAAATTTATTATTGACGATAACGGCACAGAAGAATTATGGGATACAGAGTATGACACTTTAAAATGTGGGGTAGTTAGTCAACTTTTTGATGATTTGCATCCAGTAAATAATCTAGATCCTTATGTGGAAATAGCTTACGTTTTAGCTGACGAAGCAGTGATTCACATAAGAAAAGAGATCTTGTCAGATTTGAAATTATTAAGAGGCAACGACATTTATCAATACAACTACTATATTAATTCATTCGAATTAGGGGAATTAGAGAAGAAAGATGAAGACTCGTTTTCGCTTTTCGATAAGCGTCCCCTATATGTGAAATGCGCTAAAGCAGTGGTTCTCAGGAGTTAATATGGACAATCTCACAAATAGTAAGTTTTTCACGCCAGCAGTCGTGGTTTTGGGTTTAGTATTGTTTTTCATGCTGTTTGGAAATGCGATTACAAACAAAGTCGCAGATCGAGTGCTTGAAAGAATCTCCAAGCCTTATTCTCCGTCACCATTCGGACCC
>Ga0207952_1001089_pt1 | contig 13408 bp, 14 predicted proteins | sample SubbioR12Aug_8Ca_FD_184831 | JGI IMG/M metagenome (GOLD analysis project Ga0207952, IMG submission 184831) | Serpentinite rock and fluid subsurface biosphere microbial communities from McLaughlin Reserve, California, USA - CR12Aug_8Ca (SPAdes) | ecosystem: Environmental > Terrestrial > Deep...
GGGGCGGGCTGCCCCGGCGGCGCGGGCCATCACCCCGCATGCCTTCGCGTCCAGCCGCTGGCTCGACGCTGCGCGCTTCATTCCGGCGGGGGCCGTGGCGCAACCGGTGAGGGGCACGGATGCGGTGGTGTATCTCTATGGCGGCGCGAGTGGGGATCCCTGCGCGCTGGGGTACGTGGGCACGGCGGGCAAGCCGGCGTTTCGTCATCGGTTTGGGAGTGCGCAGCACCGCGAGCGTTTTGTGGCGGATTGGGTTGCCGGCCAGCAGCGCGCCGCTGCTGCGCGAGCCGAGCGCGTGCTGGCTCGCAAGAACGCGACGCACACGCTGAAGCTGGGCGACATCGTCTATGCCTGCTGGGGCTACGAGCAGACGAACGTGGACTTCTTCCAGGTGGTCCGGGTGGTGTCGGATCGCTCGGTGGCGATCCGGGCCATCAAGGGCGAGATCCAGGCGGATGGGCCTATGGCCATGGCGGGGCACAGCACCCCCTGCCGCGATCAGTTCGAGGACGACGCTCCCGAGCTGATTCGCCGCGCCGAAGGCAGCGCGGTCATGAATGTGCGCTTCAAGCACTCGGCCAGCCTGTGGACCGGCAAGCCGGTGCGCTGCACCTGGTACGCCTGAGGAGCCGCCATGAGCACCGCGACGAACACCGTTTGCGAAATCATCAGCGAGGGCGGGCTTGTGCGTGTCACGGATGCCGAGTTGCAGGAGCTTCGGGAGGCCTTCGGAGCGTTCGGCTGGATCGCCTACCAGCATGCCCGTTTGACCCGCGGCCATGCCGAGGCACTGGCCCACATGACGCGATTTCGGGCGCAGCCCGAGCAGGCCAAGGTGGACGGCCAGCCCATTGCCTATCGCATCGAATGGCACCGGAGCGACCCAGCGGAGGCGCATTCAGCTGCCGACACGCTCGATGGATTCCTCTGCACGCCGTTGCGCCTGCAGGCCGAGACCCATGCGCGGTTGCAAGTGAAGCGGGGCTATTGGGTGGAGATCTTCAACGATGCCAGCGACGAGCTGATCGCCGGGCCGCTGAGCCCGGAGGCGAAGCTGCCGAGCTACATCCTGTGAGCGGGCCGGCCATGGTCAGGCCCCGAGAGCTGCAGATGCGGGTGGGCCTGCCGCTGACCGGCGGGGCGCTGCCGGCAGCGGCCAGGCAGCGGGGCTATCCGGTGCTGTTCTCGGCCAATGCGTTCGCGCGGACCTTCCCGGGGTCGCATGAAAGGGCAGGGGAGTTCCAGAGGTTCAGGGTGCCGAGGCCTGGCCAGCTCGATGGGCTAGACGCGGCGCTGGATTCGGCCGGGTTTGTGGCGGCGGCACGGTACGGGGACTACTGCTGCGAGCCGGAGATCGCGGCCGACCGGCCTTTGCGGCTGCTGCGGATCGCGGCCACGGCCGTGATGCTGATGCGCTGCAACGCCGAGGCCTCGCGCCGCGGCCTGCCTGGCCCGATGCCGGTGCTGCAGGGGTGGACGCCTGCCGAGTACGCGCTCTGTGCCGAGTGGCTCCCGCTGGCGCGATGGCCCGGCCTGGTGGGGCTGGGCTCAGTCTGTCGGCGACCCGTGCACGGGCCGGCCGGCATCCTGGCCATTCTGGAAGCTGTGGATGCGCTGCTGCCGCCGCATGTGCGGCTGCACCTGTTCGGGGTCAAGAGCGAAGCGCTGGCGGCGCTGGCCAAGCATCCGCGCGTCGCCTCGGCTGACTCCGCGGCCTGGGACATGCAGGCGCGCGCGGAGCGGCGCACGGGGCGGGATATGGCGTTTCGGGTGGCGCACATGGATGCGTGGCTGCAGCGGCAGCACGCGGCCATCGATGACCTGCAGGCCTGCGCGGCGTTGCCGCGCAGCCTGTTCGATCCAGCGGCCTTCGGCGGCGCGATCAGCGGCACTGAGGAATTGGTGCTGGAGGCCCTGGCGCTGCAGTACGCAGATCTGCTGATGGAGGGGCAGATCGAGTACCGGGATGCCGTCTGGCAGGCCGCCCAGGATGGGGTCTGGGCTGTGGCCAAGCTGCGCCTGCGGGGCATGAGCGATGCGCTCTTGGCGGAGTACGACGAAGACCTGGCCGGGTTCGGGGAGCGGGTGGGCGAGCTGATGCGGCGCGACTGAGGCTATGCGTTGTGATCTATCGGCCGGAATCGACTGCGGGGCGCTTACTGGTGGGCGCGCTCTGGCCGCTGGGCCACCCGTGGGATTTTCGCGGGCGCGAAAATCTGCCCATTGCCCTTCGGGCGAGATTGGTGCGGGTGTTTCAAGGGTAGGGGAGCGGTATGCCGGTTGAGTGGGTTGAGCGATTCGAGCGCGCGGCGGTGCTCCGGTGAAAAGGCAGCGCGTCACGATCACGACGGTCGCGGACTTGGCGCAGCTATCCGACGGGGACTTGCTCGGGTGTCTGACCGCACTGCGGCAGGATCTGACCGAGCGGCGATGGTTGCACGAGGCCGCGCTGGCCTCGGGGGAGGAGGAGGCCGGCACCCCGTTCGTCTATCGCGAGTTCAAGTGGTCGCCGCCCCTCCGAAATGCCAAGCGCACGCTGAGTGCTTTCGTGCCCGACACCCCGGTGCAGGATCTGCCGCTGCAGCGACGGGCGCGCGAGTCCCTGGAATCCCATGGGGTGCGGGTCCTGAAGGACCTTGCTTCGCTGTCTGAGCGAGATCTGCTTGCGTTTCAGGACATGGGGCCGACCACGGTCGAGCGACTGAAATCCTGGCTGGAGACGGCGGGGATCCGGCTGCAGACGCCGGCAGCGCTGGTGCTGGCCGAGCAGCGCCGCAATCTCGTGCTGCAACGGCTGGAGCCCTCTGAGCTCAAGAGCGCCAGGGCGGGCTTGCCGGATGAAGCGCCGGTAAGCCGCTTGGGCCTTCCGCCGCGAACCCTGGAAACCGGGCTGCGCGCGGGCTGGTTGACGGTCGGGGCGTTGCGTGGTGCGAGCCTGGAGGCCCTGATTGAGTGCTTTGGCCGGGCTGAGCTGCGCGACGTGCTGACGGCGCTGAACGACACCGGCGAAGGTTTGCGCCAGGTGCCGCCTCAGCTGGCGCTTTGGAAGGCCGGCGTGCTGCCAGCTCGGGAGATGCGTCGGCCTGATGAGGACAGCACACCCGTCGGTGAGCTGGAGCCCTGGCTTGGTGGGGTGGTCCAGCGACTGGACGGGGCTGGAATCAAAACGCTGGGTGCACTGCGCTCCGCCTGTGCCAGCGAAAGGGTCGACGAAGTGCACCGGATTGGGCCGCAGGCGATGCGCGCCATTCGGGCGTACTGCGAAGCGGCGGAGCCAAGAAATCCGGCAAATTCGGCGTGATCTTTAGGAACTGCTGCACCTGGTCGGCCTCGAAAGCAGCCATCCAGACTTGATCCTTGCCGGCATCACACGAATCCCGGCCGACCACCAAGACACAGGACTTTCTCAAGCTGTCGGATGCCGCGTTCCGCGTCGAGCGAAGCGACAGTGTGGCTCGGGGGCTGGCCCCGCGTGCTCGCACGAGGTACCTTTTTTGGCTCAAGCAGCCTCAGTCGCGGCCAGCCAGGTTCTCCAGGCGGACTGGGCAGCGCGCCCAGCACTCCCCGCCCCAGCACTCCGTTTCGTTCTCGCACTCCCGCTCCACCTGCGTAGTGGTCGGCTGGCCAATGCCTCGCAGCATGGAGGTCTGCACGGTTACGCAAACAGTTCGCCCGACAACAGGGCAGGGAAAGCTTTCGAATTTCACGACGGAGCGCATAGCGACCTCCACAAACGGACATGCCGCCAATGGTGCTGTCACGACACTGGTTGGCGGGTCTTTCCCCTCGACAAGGAAGCAACTTCAACCCCAATGCAGCTCACGGGTCAAACAGCAACCGGCTTGTATGCTGCGCAAATCGATGTAAAGCCTCTATGTTGCATGACTTCCATTGATCGTTTGGCTGCTCTTTGCCTTCATCGACTGCCGCTCTTCTTGGGTCTCGCAGCGATGTGGCTCCAGCCATCAAGCGCCGTCGCGGAGACAACGCTGACCATCAAGTACAAGCAGTCCCAGTTCGACATCACGCGCGAGACCGGACGGAAGTTGATCAACCCATCAGGCGATAGAACAGACGCTTTCCGGGCATTGAAGGTCACGCAGGTGAGCGGCATTCCCATCACCATCCCAGTCAATGGGAGCGGCGATGGCGAATACGAGGAGGCCGCTGGCTCACGGGTTCTGCCGGTCTCGTTCGACTGTGATTACTCCAATGGCGTCACCCGCGGAGTGGCGCAGTTGTCCTATCGCGACCCCCGAAACCTGAACCGACAAATCTCCGGACGTATTGAAGTCGAATGCCTACCACTAACAGCCGAAGAGCAAGCAGAGCAGATTGCTACCAAAGAGGCTTGGGAGCAGGAAGCGAATCGGATTAGGGCGGCCGAGGAACTGAAGCGGCGTACCCGTGTCGAGGCTGAAGAAGCGAAGCGTCAGGCGCGCCTGGATGCAGAGCGCGAGAGTCGAGAAGCCGAAGCCCGCGAGGAGGCCAGGCGCAACTCTCCAGAGTACAAGCGCGCTGCTGCTGAGCAGCACATCAAGCGCATGCGGGCGGAAATCGCTGCGGCGAAGTCCCGCATCGGCGAAGAGCGACGCATTGGACAGGTGTCCGGCTATGTCGATAGTCGGAAGCTGCATGAGCTCGGCTCGCTGATCGTTGCTGCAGAGCGCGAGATCGAGAGAAGCTGGTTAATCTACAAATCAAATGGCGGAACGCTCCGATCACTGGATGCAATTCGATAGTCGGGCCTGCGATATGCAACTTGCCCGCCCAGTCGGTTCACCCCCCACCTTGCCTGAATTTAGGGGTGGTTTGGTCTAGCGACTGGAAAGAGCTGGAATCAAGACGCTGTGGGCGCTTCGAAATCAGGCACTTGAGGCGTCGATGTCGAGCGAGCGACGTTCGACGCCAGGCACCTCAGCTCAGCATCACGGAGAGCACAACTGGCTGAAAACTGTTCGCGCCTCGCGCGGTGCGTTTACGCGCCATATGCAGAACCATGTCCTGCTCGTGCGGCCGCATCGATCCGAAAAGTCGACGTTCTTCCTCGTTCAACAAGTGCCACAGGCGATGATCCTTCGCGCCCTCCGGCGCAGGTGGGCGGCCGGCTCTGATTGGAGTTGTCGCGTACACAACTTCTCCATTGACTCGAATCTCTGGCACCTGGGCTAAATCGAAGAATCGGCCGGCCGACCAAATGTGTGTGGGCGCGAAGAACGACTCTTTCGAGATGAACTCGTAGGCCGCCGGCAGCGTGGCCTGGCCTCCTGCACCGACCCGTCGGAAGAGCCGGTAGTTCTGTATGTCATCCATTGCCTCAGACGCCAACTCCTGCTCATCGAGGCTGTCATGCCAGGACTCGCCGGTTTCGGGGTCGCGCTGGCTCACGAGGGCGGGCCAGAGGTATCTCGCCGCGAGGTGCCACCCATCGTCACAAGGAGCGATCACTTCCGTGAGCTTTAGATCCTGGGCGTCTTTCACGTCCATTGCGAAGACGAGCCCAGATTCGAATGCGCGCTGCGTATCGGGCTTGGCTGGCTCATGCAGAAATGCGCGATCAAGGAGTGCGCTCAAGGAACTTGGGGTGATCTCGGTTTCGGTGCACGGAGTAGCGGTTTCGAATGCGGGTTAACCCACTGACTGCGCGCAGTTAATCCCGCCGCTTGAACGCCGCGCCAACCTGGCTGGCGCGGCGCACGTCGTCGCTGTGCAGGTAAACGGATGTCGTGGTGATCGACGCATGGCGCAGGTTGTCACGCACCGCTGCGAGGTCGGCGCCGGAGTCAAGCAAGTGGGTCGCATGGGTGTGCCGCATCCAATGCGGACTGGCTCTCAGCAGCTTCTCTGCCAGGATGGGGTTGTCCTCCTGCACCACCTTGGCGGCGGTTGCGAAGAAGCGCTTGACCATGGCCCAAAGTCTCCCGGCCGTGATGCCGGTCTCCGCGTCGAGGCTTCCGACCAACCGGGTCGAGGAGTCCCAGCGCGATGGCGAAACCGGCAGCTTGCGCTCCAGCAGATGGCGATCCAGCGCCTGGCTGGCCAGCGCCGGGATCGCCACTCGGCCTTCCCGGTTGCCTTTGCCGCGAAGGCGCAGCCAAGCCTGTTCAGTGTGGTCGCGCTCGACCTGCCCGAGCTTGGCGCTGACCAGTTCGCTGGCGCGCAGCCCGGTTGCATAGCTGAAGTCCAGCACGAAGCGCATGCGCTGCGCAGCGCTCGGCGTCCACCCGTAGGACCATTCCAATCCGTCGGCGATCACACGCACCAGCCGCCACTCCCCCGCTGAGAAGGCGCGGCGTGCATCGACGGCTGCAGCTGCGGAGCCGCGAACCTTGATTCCTGCAAAGGGGTTGGCCAGCAGGTAGCGCTGCTCGACGAGCCACCGGAACATCGCATTGAGCACGCTCAAGGCATAGGCCACGGAGCGCGGCGCCAAGGCGCCAGTGAACGGACGCCATTCGGGTGAGCTGCGGGGCCTGGCAGGCCCCACCCAGCGCAGCCGCGGCGACGGCTGCCGCAGGAAGCGCCGGTAGGTTGTGGCGTCCTCAGTGCTCAGCGATGACAGCGCCCGGTCCTGCTCGACGATCGCCCAGAGGAGAAGCCGCTCCGCTTCCTTGCGATAGGCCCGCTGTGTCGCTGGTGACTCGTGCAGTTGCAGCCAGGCATTGACGGCGTCGTAGTCGTTGTTGGCCCGCAGCAGGCAGTCCCTTGCCGGCGCGCGGTACCTGCCTCGCGATCCATCGAGCAGCTCGGGAACGTTCAGGTTTTCCCAAGGGCACAAGTCGGGCTGCTGGGTCGTGACCAGCGCCCTGGCTCGCTCGGTCAGGGCGGGATGCGCGGCGAAGAAGGCTTCAACCTGCCTGGCCCCAGCCGCACCAAGGCCCGCAATGGCACTCCACCAACGCCGACGGCGCGGTACTCGCAGCGTCAAGTCGGCCAAGGTTCGCATGCCGGCCGCGCGCAAGGTTCTGGCAGCGCGCGCCGGCAGCCATCGCTCCAGTTCGTCGCCGAGCAGCGGCTCGGCCGGCGCAAGCCGCTCCAAGTTGTCCAGCAGCGCGGTCAGGCCTTTGCGGCATTGCGCCGACGGACGCAGCGCAGCGACGGCCTGGGCAAGATCCAGGCGGCCGCGGTTCGTAGCCCAGGTCGCCAGCTGTCTCTTCACGCTGCCGACCAGGCCACGCGCATTGCGCCCCATCCGCTCCTGCGCTGTCCAGTAGCGCGTCGCGACCTCGGTCGCCGCAATGCCCTCGACCCAGGCCCGAAGCGCGGCGATCTCGGATGCGTTCGGCCATCCCTCGTTGGTCGACTGAGGCGCCGGCACGGCGATCTGCACGGTTTTCATGCCGTGCAGTTTCCTGCTATATCAGTGCCATGTCGATAAGATAAGTTATCACGATAGCTTCAACATAATTCAGCCAGACGGGCTCGTATGCGTCGTCATGAGGCTTGCTCATTGCTGTCCTAACTGGCGGTCTTCACCACAAAGGGGTGATCTCGGTTTCTCTGCAGTGAGTCCGGCTTTCTCGTTGGCAGAACCCCTCGTCAGCCGCCACGCCCAGACCTTCGTCCATCGTGGCTGGCGTTATCCCGTCCTCACCGACCACGACTAATGCGCCGAACGCCTGCAGGCGCAGAGGTTGGGCCCGTGCAGCCCGGAATTCGATCACGGCCTACTCATCCACAATTCAACGATAGTTGAAGTAATGGGGGCATCAACTACCCGGCGTTGTCTGCCCGCCGGCAGTGCGGCCTACCGGGCATAGCCCGCAGGATTGACCAGACACCCGTACGCCATGCCCATTTCGGTTGAAAAATGAGGCGCCAGCAGCAGGCCGTTGAAGAATGACTGTCCGAGGCGCGTGCGCACATGAGCGCTTACGAAGCCCGCGCGCTGATGCGCTGGCAGCGCCCAATCAACTCGCGCAGCACATCGCGCGCAACGATGCTTTCCGTCCAGTCGGCGAGCATGAAAAGCTCGACGACCTCACCTTTGTCGGGCTGTACGCTGACCAAGTAGTGGCCATCACTGCCGCCCCCTGTTACTCGGTATCCCGTCGTCAGGGGCAGCCCTCGCAGGATCATGTTGCTGCCTTCGCGCCAGTCCAGCCGGCATGCATCAACAAAGACAAAACCTCGCCGCTGCACGCCGTCGGACCGCTCGGCGTAGCGATTGAGCTTGTCCACCAGGACCTCGCTGTGCATGCTCTCGACGGCGTAGATCTGCTGATCCTCCTCCGGGTAGCCCCTGCCGCAGGCGTTCAAGATCGCAAGGAGGGGCCAGAACCCCCATCGCAGCAGGCTCACAATGGGGTCTCCGCCGCTGGGGCTGCTTCTTGCGCCATCCGAGTCGCCAGCACCTTGTCGACCGTCATGCCGTCCATGTCCACCACCTCGAAGCGCCAGCCCTCCCAGACCACCGCCTCGGTCACCACCGGGATACGGCCGCTCAGCAGCATCAGCATGCCGCTGAGCGTGTGATAGCGGCCCTTTTCCTCCTCAGGCACGCCGTCCAGGTCCAGGCGATCCTTCAGCTCCTGAACCGGGATATGACCGTCGAGCAGCCAGCTGCCGTCGTCGCGCTGCACCGCCCAGGAGGTGTGCTGATCGCGTGGCTGGAACTCGCCGGTGATCGCCTCGATCAGGTCCTGCAGCGTGACGATGCCCTGCACCGCACCGTACTCGTCGATGACGAAGGCCATGTGCACATGCGAGGAACGGAAGTTGTCGAGCAGTTCCATGCCGGTCAGGGTCTCGGGCACGTAGAGCGCCTGCTCCAGGCCCTCGGCGCGCAGGCTGCGGTCGCCGCCGCGCATCGCCTGCGCCAGCCAGCGCCGCGCGTTGACGGTGCCGATGACCTCGTCCAGGCTGCCGTTGACGACCGGGAAGCGGGCGTGCTCGCTGGCCTCGATGCGCGCCAGGTTGTCGTCGAAGCTGCCGTCGACCTGCAGGCAGACGACATCGGCGCGCGGCACCATCAGCGAGCCGATCTCGCGGTCGTCGAGGCGGAACACATTGCGCACCATGGTGTGCTCGTGCGACTCGATGACGCCGGCATTGCTGCCTTCCTGCAGCATGGCGTGGATCTCCTCGGCGGTGACGGCGCTGGCGCCGTTGTCCTTGACGCCGAGCAGGCGCAGCAGCGCCCGCGTCGAGAAGCTGAGCAGCATCACGAAGGGCTTGGTGGCCGTCGCCAGGCCCTGGATGGGGCGGGCCACCAGGCGCGCGTAGGACTCCGGGTGACTCTGGCCCAGGCGCTTGGGCACCAGCTCGCCGACGACGATGGAGAAATAGGTGATGACCACCACCACCAGGCCGGTGGCGGCGTAGTTCGCATAGGGGTCGGGCGCGCCGAGGCCCTTCAGGGTCTCGGCCAGCGGGCCGGCCAGCGCCGCCTCGCCGACGATACCGTTGAGCACGCCGATCGAGGTGATGCCGATCTGGATCGTCGACATGAAGCGTGTCGGGTCCTCGCCGAGTTTGATGGCGGCGGCGGCCCCGCTATCGCCCTCGTCGACGAGCTTTTGCAGGCGCGCGCGGCGTGCGGTGACCAGGGCGATCTCGGACATGGCGAACAGGCCATTGAGCAGGATCAGGGCAGCAAGAAGAGCGATTTCCATGGGGGATGCAGCAAGGCGAGGCGCCACCTGCACATTGAAAGAGGCCGCCGGGTGAGCCGGCAGCGGCCGAGGCGATGTGGCCTCGGGGCGAGCGCGGATTCAGGCGCTCTGGCGGGGTGGCCGCAACAGGCCTTCCAGATAGGGCGACTGCGGTCCGGTGGCCAAGGCACGGGGGCCCCAGTCAGCCGCCGGCGACCTGGACATCATGACGATGCCGACCCGGCCGGCAACCATGGAGTCGGCCTTTTGGCCGTCCGCCGAGTGCTGAGAGGGCAGATCGTCGAGATGATGGTCCTCAATCGAGCCCTGGTGTTCATCCGCAGGGGCTTGAATGCCCTGCATCAGCGCTGAGTCGGTCGCGAACACGCGCTCGATCCCGCCCAGCGCCAAAACCATGATCGCCAGGGCCATGAAAGCCACAAGCAGTCGATGCACCATGGCGGGATTCTAGGGAAGCGGCTGTCGCGGCAGCGCCCGCCCGTTCGGCGCCGGCCCGGCCCCGGTGGCAACCGTCAGAATGCGTTTGATGAAACCGAGCATCCTTCACCGCTTTGCTACCGTCGCGCTGGCAAGCACCCTGATCGGCGCCAGCCGCGCCGCAGACGCGCCGTCTGCCAACGACGCGCTGGCCAACGCGGCCGCTACGGTGTTCGGCAAGCAGAAAGGCCAGAGCTTTGACGCCAGCGCGGTGAAAGGAGCAGCGGCGGCGCCGCGCACCGAGTCCATCACCCTGACCCTGGCACCTGGCAAGGGCGCCGAGCTCAAGGCGCTGATCGACAAGGGCCAGGGCTTTGTCTTCCACTGGTCAGCCAGTGCCGAGGTCGCGGTGGACATGCATGGCGAACGCGAGGGCGCGAAGGACGAATACACCAGCTACGCGATCCACGCCGCGCAGCGTGATGCCTCGGGCAGCTTCACGGCCGGCTTTGACGGCCTGCATGGCTGGTTTTGGCACAACCGCGGAAAGCACCCGGTCAACCTGCGCCTCACCGTCACCGGCTTCCAGAAGAAGCTGGTTCGCCCCGAGCACTGAGGGCGCTCAGGCGCTGGCGAGGTGCGCGCGGATGGCGTCGACCAGCAGCGGGTTGCAGGACGGCGGGTAGGGCGAGACGCTGCTGACATTGATTTCGCAAAGCACCGCCGGCTTGCCCTCGCTGCCAGGCAGGAAGTCGCAGTCCCAGAGCAGCGGCAGCTGCTCGGGCGCGAGACTGACCGCCTCGCGCAGCATCGCGATCCAGCCGCCTTCCAGGTGCTGCCGCAGCGGCTGGAAGCGCGGCTCGTCGGCATCGAAGTACAGGCGTGGTCCGGGCTCAGGCGCTGACCCATTGCCGCTCGCCGGGAACAGCGCATTCACCGCCTGATGCCCGAAGCCGCCAACGCGATCACCAACCAGATAGGCGCGCGTCATGCCCTCGACCATCTGCGGCTGCCAGGGCTGGTCGATCAGGTGCCCGTCGGCAGCAGGATCGAAGTAGGCGCGCAGCCGCGCCAAAAGCCCGTCCATGCCCACCCGCTCTTCGACGCTGCCGCGCTGCGCGTGGCGAATGCGCAGTTGATCGCGGCCGCCGTCGGCCCACTTGACGCGCCAGACGCCGATGCCGCTGTGCCCGCGTTGCTGCTTGAGCACGCGGGCGCCGGCGTCCAGGCGCGCCGGCAGCTCGTTGGCGAGCTGGGCCGGGCTGTCGATGCGGTGCGCATCGCTGCCGAAGGGCAGGTCGCGCGTCGCCAGCAGCACGTCCTTGGTGCCCAGGCGCAGCACGGCCTCGGGGTGCGAGCTGACGAACACGCCGGCGTCGGCAACGCGGCGCAGCAGTGCGTCCAGGCGGTCGCGGCGCCGGCCTCCTTCGATCGGGTTGCACCAGACCTGCACGCCGGCGACCTGCATCAGCTGGGTCTCGACCTCGTCGGCGAAGTCGTCGTGATAGATGGCGGGGACGGCGTCGATGCCGGCTGTGCGCAGTGCCTCGAAGAGCGGCAAGAAGCGGCTTTCGCGCGGGTCGGTACGGTCGCGCATCGCGCGGTCGCCGGGGTAGAGCAAGGCCCAAGGCTTCATCGCGATCTCCTTATCGAAGCGCGTTCAGCAGCAGGCCGAGCAGCGCGCAGCTGCCCAGCAGCGGCAGCACGCCGAGCTTGAAGCGGAACAGCGCCACGCCGGCCGCCGCCGCGATCAGCAGCGAGACCCCGTCCAGCCCGCCCGCCCAGCCCTGCGGCCAGAAGGTGTGCCAGGCAAAGAACAGCGCCAGATTGACAATCATGCCGACGACGGCGGCGGTGATCGCGGTCAGCGGGCCGGTGAAGCCCAGGCGTCCATGCGTGCTCTCGACCAGCGGCCCGCCGGCCAGGATGAAGACGAAGGACGGCAAAAAGGTGAAGAAGCAGACCAGGCAGGCGGCGGTCGCGGCGGCGGCGAACAAGGCATCCGGCCCGAACAGCTGCTGCTGCCAGCCGCCGACAAAGGCGACAAAGACCACCACCATGATCAGCGGCCCCGGCGTGGTCTCGCCCAGCGCCAGACCGTCGACCATTTGCGCGCCGCTCAGCCACTGGTAATGCTCGACCGCGCCCTGGTAGACATAGGGCAGCACCGCATAGGCGCCGCCGAAGGTGAGCAGCGCCGCCTTGGTGAAGAACCAGCCCATCTGGCTCAGGCCATGCTGCCAGCCCAGGCTGGCAACGAGCAGGCCCATCGCCGCCGCCCACAGTCCCAGGCCGATGCCCAGCACCTGCAGCAGCCGGCGCTTGACGAAGCGCGCATGTGGCGGCGTCGGCGTGTCGTCGTCGATCAGCGCCGGGCCGTAGCTGGCCTGCGCCGCGGCGTGGCCGGCCGGGGCGTCGAACAGCGCCGGCGCATGGCGAGCGCCCAGCCAGCCGACGACGCCGGCGCCCAGCACGATGAGCGGAAACGGCAGGCCGAGCGCGAACAGCGCGACGAAGGACAGCGCGGCCAAGCCCCATTGCCAGCGCCGCTTCAGCGCGCGGCTGCCGATGCGATACGCGGCATGCAGCACCAGCGCCACCACCGCCGGCTTGAGCCCGTAGAACAGCCCGGCGACCAGCGGTTGCTCGCCAAAACGCAGGTAAACCCAGGACAGCGCGATCAGGATGAACAGCGAGGGCAGCACGAAGAGCGCCCCGGCGACGATGCCGCCCCAGGTCCTGTGCAGCAGCCAGCCGATGTAAGTGGCGAGCTGCTGCGCCTCGGGGCCGGGCAGCAGCATGCAGTAGTTCAGCGCATGCAGGAATCGCCGCTCGCTGATCCAGCGCCGCCGCTCGACCAGTTCGGCATGCATGATGGCGATCTGCCCGGCCGGCCCGCCGAAGCTGATGAAGCCCAGCCTCAGCCAGAAGCGCAGCGCCTCCATGAAGCTGGGGGCGGCGGGTGGGGTCGGATTCATGGCTAGGTGGCGGTGTAGGCGGTGTAGAGGGTGTCGAACAGCGGCAGCGCGGCGGCCAGCAGCGCGTCGTCCTTGGCGTGTTGCAGCTGCAGGCCGCGCACCAGCAGCTCCATCCCGGCCGCCTCGTCGACCGGCGGGCCGCCGACGTCGATGCAATGCACCAGGCGGCCGAGCTGCTGCAGGCCGGCATCGGCATCGAGCCCAAAGGAAGCGGCAAGGACCTCGAAGCTGACGCGCTCGCCGACATGCGTGAAGCGCGCGCCGTCGAAGTCGTAGCCCAGGGCCTTGGCCGGGCAGCGCTTGACATCGGCGAGCCAGAGAAAACGCGGCGCGCGGTCGATGAAGCGCTGGATCAGCCAGGCGCTGGCCAGGCGGTCCACCCAGGGGCGCTGCCGCGTC
>Ga0207952_1001090_pt1 | contig 13385 bp, 10 predicted proteins | sample SubbioR12Aug_8Ca_FD_184831 | JGI IMG/M metagenome (GOLD analysis project Ga0207952, IMG submission 184831) | Serpentinite rock and fluid subsurface biosphere microbial communities from McLaughlin Reserve, California, USA - CR12Aug_8Ca (SPAdes) | ecosystem: Environmental > Terrestrial > Deep...
TAACTTCACATTTGAGCCGCGTCAAAGCGCCGAAAATCGGCGATCGTAAACGGCATTGTATTGCATTAATACTATGCTGTTTATGATCGTCAATTTGTCGACAGCTTTCACGCAGCTCAAATATGAAGTTATTTATTGCGTTTGGTATAATATCGCTTGGGTAGGAATGGTCCATAAATATCTCCGTGGCTGGCGTCAAGGAGAATGTTTTATAACCATAGCTTTAGTTTCCTGAGAAAGTCGGTCATAAATAGCACTTATTTGTTGCCCAAAGTCCTCTCTATCCTCTCCTACAAATCGATCGAGCTAAACATTTCGCAGTAGCGAAGAGCGGGCTATTGATAGAATGTCTCCTTGCAGAGATTCGTCTTTTACATATGGATATTGCGTTGGTCTTCTCTCCGCATATGAAAAGGATTTACATTCATAGGCATTAAAAATTGCAAACCCATGGACTGCAGAAACTACCCGAGGCTCATTTCCTCTCACTCGGATCACAGGTTTTGAAAAATACATTGAAGGACCAGGAGCTAATATTTTTCTTCCTGGGGTTTTTCTAGCAATTTCGTCTGCAATATTCCTATCTCCCAATCCTGTAATACATGCATCTAATAAAATTGTCGCATCAGGGGCGCAGTCTGAAAAAAGATCGTCTCTCAATCGTTCAGCGGTAATTGAAGGTTGACCTGGAGCGTGAATTTCTAAAGAAGACTTACCACCATGAGTCACTACATCAACAAATTTAATCTCCCTACCAGCATATCTTTCTCGAACAGAGGCCATAAAGTCTTTCATCTCATCTTGAGAAGAAACAAGCTTTGGGGCGACAGCAAAATGATTTTGCAGCCCTTGAATTTTGTAATGATGATAGTAATAAAGCTGATTCCCTAAGATAGCTCCATTGTGGTCATGGGCACTAACGAAATAGACGCAAAGAGGTTTTTGACTTTCTGATACAGTCTGATTTATTACCTCAAAATCCCTTTGAAGTTTTTTCCTATTCGTTTGGAAATCTTGGTAAGATGGTCTGTAATAAATAAGCTCTTTAATTAGAGCAAAGGTGCGTTGCACAACATGGGCAATACGTGAAAGACAATTCCCAGTATTTGGCTCATCTGCATAACGCAGCGAGTAGGCCACCTTCAGATAGCTTGGAAGCTCTCTTGGAATCATCAATAAAGTATTTGACAGAGATGCCACGTATCACCTTCTTTCAGATAAAATTACACGATCATTATACTCAACTTGTAATAATTAAGAAATGTTCGGAACTATACTGGTAGATATTGCCCCCCTAACCTTGGTGGAAAAGACCGATCTCAGGTGCTTTGGAGAGATTTATGGGGAGAAGCTCGCAAGATATGTAAAAATATTTCTTCGATTGAGTGCGCCAAGAGAAGGTGTACCGATTATATGGGTGAAAATCCCATCTGGACAAGCGAGGCCAGCATCCAGAACCGAGTCCTTGGACCCTTGACGGCGACGTCCGGGGCTAAGCGTAGGACAGGGGAAAACAGGCCGTAAGGAAAGTGAACTTATTGAGCTTCGAAAACACACGTGGGTGCCGACTGATTCCGACGAAAGGAAGGCTACACCTCGCACAACGAATGGCAAGATGTGAGAGAGACCCACCGGAGTCCTAGGAGATGGCATGTTTTCAAACAGATCGGTAGCGCAACTTGGGAGGTCTCATATTCTCCTATGCAACAACTGGGTGAAGATTCACTGCTGCAAGAGGTAAGAGGCCGTGTAAAGGATGATCGAATAATCATCTCCTCTGAAGGAATATGAGAAGTCGGAGATCTTCGTAGTACCTGAGAAGTGGAGTAATGTCCATGGAGGGAAGGGGGATCGAATATGAATACTCAATGAAAGGAAAGACAAAGCATGCTCAGAAATGCAGAAGATGTCTTCACGAAACTTCAAAGGATAGAGACATTAGCAAAACAAGACGTGAAACTCAAATTTACGTCTCTAGCGCATCTTATGACACCAGAGCTATTGCAATATGCTCTGGAAAAGCTCAACAAACACGGAGCTCCAGGAGTGGATGGTGTTACGGTGAAGGAATTTGCTAGTAAGGCAGAGGAAAATATCGCCGCTATTCATCTAGAGCTCAAGGAAATGAAATATCGGGCGAGCAATGTTCGAAGGGTACATATCCCCAAGAGCAATGGGAAATTAAGACCACTCGGTATTCCGACAGTCAAAGATAGAGTCGCGCAAAGCGCCATGGCTACGATCATACAAATGATCTACGAACCATATTTCCTGGATGTATCTTACGGATTCAGACCGGGGCGGTCGGCGCACGACGCACTAGAGGCGATAAAAGGAGCAGTCGACAAGACCCCAATAAATTGGATTGTGGACGTAGACATCAGAGGTTATTTTGATCACGTCAATCACGATTGGATGATCAAATTCTTGGAACACAGAATCGCAGACAAAACGATGCTGAGACTTGTTTCCAAATGCCTGAAAGCGGGCATCATGGATAACGGAGTTGTAACCAGGAATGAGGAAGGGACGCCGCAAGGCGGCCCGATCTCCCCATTACTGGCCAATATTTATCTACATTATGTACTCGATCTGTGGTTTGAGAAACAATACAAACCGAAATGTCTAGGTCACAGCTTCATGGTACGATATGCCGACGATTGGGCGCCACGACGAAATGTGAATAACATTTCAGGCTTTATAGAAGATGAGGGTAGGCCCCTCGAAGTCGATCTACAGGGATTGGCTTCAAACCGCCTTGTAACGAATGATCCACAATGGGGTCTACGGGAAGCTAACAAGGAAAAGGCAGCCTAAAGCTGTCAGGTATGTGTAGAAGAGATGAACGCAAGTGAACCACCGATGAAATGTCGAAAGCGTAGGAACGGTGATCGAAAGCGGAAGGAGTCGTTAGCCGCGGTCTTCTGCAAGTTGAAGGAGTAAGAACTGCCAAGAGGTTTTCGTTTAATAAACCAAAAGAACTTCTGGAAAGCTGGTTAGAGCACTATAGCATCGTAAAAAAATGCAAATTCAGAACGTACGCTTCCGCTCTTTCTGGAAAGTCGGAGTGGTTCAGGGCTTTAAAGAAGTCTGGACTTGAGCAAAACGTGATCTTGGCTCTTCATTCAGCAGCAGAAGCACTTGGGCTTAAGAATACCAACTTGGAAGGACTAGAATTGTATATCCTTGACCCTTCTATTAGAGCTAAACTAGAAAGTGCTTTGCAATTAGAACCGAAAGAAAGAGGATATGAGGTTTTGTTGATTGAGCCTTATTACAAGGTGTTGATCAAACAAAATAAGAAGGATGGTAAAGAAATTGGCATTTGCCCGCTTCTCCTTACCTTTTTAGATCTTTATCATTTTCCTCTACGTGGACGAGAACAGGCTGAATTTATGGCAGAAAGAGCCCTAAATCTAAAACGCATTTGCAAGAAATGCTGACATTAAAGAATGTTTTTTGTTTTTCTGCTTAACTTATAACCAGCAACTTAAAGCATCTATTATGCTCAAAACCGACAAATGTCGATTTTGAGCATAATAGATTGACATAAACATCATGCTCATTTATTATGGACTATATGAAACCATTTGTCGGAAGAGATAACGAGTTAAGGAGACTGGAAGATCTATCAAAATCAGGTCGAGCCTGTCTCGTTGTCATTAAAGGTCGTCGTCGAATAGGGAAAAGCCGTCTTGCTGAAGAATTCGGAAAAGGTAAGTTTTTTTTGCCTTTTAGTGGGCTGGCTCCAGTTAAAGGGGTGACAGCGCAGAATCAGCGTGATGCCTTTGCTCGTGAACTTGCGACTTTGTTTAATCTCCCTCCTTTTACTTTCACAGATTGGAGTGATGCTTTTGCGCATCTATCAAGACATCTTACCGCAAAACCTACCGTCATTCTCTTTGATGAGATTTCGTGGATGGGTTCAAAAGATCCGACGTTCACCTCTAAGCTAAAAGTTTGGTGGGATCTTGTCTTGCAAAACCATTCATCGATTATCCTTATTTTATGCGGTTCTATCTCGACTTGGATTGATAAAAATATCATCAATAGCACAGCTTTTTTTGGTCGAGTTTCACTCTATCTGGAACTTACAGAACTATCGATTCCACAATGCAGGGAATTACTGAATCTTCAAGGCTTTAAAGGGTCAGATCTCGATTTTTTTAAGATTTTGAGTGTGACTGGAGGAGTGCCTTGGTATCTTGAGCAGATTCAAACCCATCAAAGTGCTGATGAAAATATTAAACGCCTCTGTTTTGAAAAAAATGGCCTTTTGGTGCATGAGTTTGACCGGATTTTTAATGATCTTTTCAGCTCCAGAGGCGAGATCTATAAAAAGATCATCACAATCCTAAGCCAGGGCATGAAAGACCGATCTACTCTGCAAAAGACAATGGCTTATTCACCAAGTGGCACGCTAAGCCATCATCTTAAAGCCCTTGAAATCTGTGGATTTGTCAGCAGACATCCAGACTGGTCTTTAAAAACGGGTAAGCCAGGAAAACTGACTCTGTATCGGCTTTCTGACAATTACCTTCGTTTCTACATTCATTATATCGAACCAAATCTTACGAAAATTGAACAAGGGTCGTTTTTAGACGTTCCGCTTTCTAGTTTGCCTGGATGGGAACCCATGCTTGGCTTCCAGCTCGAAAATCTTCTGCTGAAAAATAGATCTCTTCTTTATCAGGCACTTGGAATTCACGCTCAAGATGTCGTTATAGATAATCCCTATTTTCAAAAAGCCTCAGGTCGCAAAAAAGGGTGCCAAATTGATTATCTGATTCAAATGCATTCCAACACTCTTTTTGTCTGTGAAGTCAAAATGCGCCGTCGTGAATTGGGGCTTGAAGTGATCGATGCAATGAAAACTAAAATAGCTTCTCTTAGCTTGCCAAAAGGCTTTGGGATTTCGCCTGTTCTGCTTCATTTAGGCCCGATCTCCGATACTCTATTAAGCAGTCGCTATTTTTATCGCATCATCGATATCTCTGATTTGTGAGCAATATCGCAAACCCTACTTGGAAATTTCTTGAGACTGTTCTTTGATTTTTTTTAATGCGCTAGTTTTTTTGAATAATGCAAGAGCCCCCAAAATGAAGAGCAGAATTGTTACCCAACCAATTGGGTCTAATACCAAACGCAATAAATAACTTCATATTTGAGCTGCGTGAAAGCTGTCGACAAATTGACGATCATAAACAGCATAGTATTAATGCAATACAATGCCGTTTACGATCGCCGATTTTCGGCGCTTTGACGCGGCTCAAATGTGAAGTTATTTGTTGCGTTTGGTATAATTATAAAAGTAGGATAGAAACACTTACTTTTCCATCCTACTGCATACTAGGATGCTATGCTATTAGCCTCAATGCAATTTTCATTCTAAGCTTTATGCATACACGGCGGCTGTGCCGCTTTCTCGTTTTTCTTTTCTTTAATGAATAAGTAGACAAATCCACTAGAGCCCAGAAAAAGGGCTATAGGAATAACTGCTATCCCATAGAGAAGTGCTTGAGAAACATTGGGGCCGCCAAAGGCGTTGATAATGCCACCCATGATGGTGTGAAATACATAGCCGAAGGTCATAATGATCATATTTGCCACCGCTGTAGTTAATCCGGCGACCTGTTCACGCACATAGGTTGATGCCTTATAGATAGCCAAAATCTGATACGCGCAACACACTCCAACAACTACAAAGAGCAAGCTAAGAATGCCTGGTGCTAAATGCAAGGGTAAGAGTAGAGAAAAAACTATTGCCATAGCTATTCCAGAACCGATAATGGTTAAAAGATAGCTTCCGATTTTCTCAGCGATCAAGCTTAGTACAGGTGCTCCAAAGCACATGCCAATAAAGATCATCGAAGGCAGTCCGGCAGCAATAGTGCTATCAAGCCCATAGACTTGTTTTAAAAACGCGGTTCCCCAGACATCGGCAAATCCTTCTAAAGGTCCCACCATTAGACCCGCAAAAATACAAGAGTAAATAACTCGTCTATTACTCAAGACCTCTTTGATATCAGATATTACCGTACTCTGTGGTGCGCTTTTCACATCAGGAACAATGCAATATGTAACCAACGCTAACATGATTCCTGCTGCTGCAAATAGCTGAATGACTGTTTGATAACCAAAAGCCTCGCACATATAATTCACGGGACCTCCTCCATAGATTGCCCCAATCAAACCTATGGTTACAGAAAAACTCAACATGCGTGGAAAGCGTTCTTCCCTAAAAGTCATTCGGATGACCTTAAAAACACCTAAGATTGCTGCAGAAGAGCCTAAGCCAATCAAAAATCTACCTATAACGGGGTACATCCAGTAATCGGCTAAAACTAGAGGGGATAAGCCTGCAACGGTAAGAAGTATACAAGCGGTCATAATTTTTCTTGGGCCGACACGATCAAGCATAATGCCTATGGGTAAATGCATGAGCGAATAGCCAATATAATAAATGCCAGAAAATTGGCCAAAAGTTGCGGCATCTATCTGAAACTGCTGCATAATATCGTGTAGCATGATGTTTGGCATTACTCTTAAAACATATTGATATGCGTAGAATATAGATGCAATTATCCATACCATCCACACAACTAAGCGTGAATTCGAAAGAGTCAAAGTCATATAGTTAATCCTTATTTAAGCAAATTTAATTTCTTGTCCCTTCTGGGACCTCGATAAAAACAAAAAAATGTAGAGAAATTAAATATGTTATTGCGCCGCTGGGCGCAGAAGGAGTAGAGAAAGGCTAAGTGGGAGCAAAGAAGAGATAGAAGGCATGAGCTTGGGCACTTCAACAAGAAAACGTACTAAAAATACCTTCCTATTCATGGGTCGGATCTTAACAGTAAATGCCAAAAAAACACAAGAGATATTTAGAGGCATGCTAAGTAAGAATGTGTCGTAGCAACAGTTTCTTAATGTTCAAGGCTAAATATCATTTATTTTCTACTACTGAGCAGTTTCTCATTTAGTATCTTTGCTGCTGAATAGATATGTGCATTGGAGAGATGGGCATACCGCTTGGTCATTTGGACAGTTTTGTGGCCGAGCAGAGTTCCGATTTCTAGCAGACTCGTTTGATTCATGGCTAAGTAGGAAGCGGCGGTATGTCGAAGGTCATGAAAGCGGAAGTTGAAAATGTTGGCTTTGCTTAAAGCGGTTTCCCAAGCAGAACGGATGTCAATAGGCTTATGTGGAGAATGTGGAGCAGGAAATACGAGAGAGTCAACGGATTGATTGGCGTATTTTGAACGCAAAAGATCCAATGCCATTTCAACGAGAGGAACAAAACGTCTATCTCCATTTTTTGTGGTTTGTAAAAGGATCGAGCCTCGGCCCAGATCGATATCACCCCATTTGAGATTCATGATTTCGCCTCTCCTCATGCCCGTTGAAAGAGCTAGTATAACAATTGGGTGGAGTCCTTTTGATTCGCTTTCTCGGCAAGCAGATAGCAGCCTTTCCTTTTCATCATCATTGAGAAAGCGAGTTCTGCCATTTGATATTTTTGGTTTTGAGATTTTCATGACGGGGTTTTCCTGTATCCATTCCCAGTCTTTAACCTCGATAGCGAAGGCCAGAGAGAGACTGGCAAGATAGCGGACGACAGTTGTTGAAGAACGGATTGTGCCTTTATAAGTCAGTCCTGAAAGCAGCTCATCCCGTTTTTGTGCGACGAGGCTTGGCTTGACATCTGAAAGGAGGTAGTGTCCCAGTTCCTGTTTCCACCAGAGAAGATGTTGGCGGACGTTTCTTGCATTCTTTGGCTTTGATGGAAGAACTCTTTCGATATAGCGGTCGATCAGCTCCGCTAAAGTATTTTTGCTGCCAGGTTTGTCATATGCATATTTGCCTTGTTCAACAGCCGATTCAGTATCGCGTTTCCATTTTATGGCGAGGGTTTTGGAAGAGAAAGATTGGATGATTACCGGATGCCCTTTGATGCGAACGCGGGCGCGGTGGGAGACTATCCCGTCTTTGTGGGGGCGTTTGTCAATGCCTTTCACAAGCTTACCTTTGGTTTTAATTTTCAAAGGTTAGCTGCTGGCTTATCGCCAATTGTTGTAGGCGAGTGGTCCATAAGTGGTCCACGGATGGAACCCAAGCTTTAGGCTGATTTGGGTGCTTTATCGCAACCAGCTCAGTTTCAGCCTTATGCAACCAAAAGGAAATGTGGGGCAAGCAGGACTTGAACCTGCGACCAGCGGGTTATGAGTCCGCTGCTCTAACCAACTGAGCTATTGCCCCAAAAAAGCAAGGAAAGGAAGAGAATAATAGGTCTTATTCAACAGAGCAATGGTTTTTTTTGCAGATAAAAGAGAGGTCCGTATATAGACCTATTTTAAGGGGTTGCCCCTAATGAGGACTCTATAGTGTATACGTGGAAAGCTGCAACAAGGATGATGTTTACCTCTTTAAGCCTGCTTATTGCGGGAACTTTAGTTGCTGATGATCGGGATGATGGAGCTAAAACAGCTAAAAATCAACAGATCACAAGAAGTGACGGATTACCAGAGACCGATTTTGAACATGCGACAGATGCTTATTTAGAGGGCTATATTCAGGCTCTCATTGATATGCATTATCATGAGTTCAGAGTGATTGTTTTAGTACGAGATCATAAAATTCTTCTTGGGAATCTTCCTAAAAACGACTTAATTTCTCACAGTATCATCTCCTTTGTTCAAGATGTTCCAGGTGTAACGTCTGTTGAAGTGCAGCATGAGTTTTCTAAAGAGGATATGGCAATACGACTAAAAGATGCTGAACAACCAAGAGTTAATGGAGTCTGGTTTCCTCAGACGACGGTGCTGTTTCCTCCCTTGATTGCCGACCCAAGACAGCCCATGTATTATGTCGCTTATCGTTTTGGAGATCATGTTGTAGGTAAAGAAGCAATCGCTGTGGCATTGGGTGATGATTTTCCGATTTTTCGCTGGAGCAACGTTTTCCGTTGGCGAGGAGATCTACAGATTGATATTGAAGCGGGTGTGTGGGCCGTTTTCAATTTTCATAATGTGGATCACTCTAGAGGAGACATGTGTGAACTTTTCAATACCGATTATTTGCTAGGTTTCCCACTTTCCTATGCTGTAGATCGATGGGCTTTTCGACTAAGACCTTATCATATCTCAGGTCACCTAGGAGATGAGTTTATTTGTAGTCATCAGTGGATTTGCGATAAGCGCAAAAATCCAAGTTTTGAGGCTATAGACTTCTATAGCTCTTACCAGATGAATCGACATGTACGATTGTACGTCGGTCCTGGAGTTGTCATACATAGTGATGATAATTTTAAGTTAAAGCCACTATACGTAGGCTATGGAACGGAAATTCGAGTATGGGGCCGACGCCTTGATTATCACAAGCTGTATGGAACTCCATTTTTGGCCATTTTTATTGACAATTGGCAGCAGCATCACTGGGATTTTGATTTCAACGCTAAGGCTGGGTATGAGCTCACTAAGCTGCAGGGGGTGGGACGCAACATGCGGCTCTATGTAGCCTACCACCACGGATTTTCCTGGGAAGGGCAGTTTTTTAATGAACGTACTCAGTATGGAGAAGTTGGGTTTTCCTGGGGCTTCTAGGTGGGCTTGACGGGGTCAATTCTTGAGTTATACCTATATTTTTACAGATACAACAGCTCCTGTAAGGTTATTCATTTGAATCTGTCTCAATAAAAATTTTCCTACACGCAAGTTGATATTACCCTCAAAGATTGAACCGAAAAAATGAGATAGATTCTTACCTCCTCAATTCCCTAAAATAATTATTTGTTTTTTATCGATGAAAAGGAGGGTGGTGTCTATATTGAAACTGTGTTTATATTGTTTAAAAATTATAATTTATTTACTAGTTTAGTTTTAGTTAAATTAGAATGTGTTTTTTGTAACTATTAATAAATTAAGCGTGTATAATCGTTTTAATTATTTGGAGTAACAGAAGATAGATGTCTATAAAAATTAGATATGATGTGGCAGCAGATATAAGAGGTGGTAGTGCACTGGGACCAGAAAGGCACATCCATGAAAACGCACAAGAATTGTCTATGCGTCGTAGCGTTTCTCTTGAGCCTTCACCGTTTCAACCTTTTAATGATTCCGGGTATTTTGAGCCGATAGAGAAAAGGTTAACACTCTGGAGTAAGGTTCAGGAATTGTCTTCGAGAATCGCATCTTCTATCGAAGATCCTTCGATGTTTTCTCAAGGTTTTAAAGAGGATATTAAAAGAATTTCTGCAGAAATTGATCTAGCTAAAGAGGCACCTACAAGACATTGTTTTACCAGGGTATTGGGTGGTATTCGCTTATCCGAAAGAACAGTTCACTCTCCAGAAATTTTGCTTCTTCACAGATGTCCAACGAGTGAGATAGAAAAGCGAACAGAGGTGTTTTTTTTAGAAGAGAATCGGGAAGGATATATACATATGCTGCAGAAAAAAGTGCAGAATTTAGATAGAGCAAGACAGATCTTAGAGTACCCATATTCTAGAAATCCCAGGAACATACCTCAGAAAACGCAGGCTATAGCTCGAGCTTTTATAGCAGGTGAGAATCCTATTACTATCGAAAGAGATGCGCCTTTGGGTTCTGGTGCAGAGGCGGTTGTTTATAGAGGTTCTGTATTGGGGTTACCTTGTGCGGCAAAAATGTATAAGGGTTCGATGGATTTTGAATACGACAATCTAATGCGGTTAAAACATAAAAACATCATACCAATATATGCAACAGATGGTCGTTCTTTATTTGAGCCTTTAGCTGAAGGAGGGAATTTACAGGAATATTGGGAAGGCAATAATCCTATGAAGATATTCACTCCGGAACAGGTTCTCGAAGTGTTATGCCAAATTTCTGATGCTTTGGTTTACATACATAAAAAGGGCTGTGTGTATAGAGATCTTAAGCCAGAAAATGTCTTAGTGCACAAAGATGGAACTGTTCAACTAGCAGACCTTGGTACTGTCACTAAAGCAAAAATCGTTGCAAAATATCCACACCACACTGCCGGTACGATATTATATCTACCACCAGAAGCCATTTCTGGGCGAAGTAAGATAGAGTCTTGTAAAAAGATAGATGTATGGTCCTTGGGCATGCTTGTTTGGAGGTTATTGCATAAAGACGGTATTGAGCATCCTAGTCTTGCAACTATACAGGGGAGGTATTCTCTTGTAAAAGCTCTAGGAGAAGCTACTCAGTATACAAGAGGGGAATTGTTGGATCAATTAGACCAAGATAAAAGGCAAAAGTACGATCCTAATAGATTTTTGGTAGATCTTATCGAAAAATGTTTAACCCATGATCCACAACAGAGACCTGGTATGAGGGAAATTCACGGCACGTTAAAAGCTGAGGTTATGGAGATGAGAAGAGCAAGGGAGAGCAGAAGTAGTAGGTTTCCTAAGGAGGAGTTTGCTTTTGATCTTTCTCATGCTATGCCAGGCTTTTTATAGGCGATTTTTTATGGGGAGTCGCTCTTCTAGTTGTTCTTGCGTCATGCCACTAATTTCCAAACGCTTGTGACGCCCTGTTTCTCCGCGCACAAGACGAATGGTTTGTTTCGGTACCTTAAGGATCTTGGAAAGAAAAGCAATAAGAGCTTGATTAGCCGCCCCTTTTTCTGGAACGGCTTTAAGGCGTATTTTTAGTTCACCATTTTCCCAGCCAACAATTTCTTCTTTAGATGTTTTAGGTAGCACTTTAACTAACAACACTGCAATTGACAAAAGGATCCTCCTTCTAATACACTGTGGCAATATGATTAAGACATCCACTGCTCATTTCAGATTCCTTCGTATTCTTCATCATAGCCTCTAAAGGGCTAACACACATATTTTTTTCTATCCGATCATTGTTCTTTTTCATCTTAAAAAAGGTTTTACCATGGAAAGTGTTTCCGTTGCTCAGGCAGCGACGCAAAGTTTTTTTTCTAAGATCATTAGCGGTAGTTTACTGATTGCCGGTACGGCTATTGGTGCTGGGATGCTAGGTATCCCGCTCATCACTGCCCAATCGGGATTTTATCCAGCTCTTCTCATTACAGGGCTTGTATGGCTATTTATGTTAGCTACAGGGCTTCTTATGATAGAAGCGACGTTATGGATGCCCACGGGGTCGAATATTCTTACGATGACAGGGAAGCTTTTGGGTTCTAAGGGACGTTATATAGCAGGGGGGCTGTTCCTCTTTCTTTATTATTGTCTTATGATTGCTTATGTAGCAGGTGGAGCGCCTCTTTTTTCGACATTTATAGCTAATGCTACAGGATGGATTCTTCCAGGAGCTAGTGGGTATGTTCTATTTTCTTTGATTTTTGGAGCGATCGTTTTTCGTGGAGTGCGCTCTATGGATCGGGTCAATCTAATCCTCGTGATGGCAATGGCTGCTATGTATGTTGGGATCGTGAGTTTTGGTTCACAGGCTATAAACCTCTCTAGGTTTGCATTTTTTAACGTATCAGCGGCGTTCGCTGCAGCACCAGTATTATTTAGTGCATTTGGCTACCATAATATGATTCCGTCTCTTTGCACATATCTTCAGAGAGATCGTAGGGCGCTTCGCTTGTCAGTGGTTTGTGGGACCACACTAGCGTTGATTATTTATAGTATATGGCAATGGCTGGTAATTGGCTCTGTACCTCTTGAGGCAATAGCGATAGCCAAAGCTGCAGGTCAGCCAGCAAGTGCTGTATTAGAAGGGATCATTAATAACCCATGGCTTGGTCGATGCGCTGCTGGGTTTGCTTTCTTTGCTCTTGTGACATCATTTTTAGGTGTTGCACTTTCTATGACAGATTTCATGGCTGATGGATTGCGTAAAATAACAACGACTAGAATTGTTCCAACTCTCCTGACGTTTATTCCCCCACTTGGAATGGCGATTCTCGACCCAACACTTTTTGATAAAGCTCTGGGTGTAGCAGGTGGTTTTGGCGAGGCATTTTTAAATGGTCTTCTACCAGTATTGCTTGTTTGGGTAGGTAGATATGAGCTGCAGTTGGAGCATCAAGCGATGCTTCGAGGTGGAAAGCCGATGTTATTAATCCTTGGGGCTGGGTCAATAGCAGTCTTCTTATTGGAAGTTGTCGCGTTGCTATTTTAGATCTGGAGCCCTTGATGTTAAGGCTTTTGTTGGAAGCCTTAACATCAAGGGCTGAGACGGAATCTTTGAAATTTCGAAATTTCGCAAAAGTATTTGCGGAAAAAGAGAGCGGTTAGGTATGTTATTGACTTCCTTTCAAGAAGAGGTCTAAACGACCGAAGAAACTGAAAGCGAATAGCTAAGGAAGACTTAGCAGAAGATATTGGACAGCGAGAGAGAAGTGATGTGACAGAAGCTTGTGCAAGCTAAGCATAATCTGTTTAGTTTGCC
>Ga0207952_1001091_pt1 | contig 13382 bp, 14 predicted proteins | sample SubbioR12Aug_8Ca_FD_184831 | JGI IMG/M metagenome (GOLD analysis project Ga0207952, IMG submission 184831) | Serpentinite rock and fluid subsurface biosphere microbial communities from McLaughlin Reserve, California, USA - CR12Aug_8Ca (SPAdes) | ecosystem: Environmental > Terrestrial > Deep...
ACCAAGCTCAGTGCATGAAATAGTCATTTAAAGAATAAGATCAGGTCTGGTTTACTCTAAAAAATAGGCAATTATGGCAATTCTTGCCATATTATGTTCCAATAGATATTCCACTGGAACAATATTTCCTTAGAGTTTCAATTGCAGATAAAATTGCCAGTTTGCTTGTTTTTGGATTTGTCTCATCTGGAATATTTTCAATGTTAAATGACATCTTTCCAAATTTTCCTTGTGCAGCAATAGTGTGAGTATTTTTGTTAGTGTTTGGGTCTGCAACAATTTTTACCATTGTCTTTTCACTACCTACTCCAACTAGACTAAGTAATGCTGCAACGTTGATGTTTGCAGGAAATTGGGTTACTGCTTCTTTAGCTGTTCCTTCAAAGATTATAGTTGGTGTTGTGATTTTTTCTAGATCAATCTTTGATGTCTCAAAGAATTTTGCACCCTTGAGTGATTTTGGATGTTTGGTGGTAGTTAACGTAACTGATTCTAGTAAATTGGAAACTGATTTTATTGCATCCAGTCCACCAATTGCACCAGATGGCAAATAGATTGTTTTATGAAAATGCTCACATGCTTCAGACAAGATATCATAAATTGATTCATCAAGTAATGCGCCAACACTCATGATCATCAAGTCTCGTTTATTTTGCAATACACTGTGAGCAACATTTCTAACTGCTTCTTGCGATGCTGCCTCTACTACAATGTCAACTGGATGTGAAGATAGAAGATGAGGATTTTCAACAATTACTGGTTTATTTTTTAATTTACTAACTAGAGTTGATGATGCGTCTTTTGAGGCATCATACACATGAGTTAGAGTGCCAGGAATTTTACCTGAATCAATTGCCAATGCAATTTGAGTCCCAATTGCACCACACCCCAAGAGTCCAATTCTTTTCAATTGATATCACTTGGAATTATCACTTAATTAATTATAGTCTAAAGCCAAAAGAAGATTTTCTAGCAAGGTAAACTGTACCAACAAGAATAATTCCTAAAATCATAATTGGCAACATGCCAAATTCAGGAACAACATATGTTCCAATAATTTCAACATTTTTTGCATCCTTTGGGAGCATCATTCCCAATGCATAGTTGTCAGGATATTTGATTAGGTCGTATTGTGTATTTACACCGTCAATTGTTAGCTTGTATTGTGCACCTTCAGCAGAAATTACATCTAGGGGTAGTCGTAGCCAAAAAATACTAGTTGAAGGGACACTTTCCATAGTAACTTGGATTGACTTTCTTTCAGGAACTATTTCCATTGAAGATAGTTTTGGATATTCTTGTGTTTTTTCTAGATTGACTTCAAAACTGCCATGATACCCATAATAGATATCATATGTCTTATCATCAATTGTTAGGATATATTTTTCAGAGGAAATTTGAGTAATATCCAGATACTGGGCAAATGCATCCATATCATCAATGACATGACTGCCAAAAGCAAAACTAGTTGGAATCAACATCAATAGAATTACAGAGACAAAAACAAATTTCATAGTGAAAAATTAATTTTATTAAATATAATTAATTGTCAGATTATCAGAATCGATAATTTGGAACCAGTATGATTTATCATCAATCTATTTATGGTAAAAAATGAATAATGAAATTATGAGTTTTGGTACAAAGGCATCATTTGGAATTGCCTTATTTCTGATATTATCTATTGGAATTATGGGGAGTTTTACTAGTGCAGACGCAGAATCTCCAAGAAAACAGATGAAAAGAGGAGTTTCTGCAGAGGACATTTCTTGTAAAGATGGTTTTTCCTTAGTGATTAGAAATAATGGTTCCCCAGCATGTGTCAGCGAAGAAACTGCAGAGAGGTTAGAAAAACGAGGTTTAGGAAAAATTGAAGTTAGAGCAACTAAAGTTACTACAAATTCAAATGTCACAATTAAAGATCTTGAAAAGACTACAACTCCAATTAAAAAACAGGAAAGTGTTCGAGTCGTTCCAGCATCAGTTGGTAGTGTGATTAATTTTTACATTCAAGATGATGACTTGAATGTGGCCCATAATGGAGTAGAAACTGTATCAACTACAGGATTGTTTGAGTTTACAATTAACGGAATTTCAATTACGGGTCCATCAACTATGATTGAGACCGGACCTGATACTGGAGAATTTTATGTAAAGTTAGAATTGCCGGATACCATCAATGGAAGACCGTTGAACCAAGATGATGTTGTCTTGATAAAATATTTGGATGCATCAGATAGTAGTGGAGATAAACAAACCATAACACAGTCAGTCTCACTATCAAAGTCGTATGCTAATGTAGAGACAGTGGGGGGCGGTTCTAGGATAGGTCATGAATTTACATTAAGGATTTATGAGCCAGATGCAAACAGAGATTCCAAAAATGAAGACAAGATATCTTTGAGTCGATTTGAGTTTAGAGGAGAAGGTGGAATCAGAACCAGTTTGTCAAATCCTAGTTTTGATGCAAATTCCAATTATTTAGTAGAGACTGGAAAAAATACGAACATCTTTGAGGTAAAAATAAAAATTCCAAGAACCATAAATGGAAAGACGGTTCACATTGGTGACGAATATGAAATTAGATACGTCGATAATTCAACTCCGTCAGGCACTAGTGAAAAAATAGTTCTGAAAGGTAGAATTGGTTGAGTTTAACTTAAGTGTCATATAGGTGAATGATCAGTATAACCTAAAGATTTTATTCGAACCAACAAAGTATTGTTGTGCTAAATACTGTATACAAAGATGCCATCATCAACAGAGAGAAAATGTTGTCCATTCTAAAAGGACCTAAATTTGAACAGATTTTAGAAAAAGCAAAGCAAAATTGGGTGGAATTTACGCCTACAAAACAAGACGTGGTTACTGCCGGAATAGATAGTAGTTTTAACAATACGAGATTTCAAGGAATTGAACTTTGGGCAACAACTGCAGTATCAATTAAATCAAATGGGGAAGTATTGGTAGATTTACACGATTCAGGGTTAGGTTCTGATATAGATCTATCAAAAATTGCAAGCAAAATGGAAATTGAAGCTTGTGAAAAAACTGTCGATTTAGCAGATTTAGTATTAATGGATGGGTCACTTCATTCACAATTTATGACAAGACAATCATCATTAGATGCAATGGTTGTAAAAACAATAAAAAAAAGAGACAACGTGATTTTCATTGCAAAGACGTCAAATACAAAAAAACAATTTGAGAATCTTGGTTCATTAGCAGGGGATATTTTTTATTACAATCACATTACAAAAGGTGCAGGATTTAGTAAAATATTTGTTGAAAAGAAATACGGAGCAGATAAAATAATTTCTTCAACATTTGTTAGATTAAGTGATTCAACACCAATCATAAAGCTAGAATTTTTAGGTGGAAATAGAGATGATGATGAAATAAAATCAATAATGAATAAACTATACAAAAGCAGTGTTGGAGGATATCCATATGCATTGAAATTGGCACATAACAACTGTAAAATATCTGATAAAGAACTTGCAAAAATGGTTAGCTTGTTAGGATTAAGTAATGAGATTGGTTCACGTGAGGTTTTAAGTTGAATGCAGGTTTTGTAATAGGAGAGTCAAAGCCAACATTTGTAACGGCCATTACATCAAGACCACTTTCGGTTGGAGAATATATTAAAATCGATTCAGATGAAGGAGAAATTCTCGGATTAGTTGAAAAATCATCTGTGTCAAGTGCTGCATTTGCAGATGTTAAAAATTTTGATGAAGCATTTGAGAGCACAGAAATTGCAGAAATTAACAAGAGAGATAAAACATACACGGCGCATATCGGAATTTTAGGATTTTTAGAAAATTTACGAAAAGGACAGTCAATTATACCGTCTGTACCACCAATACCAGGAACGCCAATATCTCAACCAACAAAAGAAGATCTAGAGACTATTTTTAGCCCACAAAAAGACGGATGGGTCAAAATTGGAAATCTATTAAGAGAAAAAACAATCGAAGTAAAAATCAATCTCGATAAAATTGTTTCAAGACATTTAGGAATATTAGCGATGACGGGAATGGGGAAAAGTAATCTCGTTTCTCTAATTACAAAACAAATTGGAAAACTAAAAGGGACTGTAATAATTTTTGATTATCATAATGACTATACAACACTAAATATTCCAAGAATAAATGTAATTGATGCAAAAATAAATCCCAGATTATTAGATGCAGATCAATTATCAGAAGTACTAGAGATTAGAGATGGTGCTAATGTTCAACAAAGAGTACTTAGAATGGCATTTACAAAACAGGTCAAAGAATCAAAAGAATTTTGGAAAAAACTAGAAACAGAAGTAGAATTCATTGTGAATTCAGAAGATAAGAAAATAAAAGAAATCAGAACGTCAGCATATAGAGTACAAGACATAATAGAAGAAGCTCAAAGGAGATTTGAAGATATTTTAGATCCAGATATGGGGGATCCAATAAGTTTTATTAAAGAAGGACGTACAAATATTCTAAATATTTCAGAGCTATCTGAAAAACAAGCTAACGTAGCACTTGCATTTTATTTACAACAATTACTCAAAGATAGAAAGGATGCTAGTATAGTAAAACATGGAAGAACAAAAAGAGAAAGAAATTATAAATTTAATTCACCAATTTTTGTAATAATCGAAGAAGCACATGTATTCATTCCAAAGGATCATGACACTAGTGCAAAATATTGGGCAGCAAAAATTGCCAGAGAAGGAAGGAAGTTCGGGTTAGGTCTTGGAATAGTTTCACAAAGACCACGAAGTGTAGATCTTAATGTTCTCAGCCAATTAGGTTCTTTCGCTATAATGAAGATTATTCAAGAAGACGACCAACGCCAAATTGCAGCTGCTACAGAATCCACTAGTCGTGAATTAATTGCTCAATTAACATCTTTGAATGTAGGCGATGCAATACTAGTAGGACAATGGACTAATTTACCATCATTAGTCCATGTAGAAGAGGTAAAAGAAAAAATCATGGGGGCAGATCAAAGTGCAGTCAATGCATGGGCAAATGCAGAAAAAATGAGTGAGATTGCAGTGGAATCAACACAGGGACTTGTTCAGAAAGATTTGTTGTTAGATTAATGCTATTTTCACATATTTCAGATACACATTTGGGATTAGTACAATACGGATCAGAGGAACGAGAACAAGATGTATATCGTGTTTTTAATCAATCAATAGACATTTCAATTAAAGATCATGTAGATTTTGTAATATTTGCAGGGGACATATTTCACGTTCCAAATCCAAACGGAACAGCAATAGTTCAAATGGCAAATGCATTAAAGAGATTAAAAAACAACAATATCGATTCATTTTTTATTTTAGGAGAACATGACATAAGTAGAATTCGTACAACACCAATTCCGTATGTATATCATAACTTAGAATTTTCAAAATACATAGGACAGGGAATCCCAATTAATTACAAAGGAGTTTTAATAGTAGGATTTGACAAAATAAGAAAAGCTGAGATTCCTCAGTTTGAAGAAAAATTTAGAATCGTTGATGGAATTGCAAGTAAACATAATGGACATAAAATTTTGGTAATGCATCAAGGAATTACAGAATTTAACAAGTTTGCAGGAGAATTGCAGTCAACCGATTTACCAAAAAATTTTACGTATTATGCAATGGGACATCTACATGATCATGACATAAAGCAATTCAATCACCTTAATGGACCTGTAGCTTATCCAGGTTCAATAGAATTAACTACAAGTGAAGGAATCAAAGAAACTAAGAAAGGGTTCTTTGAAGTAGATATATCAGATAATCAAGTAAACCCCAATTGGGTAGAATTAGACACAAGAGAACAATTTTCATTCAAAACTGAGTATAATGAATTAACAAAATCAGTAGATGAAATTTCTAGAAAAATTGGAATTATGGAAAGAAAGCCAATAGTCGAGATAAAAATTCAGGGAGAAAATATCGAAACAGATCAAATACAAGCACAGATTTCACGGCTAAATTCACTTACATTAAGATGTTTTTGGAGGATTATTTCCAAAGAAGCATCAGATTCCTCAGTATTTCTAGAAAGACCAAGCACAATAGATGATGAAATGCTCAGATTGTCAATGGATGCAATTGGGTCAGAACAAATTGCAAAATTTGCAATTAAAGAATTACTTCCACTACTAGCTTCAGGACAAACCAAAGAAGCGACTCAGATCATAATTGAGAATTTTGAGAAATTCAAAGAGGAGACACAAAATGATAACAAAAATTGAATTAGGAGATTTTTTATCTCATTCTGAAACAAAGTTAGAATTTGGTAACGGTGTAACCGTATTTGTAGGACAAAATGGTGCAGGAAAATCAAGCATTATAGATGCAATTACATTTGCATTATTTGGTCAACATACAAGAAAATCAAATAAAGGATTGATAAAAAGAGGATCGAATCAAGGATATGCCAAAGTAGAGTTCAACATAAATGGAAAGCAGTATCAAGCAGTAAGAAAAATAGACAATAAAGGAGGATTAGCTGCAAAATTTACTGAAAAAATTAACGATGGATTTTTAGAAATTGCAGCTGGTGAAAGAAAACAATTTGGAGAATCTATGACATCCGAAATTGAAAAAACTATCGGATTGGGTTTTGAGAAATTAAAAATAGCATCAATTGTACAACAAGGAGAATTAAATGCAATAATCAAAGCAAAACCAAAAGAATTCAAAGAATTACTAAATGCAATAATTGGAATTGATAAATTAGATATCGCATCAGAAACTATGAAAATTATTACCAAAAACTTTCGTGAAAAAATACGAAACGACATAGGTTATGACGATACGCATATAGATATTTTATTACGAGATCTACAAAAATACAATACAGAACTTGAAGAATCAAAACCACAGAAAGAACAACTAAAAGAAAAACAAATAGAATTACAAGAAGAGATTTCAACCCTTAGAGCAAAAGTTGAAATAGAAACCCCAAAAATAGACAAAATTAATCAATTGGAGTTAAGAAAAAAAGAATTACAAGTTTATGCAAAAACAGCAATACAAGAAATTCAACATGAAATAGCCGAAAAAGAGCACAAAATACATGATTGTGAGGGTTGTTTTGAGCACGTAAGTATGAAAAAAGACCTAGAATCAAAAATGGAGCGAATAGAGTTAGCAGTTGAAGAAAATCAAAAACGAATTCAAGATTTAAGGAGTCAAATTGCATCACTTAAAGAAAAACAGGCTCTTGCTGAAAAGATCCAACTAAAAGACAATAAATGTCCAGTGTGTGACTCAGAAGTTGAAAAACTAAATCCATTATTTCAAATAGAACATTTGATTCAAGAGATATCAGATATTAATGAACAAATAATTTCAGTTGAAAAAGAACGGATCGTATACAATCAAAAAAGAATTGAATTTTCTCAAAAATTACAAAAGGCAAGAGATGCTGAAGCAACATTAAGAGCACATTCTATCAAAGATCAAGAAGATTTGATAAAAATTAAGGATGAGGTAAAAATAAAGAAAAATAGTGTTCAAAATATTCCAATTTCCAATGATGGTAATTTATTAGAGATATCTCAGATAGATTCACATGCTAAAACGATTTTTGAAAATATTATAAAATTAGAACATGAAACAAAAGGATTTAATCAAAAAGAATTTCTAAATCTTAAAAAAATAATTGATGGGAAACAAGTTGAACTTTCACAAATAGATCAGCATCTTGGTGCAGTAATACAGAAAATCACAAAATACCATGAACAAATAAAAATAATACAAGATATAGTTTCAGAACTTAAAATCATTAAAAAATATGTAGAGAAATTAGACGCAATTCAAATTAACATATTTAGTAGAGATGGTCCAGTAGCAATGAGCTTAAGATCATGGGCACTAAACACTATATCAATAAAATCTTCAGAATATCTTACATTATTAAACACAAAAATTCAAAGAATATTACTTTCAGAAAAGACTAGAGACATATCCATATCGTGTTATTCTAAAACTGAAGTTTTGGATATCGAATCACTTAGTGGAGGTGAACAAGTGAGTGTTGCACTTGCATTAAGACTAGGCATGGCAAGTTTACTTGGTGCGTCAAATCTCAATCTAATGATTCTTGATGAGCCCACCACACATCTTGATGCGGAACGTAAAAAAGCTCTTGTTGGAGTATTATCCCAATTATCAGATATTACTAATGTCGGAAAACCAATGCAGTTTATCATAATTACTCATGATTCGGAAATATTTGAAGATTCAAATGTAGAAAAGATTTACAAATTTGAAGCTTCTGAGCAAGGTAGTAAAGTAATATCACTATAAAGAATGTAACATTTTAAATCCATGATAAATAAACAAAATTCAATCCAATAATTCCCAATCATTATTCCCACACTTACAAGATACACCAGAATCTTGCAGATATTTTTCATATTCCAAATCAGAGCATGGTCCCATCTCTGGAATAGAAAATCTCACTTTACAATTTCTGCATCTAACAACAAGGGATTCCATTTACAATTCATAATGAAATTAAACAATTGTATGTTTACAATATTTACAGTAAAAATCTACTGTACGATTACTTTGCCTGTCATCCAAGGATGCAACATGCAATGATAATCATACTCACCTACATCAGTAAAGACATACTCCCATGTTTCTTTTGGTATTATCATTCCTGAATCAAATAATCCATCATGGGTTGAATGTAATCCACTAGTTACAGTATGTGCTGCTGAATCAGCATTAATCCAAAGTACTGGTTCTCCAGAGTAAATTTCAACTGTATAAGGAAGGTAGCATTCGCTTGTAGTTTCACATCCAGGAGAACTAGTTCCTAATGCCATTGTAACTTCTACTGGACCTGAACGTTTCTCAGTTGATTCAGGAGTTGGTTCTTCAGCTGGTTCTTCAACTGGTGCAGGTTCTGCAATTGGTTCTTCAACTGGTTCTTCAACTGGTTCTTCAACTGGTTCTTCAACTGGTGCAGGTTCTGCAATTGGTTCTTCAACTGGATTGACATATACCTCTTCAAATTCATTTACACCAATTTGTCCAATCATCCAAGGATGAACCAAGCAAAAGTAAGGATATGTTCCTGCTTTATCAAAAGTAAAATCAAAACTAGTTCCAGACATAAATAATCCAGAATCAAATACACCATCTATTCCATCTGGAGTTCCAGAAGTTACAGTATGTGCTGCAGTATCATCATTACTCCATGAGACAGTATCGCCAACATTAATCTCTAAAGAGTATGGCAGATAGCAAGAGTCGCTAGTCTCACATCCAGGAGATGACACACCTTGTGGAATTGAAACTGTATGAGTTGTTGGAAGAGCAGGCATTGTCATAACTGGAGACACCATTCCTGGGGATTTCATAGCACTAACAGAATAACTTACTGTAAATTGAGTAGTGTTTTTAGTGTGAACTGCAAGTGCATTACCTGCAAACTCCCAAGAGCCCATTGCATTTTTAGGATCAACAAACGTCATCTCAAAAATATTTGTACCATCTACAGTCCAAATTTTTTCTGGATTTTCATCAGGACCTATTGGACCTCTTAATGATATCAGTTGAATTGGTTCAGATGCAGAGTATGAAAGAATTCCAGAATAAACATCACTTGATGGAGCAATAATTACTGCAATTTGGTGTGATTCATGTCCCATTCCAGGATCTTGCACTGAATCCATAGTTCCAGAAATTACAGTATCAGATATTGAACTGTCAACTTTGTAATCAACAGTAAATGGTGTTGTATTTTTTGTATGAATTGCAACTGCATTACCTGCAAACTTCCATTCTCCAATTGCACTATCTGGAGTTACAAATGTAAGTGCATATTTTGTTGTGCCATCTGGAGTCCAAGTTGGTTGGCCTTTAGCTTCGCCATCTTTTAGCGGACCATGTAATGCAATTAGCTGAATTGGTTCAGATGCATCATAATGTAATGTACCTGAGTAGATTTTATCAGATAATGGAATGACAGAAACTGATTGATGTGCTTCGTGGCCAACTCCTGGATGTTGTGTAGATGTCATTCTAGTAAATCCATCCTGCAATGGTTTTTGAACTGCGCATTCACCAGGATATGCAAGTTGCACATTTGCTGCACCTAGCATACATGAATTGCCATAAGTTATACCATCAACACCGCAAACTGGATCATATTGCATAGTACATGCAACAGGTTTTGCTTCAGGTTCTACAATATATCCAGGATCCATTGCAATGAAAACTAAACTGATTGCTACTAAAACGCCCACTGCTGCAATTATTCCAATTGTAAAATTCATCTTATCCACCAGTTAGTTTTGCAAACTTTTCATTCTTACTTAACTTTTCCATAAATTCAATATTTGATAATGCGACCACAGCAGACTCTACTACCGGAGTCTCTGGATCATTTAATGCTTTTTCTAAAATTGCTTTTGCGTCTTTTGAGCCAATCACACCAAGTGCTATTGCAGCTTCGTGTCTTACAAACAAACTAGGATCATTAAGTGTGGCATCAGCCAAAGGAGGAATGCAACTAGATAGACACATCTGTCCAAGTGAAAATGCTGCTTCATGTCTTACAAGCTCGTTTGTATCATTTTTCAAAACTTGCGCCACATGTGGAACTTTATCTTCGCCACCAAAATCAACTAGAATGCAAGTAGCCCTAGTTCTTATGACAAAATCTGGATGAGTCAAAAGATTCACAAAGTAGGCAGTATCTTTTTTTTCATATTTTGCCTCCATCTCCGCAAATAGATCCAATCTGTTTTGAGTTACTGCCTGCATTTTGCTTTCAGGTTTTTTATATCCTATATTAGGTTACCCGAATTATCTGCATCATCTTGAATATGCGTTATCTTTTTAAAAGAAAAAAAATCAACGTCGAACGATGAGTGTAGTAATAGGACAAAAAGCGCCAAATTTTGCAGTCTCTGATTGGGTTCAAGGAGCTCCAACAAACTTTGATCAGGAAAAAGACCACATCGTACTAGTAGAGGTATTTCAGGTAAATTGTCCTGGCTGCTTTATGCATGCACTACCTGAGGCAATTAACATCTACAACAAATACAAAGATGACGGGGTACGTGTAATAGGAATCGCCACAGCCTTTGAAGATTATGATAAAAATACTTTGGAAAATTTGAAAAAATTAGTCGAGACAGGTGAAGTAATTGGGGAGACAAAAGATGCATTATCAATGTACGGACAACTACAATCAGGTAACAAACTACCATACAAGATCCCATTTCCATTAGCAATGGACAAACTAACCAAGATAGATGGTAAAGTAAGTGATGATAAAGTAATGCAGTTTATCTATGGACAAATTCCAGAATTTGATTCACAACCAGAAGAATATAGAAAACAGATAATCCAAAGAGTTAGAGATTACATGAAATCAAAAGAGTATTCAGCGGAAACTTTTGAAAAATTTGCTTTACAAGGAACACCTTCTATGATCATAGTAGACAGAAAAGGAATCTTGAGAGATGTCTCCTTTGGACAATCAGGTAACGTAGATGCAGTTATTCAAAAATTATTAAGCGAATAAAATTATTTAGATTTTTTATCTTTTTTCTTTGATTTACTTTTATTTTCCAAAAGGTCTATTGCTCGTTGATTTGACAGAGTCCAGGCTTTGAACATCTGCCTAAAAACTTCATTTAGTTGTTTATTCTCCGAATCTCCAATCTGTACCTTGTAAGACTCCCATGCAGCAATGATTGATTGATTGCTCTTTTTTAAAAATGCTAACGCCTCTTTTTCTCCCAATAATGAAGGTGGTAAAATCACCACTATTTTAGGGAATATCTAAAGCATAACAAGCAACACAGACAGCATCACAACAATACAAAATCCACCAATTAATGCAACCTTACCATTATCCACAAATAATCACCATACAGACAAAATAAAAATAAATCTCAAATCAATACCCCCAAAATGGAGTACTAAGTAGCATCATCATTATTCCATAGAATGCAGCAATACTGATTGTAATAGCAATAGCACCTTTAGTAGATTTTTTCATATGATGATACGAATTAGTTCAGACTTAAGAATTTTTTAAATTCATTACCAAATTAACGTAAAGCTTGTTTCAGAGTATCATTGATTACTTTGGAATAACTGTAAGATGAGTTTGTTTTCTGCATGATTTTTGCTTGTTTAGCACGAAGTTTCTTCTCAATATCATCTTCAATCATCACTGTGATTCTTTTTACCATTAATTATTTTTTTATGATTTATCATATTTAAGAAGAAAAGATTTTCCTCACTAGTGCTAATTATGATAATCTTTATTAATAATTTTAGGAGTTTTTAATTTTACAATTATTATTGTTGGTGCTACAAAATACATTCCAATATTTAATAATATTATAGAAATTCCCAATCCGACCATCAAAAATTCAGAATCATCAGATAAAGACAATATAGATAGAGATGAGATCATTGGAGTAATCATAATCTTTACTAATTCTTTGAAGATTGGATTTTCACGCTCGTAATCAGCTATTATAGGACTAAATGAATAGTACACATCATTAAATGAATTCATAAATAATTTTCCTGATTCTGTTTTGAGTAATTGATTGTCTCTAATTTCACGTAGTTGTTGTACTTGTGGAGCTAGTTCACTACCATATGCTGCAGTTGCAATAAGACAACCGCCGCCATTATCAATTTCTTTGGATGGTTCATCAATTGTAGTTTGATTTACCCCATGAAGATAATTAGTGCCTATAATCTCGATTCTACTATCACCAGAACCTGTAAAATTTAATGTAATAAATGAAATTTGATCATTGACTTTTACTTTGGGAGAATATGGCTCACCATTTATGTAAAAAGTAAAATTTCCACTCAAAAGAGTTTGTGGAATGTATACTTCACCTAAATTATTTTCAAGACCACTATTGATGTATAGAGTAAGTCGTTTTTTATCGTCATCAAATTCATAATTTAAAATATCAAAATTTGAAACTGTTTGAACTTCAAAAGAATGCCCACCAGTTTTAACTTCCAATCTGTTTACCAACCCAGTCCTATCAGATAATTGGGCAAATGCAGGTGTAATTACTAGTAGTAAAAGTAAAACGAATAAAATTGATTTCAATTTATGCGATGATTTGAGGAATTCTTTGTCGTAATTCTTTGTCTTGTGCAATTCTTGGATGCATTGGATCTGCCAAGATAACTTCAAACCAGTAATGCATACCGTCTTTGTAAACAAAGTATGAACCTAAAAGTTTCATGTTTGGATATCTTTCAAGTACTCTTCGTACTGCAACTGTCTTCATGTCATCATCTGCTTTGATTCGAGTAACACCAAGATGTTTTGGTCTTCTTCCAGCAACTGGTCTTTGTTTTCGCATACCACCAGTAC
>Ga0207952_1001092_pt1 | contig 13380 bp, 8 predicted proteins | sample SubbioR12Aug_8Ca_FD_184831 | JGI IMG/M metagenome (GOLD analysis project Ga0207952, IMG submission 184831) | Serpentinite rock and fluid subsurface biosphere microbial communities from McLaughlin Reserve, California, USA - CR12Aug_8Ca (SPAdes) | ecosystem: Environmental > Terrestrial > Deep...
TTCAGCTCGACTCCGGGAATCTCTCCCAATCGCTCTCGCATCGCATCCACCAACTCCGCCTTCGTTCGTCCTGAGGACCAGGACTCAACTGGCTGCAGTGTGACTGTGGCCTCCACATTGTTCACCGGCTCCGGATCGCCGCCGAGTTCTGCACGCCCAATCTTGGACACAACGTCGATCACCTCCGGAAACTCCTTGGCCAGTTTCTCCATCTGACCCGACACACGAATTGCCTCGTCGAGACCGGCGCTCGGTGAGAGTGTGACGCGGTAGAGAATGGAGCCTTCTTCGAGTGGCGGCACAAACTCCGTGCCGAGAAATGGCGTCAGCGCCAGGCTCGCCACAAGGGAAAGCACCGCAGCCAACACGACGCGGCGACCGTTCGCCATCGCCCAGCGCAGCTTTGGCTCGTACCGTTCCCGCAGCCACCGTACAACCGCGGTGTCCTCGTCGCCCTTTACCTTGAGCCCCATGGCACAGAGCACGGGCACAAGGGTGAGCGAGAAGAGGAGCGATCCCAACATCGCAAAGGTGATCGTCAGCGCCATGGGCTTGAACAGCTTTCCTTCAACGCCCTCAAGCGAAAAGAGCGGAACGAACACGAGAATGATGATCGCAATGGCGAACACAATCGGCCGTGCCACTTCGTGCGCGGCGCGGCGCAGGATCGTGAGCCGCGGCAGGTCGGATGACTGGTGCTCGGCGAGATGCCGATAGAGGTTCTCCACCATCACGACCCCGCCGTCCACGAGCATGCCGACGCCGATGGCGAGGCCGCCCAGCGACATGAGGTTGGCCGACAATCCGAACACGCGCATCATGATGAAGGCCAGCAGCGCCGACGCGGGCAGCATGGCCGTGACGATGGCCGCACTGCGGATATTGCCGAGAAAGACGATCAGGACGGCGATGATGAGCACGCCCCCCTCGAGCAGCGCATCGCGAACCGTGCTGACCGCGCGATCAATCAGGGCGGCCTGGTCGTAAAACGGCACCACCTGGACGTCGGCCGGGAGCGCCTGGTTCACAGCGGCCACCTCCGCCCGTGTGCGCGCGATCACCGCGGAGGTGTTCTCGTAGATCCGCTTGAGCACGATGCCGGCGACCCGTTCGCCGCCGCCGTTGACCGTCACGGCGCCCCGGCGAATCTCCGCTCCAAATCCGACGCGTCCCAGGTTCCGCACATACACCGGCGCGTTTTCACGCGCATCCACAATGACATTCCCGACATCCGCGAGCGATCGCACCAGTCCAAGTCCGCGCACGATGTATTCCTCGGCGCCGACCACGATGTAGCTGCCACCGGCATTACTATTGTTGCGTTCCAGGGCCTCAACCACTTGCGGCAGCGTCACGCCGTACTGGATGAGCTTGCCGGGATCGATCCGCACCTGGAATTGCTTGACCTCGCCTCCAAATGAGAGGACCTCCGCCACGCCGGGCACCGTCCGCAGCCGGGCCTTCACGATCCAGTCCTGCACCGTGCGTAGTGAATCCGCAGAAATTCCCTTCCCGGTCACGAGGTACTGGTATACCTGTCCAAGCCCCGTCGTAATCGGGCCAAGCGAGGGATCACCGCTCCCCGCCGGAATGGACCCTCGCGCATTTTGCACACGCTCAAACACGAGCTGGCGGGCGAAGTAGATGTCCACATCATCGTCGAAGTAGACATTGACTTGCGACAGCCCGAACGCCGAGACGGAACGCACGGCCGACACGCCGGGGAGGCCGTTCATGGCGACCTCCACCGGGTAGGTCACCAGCGCTTCGACTTCCTCTGGCGCCATTCCGGGAGACTCAGTGAACACCTGCACAAGCACGGGCGAGACATCCGGGAAGGCGTCCACTGGCAGCCCACGCAGTGCGACCACGCCGCCGACGACGATCGCGGCTGAACCCATCAGCACGACCAGCCGCTGGCCAAACGCCCAATCAACGATGCGCGCGATCATCAGGGCACCTCGCCCGCGCCGCCTAGCATCATCTGCGCTTTGAGCGCGAAACTACCGGTGGTGACAATTCGCTCGCCTGGGGCGAGCCCGTCCAACACCTGGACCCAGCCGCCGGCCCGTGGCGGGCCAATGCGCACCGGCCGCATTGTGAATCGCCCCTCGCCGGCCGGCACAAACACCACGTCGCGCTCGTCGAGCGATTGCACGGCAGCGTGCGGAATCGCAATGGCATCTCGGGGCGCATCCAGCACGAGCCCCGCGCGCGCGAACATGCCGGGCTTGAGGAGGTGATCGCGATTCGGAATCTCCACCCGGACCTTGACGGTTCGCGACACGGTATCCACGACGGAGCTGATCACGCTCGCGCGCGCCGTGAACAGCCGAGCCGGATATGCATCGGCGATGACGCGCACGGTCAGTCCCGACCGCACGCGGTGCAAATCGGTTTCATATAAGTCCAGTAGCAGCCAGACCTGATTCAGCTCGCCAATGATAAAGAGGCTGGTCTCAGGGCCGACAACTTCGCCGACCGTCGCATGCTTTTCCACGACCTCGCCACTCAACGGCGAGCGAATGACAAACAACCCGGAACCCGACGTGTCCGGTGTGGCGCCGAGGGCCGTCAGCGCCTGCAGCGCAGCGGTGAGCCCGGCATCGCGCTCGCGCAGCTCCGCGTCCACCTCGAGCCGACGCCGCTCCGAGACGATGCCGTCACGGTAGAGTCGCTCCGTTCGCGTGAAGTTCCGGAACGCCACTTCGCGCGCCACCCGTGACTGCGCCCAGTGCGCCTGCGCCGCGCCAAGCTCCGGGCTGTCCAGCACGACTAACGTATCGCCCGCGGAGACCGACGCCCCCGCGTCCACGGGGACGTGCCGTACACGACCCTGCGTGCGCGGCCCGACGTGACTGACTCGCGCGGCGTCGAACGTGATTGTTCCTGTGAGATAGAACGTGTCAGCGGGCATCGGCGCCACTGAGCCGACCACTATGCCGGCGGCCTCGCGCTGCGCTGAATCGAGAACGACAACAGAGGGCGATGTCGGAGTGGTGGCAGGCGGACGCTCCGGCGCGCCACAGGCAGCGAGGGCAGCGCTGCCTGCCAGCGCGCAAGCGAGGATCAGTCTCATGTCATGCTCCAGCATTGAGGAGAGCCATCAATTCCGCAGGGTCTACCGCAAGCGCCGCGGCAAGGTCGAACCAGGCGGTCCACGCTTCACCCAGCACTTCGAGGTATTCGAGCTGCGCCCCGACTGCGGTCGTCCGCAGCACCAACACATCGGTCAGGCCGGCTTCGCCCTCGCTGAGCGCGCGTTCGGTCAACGCAACGTTTTCATTTGCCGCACGGAGCACCTCGCCCACAAATCGCCGCTCGGCCGCGTGCGCTCGGATGAACCGCGCGGATGCGGCTACCACGTCAGCCAGAATGCTCCGCTCCACCGCGACGTGATCCGACTGCGCGCGACTCACCTGTCCATCGGCCGCGCCGATATTCGCGCGCTGCCGATACACCAGCGGAATGCTCAGCCCGACGGCGACGCCGAACAGGTTGTCCGTGCCAGCCTCGCGGCCGCTGAACGCCGACACGGCAAGATTGGGCACGCGCGCCCGGCGTGCGGCCGCTGCAAACCGCTGCGCGCCATCGCGGGCCGCCGCGCTCGCCATCAGGTCGGGGCGACGACTCAGGGCGTGCGCCAGCGCGCGACGCAGCACCACACTGTCCGCACCCGACGGCAGGTCCGGGATCTCGGGCATCGCCAACGTGCGCACGGTGGAGTCCTGCGGGAAGCCGAGCAACCTACCGAGATCGGCCGCCGCCTGGACCGCTTGTGCGCGCGCACGATCCGCGGCGCTCCGCGCCCGCGCGGCTTCAAGGACCACCACATTACGCTCGAGTCGATTGAACTCGCCGGCCGCGAACTGCTTGGTGGCAAAGTCAGACAGGCGTTCGGCAAACAGCGCTGCGGAGTCGGAGAGCGCGACGCGTCGTTCGGCAGTCGCCAGCGCGGCATATGCCCGCCGCGCGTCGAGCGCGGCATGGCGGCGCGCATCACTGACCATCGCCTCGGCGGCGCGGACCAGCGCCGCTGCTCCCCGGCCGCGAGCGAGCCACTGCCCGCCGATTTCTACGCTTTGGCTGAGCGACCATTGGCGGTCATAGACCACGCCAGGCGTGGACTGCCGGCGGACGCGGCCGAATTCGAGAATCGGGTTGTCCGGGACTGGCCATCGTGTTTCGGCCAGCAACCCTCGCGGCTCGCGCACGGCACCCTCGGCGGCCGCCACGTCCGGACTCCGCCGCACCGCGCGCGCGGTTGCAGCGTCAAGGCTCAACACCACCGTGTCCTGCGCAGCAAGAAACGCGGCGCCAACAAGCAAGGCAATCATGACTGCTCCGTCCGAAGCTCGCGCCGGAAACGGCCACGCCGCGCGTTGGAGGCGCAATGTGGACGTCGCAACCGGCGACGAAGGTGACGGCCCTCGGGTGTGAGGACCGCGAGTGATTGGGAGGCGCACGCGGGCGGGCGAAATCCGCGCGCGTGTTGCCTTCCGCAGGCGCCGCGGGCCGAGTCTCGCAGCCCTATCGCCCGGGATCTCGACTGGCTAGCGCGCCCGCATCCGCACTACGCGATCGGCGGGCGGGTCTGAGGGTCCTGCGTCACGCTGACCAGCGCGGCGGAAACACTCCGGGCTGGTGCGCCGCTGCGACCGGACGCCATCGGCAGCCGACACGCAAACACAGCGCCGGCGCCGTGCGCGTGCCCACAGTGGTCGAGGTGCATCGTGTGCGATGGTCCGTCCTGATCCAATGGGATCCCATCGCGATCCTGCGTCGCTGGCAACGTGTGCGTTCCGACCGCATTGCCGCCGAGCATTTCGGCAGACCCTGCCGCGTCTCCGTCATGGATATCGGGCACCGCCGTTTCCCACAGACCCGACGCCAGAGACACGCCGAGCAACAGCGCCCAGGCACGTCGCATTCCCGCTGACCAAATGAAAGGTCTAGAGGTCACGCAGACACCCGGAACACCCGACCAGCGAGCCGTCGACACATAGAGTGAGAGAGTACTCACTCGCCTGACGGGACGCAACAGAGCCAGCGCGACCACACGCGCGCCTCACGCCAGCCGCCTCGCCGCCCGCTCCTCAACCCACGACAACACCGTTGGCATCACGATCAGCGTGAGAATCGTAGACGAGATGAGCCCGCCAATTACGACCGTTGCCAGTGGGCGCTGGACCTCCGACCCCGCGCTTGTGGAGAGCGCCATCGGGACAAATCCCACGCTGGCCACCAACGCCGTCATCAACACTGGCCTGAGGCGCCCTTCGGCGCCTTGCCGGATGGCGTCGGCGACCGAGAGCCCCTTGGCGCGCAGCTGGTTGATATAGGTCAGCAACACCACACCATTCAGCACGGCGACGCCAAAGAGGGCAATGAACCCGACCGATGCGCTGAGATTCAGGTTGAGCCCGCGCACCCAGAGCGCGGCAATGCCGCCCACAAGCGCGAACGGCACGTTGAGCATCACGACCATCGCGTAGCGCATCGTGCCAAAACTGGCGTACAACAGGACGCCGATGAGAACGAGCACAACCGGCACGATGATGCCCAGCCGCGTCATGGCCCTCGCTTGATTCTCGAACTGCCCGCCGTACGTGACGTAGTACTCGGGCGGCATCGACACCCGCGCGGCAATCTCGCGCCGAAGCTCAGCAACAAGACCGCCGAGGTCGCGGTCGCGGACGTTCGCCTGCACGACGACGAATCGGCGGCCTGCCTCATGGTTGATCACCTCAGGGGCCTCCACCATGCGGAGCGAGGCGACCTGCGCCAGCGTAACCGTGCCGCCGCCTGGCGTGCGGATCAACGCCTGTCCCACCGCTTCAGGCGTACCCCGGTAGGCCGTCTCCAACCGCACGACCACGGGAAAGCGACGACGTCCGTCCACAATGGTTGTGGCTTGCATGCCCCCAATGCCCGTCTCCATCGCCTCACGCACATCGGCCACGTTCAGACCATGCCGTGCCAAGGCAGACCGATTCAGGTTCACCTCGAGCTGCATCGCGCCATCGGTGACACCGACAAACGCGTCCTCAGCGCCCCGCACCGAATGCATCACGGCAAGGATCTCATCCGCTTTCTGATTCAGGAGTTCCAGACTGTCGCCAAAGACGCGGATGCCGAGATCGGTTTTCACACCCGAGATGACTTCGTCAAGCCGCATGCGCATCGGTGCGCTGAACTCAAACCCGAGCCCCGGAATCTCCGAGAGCGCCGAATCCGCCTGCTCGAGGAACGCATCCATTGAGGCTGCCTTCCACTCGCTGCGTGGCGCGAAGTTGACGTAGACGTCGCCCTGGTTCAACGGCATGGTCTCTGTGGCCTCGCGCGGCCGACCCAGATTCGTATTCACGGAGGCCACCTCGGGAAATTTCCTGAGTGTGCGCTCGATTTCCTCCGACACGGCGATCCCGCCTGCCAGCGAGACGCTTGGCGCGCGACGCGTTTCGATCAAGAGATATCCCTCGTCAAGGCGCGGCATGAACTCCGTGCCAATGAATCGCAGGGAGATCACGGCAAATGCCAACGCGGCTGCCGAGACAGCGATGACCGGCGCGCGGTGGCTCAGCGCCCAGCCGAGCAAGCCCCGGTAGCGTTGCTGCAGTCCGATGAACCAACGAGCCTCGTGGTAACTGCCCGGCGACATCCGCGCAAACAGGTACGATGACACGGCGGGGATGTACGCCAAGGCCAGCAGGAGCGACGCCAGCACGGCCGCGCACACCGTGAACGCCATGGGCCGGAACATCCGGCCTTCGAGTCCTTCGAGTGTGAAGATCGGGATGTACACCGCCACGATGATCGCCATCCCGAAGACGATCGGCCGCCCGACTTCAAACGCGGCCTCGCGCAAGATCGCTGCCTGGTCGACCGCCGCCTCACCCGCCGCCGCGCGCTCATCGGCCACGCGGCGCATGAAGTTTTCCATCATCACCACGCTGGCATCGACGATCAAGCCAAAGTCGAGCGCGCCGAGACTCATCAGGTTGGCCGTCACCCCAAAGAACCGCATAGCGATGAACGCCGCGAGCAGCGCGAGCGGAATCACCGACGCGGTGACCAGCGATGCCCGCCAGTTGCGGAGGAACAGCAGCAACACCGCGACCACGAGCAGCGCGCCCTCGGTCAGGTTCCGGAAGACCGTCGCCGTCGTGCGGTCCACCACGTCACCCTGACTGTAGAAGGTGCGAATGGCGATTCCCGCCGGCAGCAGCGGACGGATCTCCTCAATGCGTTCTTTCACGCGGTTCACGACTTCATGCCCGTTCGATCCCTTCAGCATCAGAATCGTGGCCGAGAGCGCCTCGCCGCGCCCGTCGCGCGTGACGGCCCCGAATCGCGGTCGCGGCCCGATGGTCACGCGTGCCACGTCGCGCATGAACACGGGAGTCGTTCCGCGCGTGGCAACCACGACATTCGCCAGACCCGCAGAGTCAGCCACCCGACCCAGTCCACGAATGGAGAGCCGTTCACTCCTATCCTCGATATAGCTCGCCCCGAAATTCGCATTATTGGAGGCGAGCGCCCGCTCAAGGTCATCGAGCGTCAGATCGTGCCCTGCCAGCCTGGAAGGGTCGGCGAGCACCTCGTACTGCTGGTCCATGCCGCCCCAGGAGTTCACGTCGGCCACACCAGGAACGGTGCGAAGCAGCGGACGAATCAGGTACTCTTGCACATTGGACAGTTCAATCAGCGAAAGCGTGTCGCGCGCATCGCCGGTGGACTCGACAAGATACTGGAGCACCTCGCCCATAGCGGTTGAGGGCGGGCCGAGCATCGGCACAGCTCCCTCGGGCAGTTGCCCCATGGCGTCCTGCATGCGCTGCTGAACGAGGTTGCGCGCGAAGTAAAAGTCCACGTCATCCTCGAACGTGATGGTCACGACGGAGAGCGACGCTTTGGAGGCCGACCGCACACTCAGGGTGTGTGGCAAGCCGAGCATCGTCAGTTCCATCGGATACGTCACTTCCTGCTCGACTTCCTCCGGCGAGAGGCCCGGAACCGTCGTCATCACGAGTACCTGATTTGGCGTCAGGTCGGGAAAGGCGTCGGCGTTCATCGTGACAAACGCCCACACGCCGCCCGCCACGAGCATGAGTGTCACCGCGATCACCGCGATCCGGTGCCGAATCGATGCGGCGATGAGCCGATTGGTCATACTGAGCGATGCCATCATCTCACATCACCATTTCGGGCATGGCGCCCAGCTGGATGGCCGCCTTCACCGTAAACGCTCCGCGAGTCACGATCAGATCTCCCGGCTTCACACCGTGGGTCACGGCGATCCGCCCGCCGGACCGCGGGCCGACGGTCACCGCATGTGCGACCAGTGACGCGCCGCCGCTTGCATCAGGCAATGCGAGAAATACCACCCACTTGCCGCCGAGTTGCTGCACGGCGTCGTCTGGCACCACCACGCCCATCGTGCGGGGCGCACCCTCGACCAACGCGCTCGCCAGCATCTCCGGTTTGAGCCGGCCGCCGACATTGTTCACCCGAACCCTGACACCGAGGGTGCGCGTGTTCGCATCAAGCGCGGCGCCAATGGCCTCGATCGGTGCGCCGAGCGTCTCGGCTGCAAACGCCGTGAGCGAAAAGCGCACGCGAGCACCAACGGAAAACAACGACGCAAGCTGTTCGGGTGCTTGCACCTGGAGCCAGAGGCTCGACGGATCCGTGACGACTACCAGCGGACTGCCCGCCTCGACCACCGTGCCGGGGACCGCCATACGCGTGAGCACGACGCCCGTCAGCGGCGATGTAACACGTAGTTCGCCGCCGCTGTATCCAGTTGCGCCAAACTGCTCCGCGATGCTTCGCGCGCGGGTCGCCTCGGACTCGGCCTGCACCAGCGCCGCGCGAGCGAGTTCGGCGTCAGCAATCGCGCGTTCGTATTCTTGCCGCGGGATCGCCTTTAGCGCCAGCAGCCGGTCGGCGCGGCCGCGCGCGCTTGTCGCGTAGGCGGCCTGGGCGCGCTGTGCGCTCAATGCCGCTTCGGCGCTAGCCGCCTCGGACTGTGCGCGCGCCGCCTCCGGACTGACAAGCGTGACCAACGCCTGGCCCCGAGTCACGCGATCGCCCGGGTTCACCAGCACAGCAACTACTCGCCCGCCAACCGGAGCACCCAGCCGAGCAGTCTGGTCTTCATTGGGAACCAGCAGGCCCGGCAGCACAGCGCTGACCGACATAGTCCCGGACTTTGCCGCCCCCCATGAGATCTTTCCCTTCGCGATTTGCGCCGCCGTCAGCGCGATCGCACCGAGCGAGTCGTCGCCAGGGGCTGGCATGTCCATCCCGGGCATTCCGGCCATCCCGGGCATTCCGGCCATCCCGGGCATTCCGGCCATCCCGGGCATTCCGGCCATCCCGGGCATTCCGGCCATGCTGGCCGCATTTGCGCTGTCGGCAGGACCTGCCGCCTTTGCGGTGTCGTTCGCGTTTCCGCCGCAGGCCGCGCCTGCAAGTGTGGCGATGCAGAGCAAGGCGTTCCGTGTGATGTGCATTATCGGCTCGTTCCGTCGGTGAGCGACGGTGTTGAGGAAAGGTCGGCGCCGAGGGCGGCGAGCAACGCATAGGCGCTGTCTCGCTGCGCGGCGATGAGTTGTGCGAAGGCCATATGTGCCTCGCCCCAGGCCCGGGCTGCGTCGAGCAACTGCATCAGCGGAATAGCCCCCTCGCGGTAGGCTCCCAACGAGATGCGCCGCGCGTCATCGGCCTTCTGCAGAAGGTCGGGTCCACCGCCAGGCGTCGGCGATGCGATGCGGAGCGCACTGGCGGTCAGTGCCGCGACCGCAGCCTCAGCCGCGGCAACCTGGGCGCGAATCCGGCGCTCGGTGCCAATCAAGTCTTGTCGCGCAACCTCGCGCTCTGCCGAGGCGCGGGCAATCTCACCACGATTCTGGTCGAACAGTGGAAAGGGCAGGCTTGCACCGATGACCAGAGAGCTTGTTCCTGCCATGGTCCTCGTACCCACCATCGCGTCAGCCTGGCGAACAATCGACAGGCGCTCAGCAGTGACCCCCGCAGCGGCGCCGGACACGCGTTCACGCGCAGCGACGAGTTCCGGATGAGAGCTACGCGCCTGCGTAGTTCGCGGGATCGCGAGCGGAGCTGTCGGCACGGAAACCGAGACGGGCTGCGCGGCGAATTCGTCGGGGAGAAACTGCGCGAGATCGCTGCGCGCGCGCGCGAGGTCCGCTTCCATGAACGCCAGAGCGGCGCCGGCCTGCCCGCGCTCCACTTCGGCCCGAATCAAATCCGCTTCGGCGGCGGCCCCTTCACGAACACGGGCAGCATTGTACACCACCAGTGAGTCGAGCCACGCGACCAGATCCCGACCCACGGTCACCGCGACCTGGGCCGCGCCCACACGATGAAATGCCCGCGCGGCGTCGAGCAGCACCTGTTGGCGCGTCGCGGCTGCGTCGCCAACAGCCGCGCGGTAGTCCGCGTTTGCGCGACTGCGGCGCGGACCCCAACGATACAGCGGATCGAGCGGAATCGTCGCAGTGAGCATCGCCTCGCGCTCGAGGATCGGGTTCACCCCAGGGGATGCCTGTTCCACCTGATAGCCGATCAGAGGATTGCCCAGAGATCGAGCCGTGGTTCGACTCCCCGCCGCCGCGCGCACGCGAGCATCCGCGGCCATAACTACGGGTTGCGTGGTGACGTACCGGAAGACCTCAGCGAGAGATAGCGCGGCACGCGCGGCCCCAGCCGGTGCATCCTGGGCGGATGCAGTGGCGGCGGTCGCCATCAGCGTGGGAATCCAGAGAACCGATCGAGCACGCCGGAGCGCGCGAGATGTACGTGTCTGCATTGGAGGGCTCGGTGTGAGTGTCGTGGGCTGGACGTGCGACTCAGTCACGGTGCCAGCACCACGGTCCCGCCCACTCGGCAACGCGAGGTGCGGGAAGCTGTTCCCTGCTACGCGCGTTGCGGAGGGGGAACGAGGGGCACGCGGACTTCACTCGGGAACGACGCGACGAGCGGCCCCGGCGCGCGCCCCGGCAGGGGCGGCGCCAGTATTACTGAAACGACTCGAGGCGACGGTGCGAGGCAGTTGGTGCACGAGCATGCACTGTCATCCGATGGGTTCGTCACGGTCGCGGCACCCGCTCCACTCCCGGGAAGTTGCTCGCCGCCTGCTTCAACCGTGCCAGCCGAAGTGTCACCACTGTCGGCGCAGTCCATCGCGACCACCCCATCGGCAGCGAAGAGTGACGCGATGATCGGCTCAAAGCCGCAGCACCCGAGCGACCACACGGTTACCAGCCCGGTGAGCGCTCGAGTTACGCGTGCGAAAAACGAAGGAGGCCGCATCATGGTCGCTGAATACGAACACTACGACTTGGAACCGCCCCGAACAACCCAACTGTCGCCAGCGCTGCCAGGGCCGCACCCATGGAAAACGCCGCCGCTGGCCCCATCCTGTCCCACACGACTCCGAAGATCAGCGATGCCGGCAGTGCCGCAATCCCGATCGCGAAGTTGAACCATCCGAACGCCGTGCCCCGGCGCGCAGCAGGAACAAGGTCGGCAACCAGGGCTTTCTCCGTTCCCTCGGTGAGTCCGAAGAACAGCCCATACACCGCAAAGAGTGCCCAGGCCTGCCACGCCGCAGTGGCAAACGCGAAACCGAGATAGACGGCCGCGTAGAGCGTCCAGCCCGCCACAATGAGCGGCCTCCTGCCGTATCGATCCGACAGGGCGCCCCCGGGAGTGCTTGATATCGCCTTCACGAGATTCAGCATCGCATACAGGATCGGGATCAACATGACGGGTACACCGAGCTGTTGCGCCCGGATCAGCAAAAACGCGTCGCTCGAAGCCCCAAGCGTGAATACGAAGACGACGCTGAGATAGCGCCAGAATGTGCCTCCGAGCGGCGTGCCGGGCCCGGGTGATGTCACGGGCGATTCTGGTCCGGTTCCAGTCGTCGCTCCACGCACGGCCGCGGCGGACTCTGGCGCGCCGCGCCGTTCGCGTACAAATACGAATAACACCACAACCGAAAGCACACCTGGCACCGCCGCCCACAAGAAGACAGAGCGCATCGGGACCTGCGCCATCTCGTAGAGCAGCCAGGCCACGAGCGGCCCCAGCACCGCCCCGACGTTGTCCATGGCGCGGTGAAATCCATACGCGCGGCCCCGCTGGGTGGGCTCGCTCGAATCCGCCAACAACGCATCGCGAGGCGAGGTGCGAATCCCCTTCCCCGTGCGGTCGGTCATGCGCACGGCAAGCGCATGCCAAGGCACTGCTGCAAAGGCCAAGAGCGGGCGCGCGACTGCGGAGAGCACATAGCCGGCCACAACGAGCGGCTTCTTGAGGCGTACGCGGTCCGCCCACCACCCGCTCGCCAACTTCAGCAGCGAACTGGTGGAATCGGCCACGCCCTCAATCGCGCCCAGGAACGTTGCGCTTGCGCCGAGTGTGGTCGTGAGGAAGATCGGGAGGAGCGGGTAGATCATCTCGCTGGCGACGTCTGCGAGAAGGCTGACAACTCCCAGCGCCTTGACGTTGCGCGAGAGCGTCACCCGGGATGTGCGAGCTCCAGGCGATGCCGATGCGCCAGGCGCCGGGATGGGCCGCTCAGCCACCGCGCGCGTCCGATCCGGCAGGCGCGCCGGGCATCGTGTGCAGAAACCGCGCCCGCGATGCGCGCGCGTCAAACGCAACCTTGAACGCGGCTTCCCACTCCGGCAGAAATGCATCGAGTCGCGCGGTGGGGACCATGGCCCACACCGCGCCGCCGAACCCTGCACCAAACGCCGACGCGGCTGCCGCGCCAAGTTCGCGTGCCGAGCGCGCGAGATGGATTGTCGGGGCCACCTGATTCTCCAGCGCGCCCTCGGCCAACGACTGCGAACGATCGACCAGCGTACCAACGCGCGCCAGGTCGCGGGCACGCAGCGCATCCATCACGCCCGGTACAATGACGTCGCACTCCTCGCGAAACTGGGCGAGCCGCTTCACGAGATACTCAGCGCTCACCGGCGCTCCGCTCGCGTTGGTCGCGATGTGCACCAGCCGTTCCGGAGCGTCGGCGCCACTGGCCAGCGCTGCGGCGAGCGTGGCATCGCTGCGATACGTGACGCCATTCCACTGCCGCACGAGCCAACGCACCGCGTCGGCCGCACGATTGTATGCCGCCTGCGCGTTGCCCGTCTTCGATGCGCGCACACCGCTCACCCCGATCGCCAGCGTATGGTCGGCCGGCCAGGGCGCCCACCCCTCTTCGCGGGCGGGGATGTACGAGAACTGCCCCACCATCCCGGCACGTGCGCAGACGATCGCCACGTGATCCTGCGCGCCGCCGCGCACGCCAACCCCTTCGTCACCGGCGAACGGCCCATGCGGCGC
>Ga0207952_1001093_pt1 | contig 13357 bp, 12 predicted proteins | sample SubbioR12Aug_8Ca_FD_184831 | JGI IMG/M metagenome (GOLD analysis project Ga0207952, IMG submission 184831) | Serpentinite rock and fluid subsurface biosphere microbial communities from McLaughlin Reserve, California, USA - CR12Aug_8Ca (SPAdes) | ecosystem: Environmental > Terrestrial > Deep...
CAGGCTGGCGTCGTGGGTCCCATGACACGCGCGGCAATCGCGGCGGCGTGCCATGCCACAGCAACAGCGCAGGTGACACAATCCATACCTGTGAATTCCTGTTTCTTCGGCACGACGATGGTCGCACACGGCGCGTCGGTCACGGCATACCTCAACCCGGCTGCGGACGCGCTCGGTATCTGCGAGAGCGAAGTGCGGACGTGCCGGAGCGGCTACTTGAGCGGCTCATTTCAGAACGGGTCGTGCACGGCACGTGACGCTGGCCGCCGTTCGTGCGCGTTTGGCAATTTCTCGATCGAGCACGGCGCAAGCGTCCTCGCTTATCACACATTGACCCCCGCCGACGCCTGTGAGTCGCAGATCCGCACCTGTTACGACGGCTCGCTTTCCGGCAGCTACGAACACGCGTACTGTTTCGTGCAGGGGACGAATGCGACGCAAACGGCGAACACGAATACGACTGGCGCGACCACGACCACAACCACGACGAATACGAATACGGGTACGGGTACGGGTACGGCATCTGCCGCTTCTTGCACATGGAACGGGCAGACGTACACAGGGGGGCAGACGGTAACAGGGTCCGGTATCACCTATACCTGCGAGACCGGCGGCGTGTGGGTCGGTAAGGGGCTCGCGCCATACGCGACATATATCGGCGTCGAAACGGGGAACAGCAATTACGCCAATAATTTCGCGTACTCGCGTTTCGGCCTCACGCCACGCCGCGGCAATTCGCCGCTCGGAGTTTCCGCGTACGCATATGTCGCGTACGGCATGGCGAGTTGCGGCTCGCACACGATCAATTGGGGCGACGGCACGGTGCAGACGTATCCGCGCACGTCCGGCTGTCTCTCGGTGGGCGATGCGGTCAAATCGTATCCGCACACATACATGTCGCCAGGCACCTACACAGTGACCTTCACGCAGGAAGCGACGACGGTGCCCGTTACCGTCTTGGTGCGTGTTGAATAGCTATTCGAAAACAGCGTTCTTCTCGAACCACGCCTTTAATTTCGTGACATCGCCCCTGCGGTCGCTCGAGCCAAGGACGATGATCGCGACGCGCGCGGGTTCTTCCGTGTTTTGTACCGGCACATCGAAAACCGCGAGCATCGTCTGCTTTGCTTCGTCAGTGTAGCCGGTTTTTCCTCCGAGGAACGACTGGTCTTTGGCAAAGACGTTGAGGTTCGGCAACGGATACGCACGGCCGCTTTTCGCGACCACTGATTTCGATTTCGTACGGGTGATTTCGAGAAATTCCGGCGCTTCCTTCGCGATATGCTGCGCCAAAGTGACGAGGTCCCGCGCGGATGCGTTGTTTTTCGGCGAGAGGCCGGAGGAATCATTGAGGAGCGTCTCGTCCATGCCGACATCATGCGCAATGCGGAGCATCACGCGGACGAACTCGTCGCCGCCTCCTGCGCGCTCCAAAGCGTACGCGACGGAATTGTTGCTCTCCATAAGGAGGGGATAGAAAAGGTCGGCGACGGTGAAGGTCTCGTCGCGTTGGATGGAGCCGGGCGTGCCTTCCGTTTGCGCCCGGTCGGCGCGGGTGATCGTCACCTCTTCGTCGGGTCGCAGGGTCTCGCGGGCGGCAAGCGCGACGAGGAGTTTCGAAATCGAGGCGATAGGGAGAGGGGTATCGGCTTCTTTTGATGCGTAGACGTGTCCGGTATCGAGGTCAGCCACGATGTATGCGGTCGCGGAGACCTTGGGTGCCGCTGCGGTCGTTTGGATGTGCGGTGTTTCCGCCGTGGGCGTTGTCGTCGGTGTCGGTAGTGGCGCAGGCGTTGGAGCGGGAGAGAGGGCGGCCGTCGCGGCTGCGGCCACGACGCCCGCATCACCCTCGTCGTCATTGAGGAGGATACTGCTCGCATACACCGTCCCATACCGTACGCCCACGAGGACGACCGCAAGGACGGCGAGTACCTTCATGCCGGTCAAAAATCCATGCGTATCAAAGGAATGTGGACGATAGTGCATTAGCCGTATTGTACGTGACTTCATCTATGCCTCCAATCCTGTCCACATGGAAAAATTGCCCTCCTTCCTCCGGTGTGCGATCGTTAGGGGACATGTACGCGAAACGCATTTCACGCGCCGTTGCCGCTTTCTCCGTCTTCGCGCTGTTGTTTGCTTCCGCTCCGCAAGCGTCGCTCGCACAAGTGCCGAACGTCGGCGGCGCGGGCTCCGCCTCAGGCGCGTGCCCGAACCTCACTCGCGACCTTGAGCGGGGGATGAGCGGCACCGACGTCCAGCAGCTTCAATTGTTCCTTGTTGCCCGCGGGCACCTTTCGCAAGCAGATTTCAATACCGGTCCGGGGACGTTCGGCGGTCGCACCGCCGCGGCGGTGCAGCGATTCCAGGCGGCAAACGGCGTCCCGGCTACTGGGTATGTCGGCCCTCTCACGCGCGCGGCGATCGCACGCGTCTGTGGCGGGGGAGGCGGGGGCGGCGGTCTCCCGGCGGGCGTCTCGATGTCGGCAACCCCAACAAGCGGCAATGAGCCACTCAACGTCGTCTTCACGATTAATGCGTCAGCCGGCTACTGCGGCAACTACTCGCTCGACTTCGGCGACGGCGCGTTCGAGGACATGAAGAATTTCTGCGGAACGCGGACGCTCTCTCATACGTACAGCGGGCAGGGGACGCGCACGGCACGCCTCGAGCGGTTCCAGGGTTCTGCGCGCTCGCAGGTTGCGATCGTGAACATCACGACCGGCGCGGGAACCGTTTCGACGCCGACCTGCACGATGACGCTCTCGAAGAATACGGTCGTGCGGGGCGCAACGACCACCGTCTCGTGGACCTCAAGCGGCGCGACGAAGGCAACGTGGGATGACGGCAAGGAGACGGGAACTTCCGGCAGCCAGGAGCTGCGCGACCTCGCGACGACGACCACGAAATCCATCACTTTCCGCGGTGAAGGGGGAACCAAGAAGTGCTCCGTGACCGTGAGCGTGACTGCGCCACCCTCGGGCTCCGTCGTGGTGACGGGGAACGCGACGGCGAACGGCTCCGTTGCCGAATTGCCGACCGCAGGGCAGAGCGCATACAAGCTCGCGGAATTCCAACTCAAGACTGATACGAAAGAGGCGGTTGTTATGAAAAAATTAGTTTTCACGCTCCGCAACCAGACAAGCGATAGGGCACCAGGCGCCGCGAAAGTCTCGAATTACCGCGTCACCGTCGGCACGGCGTCTTTCACAGTTTCGACTGCGGTGAATGGCGTGCAAGAGACGGGCACTGTCGCGCTCGGAAATGGCGTCACCATCCCCGCGAACCAATCCCTCGGCGTCGCCATCTTCGCCGATGTCGTCCCGAATTCTGGGGGACATCTCGACCTCTGGATCTACCCAGCTGACACGCAGTTCGTGGGCGCAACGTCGGGCGCGACGATCACGCCGACCTCGCAGGTGACAAACCGCGTGGATGCCGAGCTCCTCTACTGGAGCGGTTGGCTCGCGGTGCGTACGCCGAAACCGGTTGCAACGACGGAAGACAAAGGCCCCCTCAAGGCATGCTACATGGACGGGCAGGGCTATGATGCGGAGACGATTCCTAACAGCTGCAGCCAATATGGATGGGCAGCTGTTGATGTTAATACGCAGAACGCTGACCCGATATGCAAGAAGCTCATGAACAACGAGCTTGTCTGCACCGCGAACGGCTGGAACGGCGGCTCATGGGGCGCAGGATATGCGAACGGCAAATACACGGTGGGCTGCACGTCGCACAACGGCCTCCTTATCCCGGGCAACATGAAGGTCGGCGGCAACAAGTGTTTCGTCGATGACGCGACGGCGACCAACTGCGAATCGCTCTACATCTGCAAGCGCGACGGCTGGTGGCGGCTCGATGGCAGCGGATTCGAAGTCGAGAAAGTAACGTACAAGCCATGGGTCGCGCCGGAAGTCTTCTATCCGAGTTATCCGATGGGATACTAACAAGGAATAGTGAAGTTGGCGGGAGCTGCCTCCCTGTTGAATCGCCCGGTGCGCCACGTGGAATACAGAAAAAGGGTATGCAATTTACTGATACGATTGCCGCATGAAGGACACGTTCCTCCAGTCGGAGATCCAATCGCGAAATGCCGCGCCGCCCGTACCGCCGCCGGTGCGCCATCCCCTGCGGCCGTTCGTGCTCGGAGCGCTTCTCATCCTCTTTCTCGGCGCGGGATGGGGGACATATCGTGCGATCTCGTTCGAAAAGGCTGAAAAGGAAGCAGCCGCCGAGCGCGAGCTTGCGCGGGCAACGGCGCGCGCGCAGTTCACGGACGCGCTCGCGAAGCTGCCGAACATGGCCGACCGCACCGTTGCCGACGGCTTTTGGTACGCGTATACCGACGCCGACGGCAACGAACACATCTTCAGCTTCGATTTGGAGCGCGAATCGCTCCGCGGGCTTTCGGACACAGAACGCGCGCGCATGATGGAGATGATCGCTGGTGCGCGCATCATCGAGACAACCGACATGCGACAGCTCCGTAACGAGGAGTTACCAGCCAACCTCCAGTTCCACAATGAGCTCTATTCTTTTGGCACGGCGGGGAGCACGTCGCTCGAATTGAAAAATGCACTCGAAGCGAAGGTGCGCGGGAAAAACGCAACGTCGGCTGACCTCACGCGTCTCGCCTATATTTATGAATTGGAAGGGAATTATGCACGCCGCGACGCGCTCCACGCCGAAAATTGCGCGCGCTTCACATTGACTTGCGCCGACGCGACCGACGTCGCGCTCGACGGGCGCGTCGTGGACGGCAGGGGCATCCCCGTCCCCGGCGCGCGCGTGGAGGTCATCAGCCGGCCTGACATCCCACCCGTCACGACTGACGCGAACGGCCGCTACAAGGTGAAGACCGGGGCGATGGAGATGGAGAAATTCCGCGTGAAGGCGTCGAAGCGCAATTTCTCCGACGGCTATGGCACCGCGCTCGTGCTCTCCAAGGGGAAACTGCTCTACCACGTGGAAGACATTGCCATCGAAAGCCCGATGCAGGTCGTCACCGTCGATTTTGTGAAAAAAACGGTGAGCGGGGCCGGTAACTCGCTCGACGCAGCCGGAAACCTCGTCCTCACGACGCCGCGCAGCCGCTACGAGATCCCGGAAGGGGCGATCGTTGACGCGAACGGGAAGCCGTACGCTGCGGGGCCCATCGACATCTACCTCTACGAATTCACGAAGGGGGATCCGCCCGAAAGCCTCACGAACTCGGACACGTTTGACGAAGTCGTCGGCTACGCGGGCGACCTCATGAAAACCTTCGGTATGCCGTACATCCAATTTTTCACCGCGGAAGGCGTTCCGCTCGACGTGCGCTCGTCGAAGCCGATGCGCCTTACCTATACAATCGCGGACATGGAAGCCTTGCGCACGAACCAGGACGGCATCTACCGGCCGCTCACGAAAGCGGACATGGAAGTGCTCGTCGCCGCGTCGGTCGGGCAGCCAAGTCGCATCGACCGCGAATTCCTTATCAACAACCGCATGCTTCACTTTCCGGCGTTTTGGGTGTTTGATAGGAGACGAGGGGTGTGGGACAATGTCGGGATCGCGGTACTCGACGTCGAGGGCACCATCCAATCTCCTTTTTATACGGTCCGCGATTGATACTGTATATTTCACTATGGAAACCATCCAGATGCATGAGCCGGAGGCGGCGCAACAGCCGCAGCCGCAACTGCCGGAGAACAGTAACCGAAATACGTACATCCTCGGGACGCTCATCCTCATCGCCGCAGCCGCAGCGGCATCATTTTTCGTCATCCGTGACGTCCAGGCAAACGCCGACTACATCTGCACCTATATCAGCGAGGACCGTGGCGAATGCGCGAACGGCAGTTGGAGCTCGTGGACTGTCGCATCCGAGACGCCTGACGCGACGCAGTGTGCCATCTCCAAAGTCGAAAAGCGCACGTATACCGGGACGCGCGTCACGCGCCACATCATCCAATACTTGAACCGCCGCACGGCGTGTGATCCGGGCTTCTCGCAACAGCAGGTAGGGGACACGGGCGGCGAGAGCGGTTTCCACGGTGGCACCATCATTTCCGAATCAGTCTCGTGCCAGATCGAAGAGACGCGGACGACCCGCGCGGCAGGATCGGGACCGAACTGCGGTGTGACCACGACGACCAGTGTCGGCACTGATACGGGGCAGATCACCGGGTCTACAAAAGATTTGACGAGCAAGGAGGAGATAACGCAATTCAGGAAATCGATGATCGCGGGCGCGATCTTTGCGAGGCCGTCCTTGGTGAAATCCGGCGGCACGACGCTTGTCACGTGGCAGACTCGCGAGGTCACCTCGTGTACGGTAACCGGGACGAACGGCGATTCGTGGACCGGGACCGCGGGTGAGCAGACTTCCGGCACAATCGTGGAGGAGACCGTCTACACCCTGAGCTGCATCGCCTTCGACGGCTCGACAGTCACCGATACCGTGACCGTCATCGTCGCCCCGACGTTCGTAGAGGAATAGGCCCCTATTCACTTGCGCCCCACGCATGTTTTGCTAGTATGCAGGCACGCACGCTCTGTGCGTATTTCTTTGCCCCTTTCTCTGTGCGGATTAGCGACCCGCCGGTAAAAGCCGACAGAAGCAGAGACGGAACCAGCAGGGAAAGTACCGGAGCACTCAAAAGCGTTGGCACTTGGGCTTATAGCCCAGTTATTAATTAGTAAGAAATAATCATATGGCAGGAGAATTTCAGCGAACGAAGCCGCACGTCAACGTCGGCACGATCGGCCACGTCGACCACGGCAAGACGACTCTCACCGCCGCGATCCTCAACGTCCTCTCGAAGGCCGGCGGGGGATATAGCGCGCAGGTGAAGGGCGTCGACCAGATCGACAAGGCACCGGAAGAGAAGGCGCGTGGTATCACCATCTCGCTTTCCCACTCGGAATACGAGACGCCGGCTCGCCACTACGCGCACGTTGATGCGCCGGGCCACGCCGACTACATTAAGAACATGATCACGGGTGCCGCCCAGATGGACGGTGCCATCCTCGTCGTCGCAGCGACTGACGGTGTCATGCCGCAGACGCGCGAGCACATCCTTCTTGCAAAGCAGGTCGGTGTGCCGAAGATCATCGTCTTCCTCAACAAGGTGGACATGGTTGATGATAAGGAACTTGTGGACCTCGTCGAAGAGGAAATCCGCGACCTTCTCGACAAGCAGGGCTTCGACGGCAAGAACGCGCCGGTCATCCGCGGTTCGGGCCTCAAAGCTCTCGAAAACCCGGACCAGGGCAACGAATGGTCGGGGAAGGTGATGGAACTCGTGAAGGCTCTCGACGAGTACATCCCGGAACCGGTCCGCGAACTCGATAAGCCGTTCTTGATGGCAATCGAAGACGTGTTCTCGATCGAAGGCCGCGGCACCGTCGTCACGGGCCGTATCGACCGCGGTATCGTCAAAGTCGGCGAAGAAGTCGACATCATCGGTATCAAGGATACGGTGAAGACGACCGTGACTGGCGTCGAAATGTTCAACAAGTCCCTCCAGCAGGGGCAGGCGGGAGACAACGCCGGCGTCCTCCTTCGCGGTTTGAAGAAGGAAGACGTGCACCGCGGGCAGGTCCTCGCGAAGCCGGGATCGGTGAAGCCGCACACGGAATTCGAAGCGGAAGTCTACATCCTCACCAAGGAGGAAGGCGGCCGCCACACGCCGTTCTTCACGGGCTACAAGCCGCAGTTCTACATCCGCACGACGGACGTGACGGGCGAAGTGACGCTCAAGGAAGGCGTGGAGATGGTCATGCCTGGGGACACGGTCACCTTCAAGGTGAAGCTCGTGGGACCTATCGCCATGGAAGAGCAGCAGCGCTTTGCTATCCGCGAAGGCGGGAAGACGGTTGGTGCCGGCGTTGTGACGAAGATCACGGCGTAATCCAAACGCTCAAATCGCAAGCAAAGGCTTGCACGAAAAATCCGTCCGAAAGGACGGATTTTTCGTGCAGTGACTTTTTCAGGCTATACTCACGCAATACCAGTACCATCAAATGCTATGAAAAAATTCGTCGTCATGTATCGCGTGCCAGTGGAAGTCATGGAGAAGTGGAAGAAGGAAACGCCGCCGGAAGAAATGAAAGCGCAAGGCCAGAAATTGGAGAAAGAGATGTTCGCGTGGTTCGACAAGAACAAAGGCGCGATCGTTGACCAAGGCAACCCGCTCGGCAAGAACACGCGCATGGACCACTCAGGCGCAAAACCCGAAACCAACGACCTCAATTTCTACAACGTCGTCCAGGCTAACTCGATAGACGAAGTGATTGCTATGCATAAGGACAATCCGCATGTCTCGATCCCGGGCAGCTACCTCGATATCATGGAAGTGCCGGAGGTGAAGATGTAGCCAGTACATTGCACGAAAGGCCCGCTTTAAGGCGGACTTATGCACGGGTATGGGGACAACTACTGTATCTCTGGGAGATTGGCGTACAATTCAAGCATGAACACGTCTATGGCTGCTAGTATAGCAGGCATTGTCCTCGTTAGTGCAGGCTTTGCATTCGCCCAAACCTCCGTTTCCGATACGCTATTGAACGCGTTGAGCGGAAAAAGTACGCAGGCATCAGCGACTACGCCCACGGATCCGAATTCGCGAGAATACAAGGCAGCGGTCGCAAACGTGCAAGCCCTTATCGCGCAACTCACAAAAGTCCTGGCTGATCTTATCGCCAAACGCGCCGCGGCGCCGCAAACGTCGCTGTGCGACCCAATCACGCGGCCTCTTGCGGTCGGCTCGCGCGGAGCCGACGTCCTCTGCCTCCAGCGCTTCCTCATCAAAGAGGGCCATCTTGCCTCCGACCTCGCGACCGGTTTTTTCGGTCCCCTCACCGCAGCTGCCGTCCAGCTCTACCAGAGTACAAAAAATATTGTGAGCGGGGGGAATGCGGATTCAACCGGCTATGGTGTCGTTGGTCCGAAGACTCAGGCAGCGATCAATCTGGCGCTCGGCAACTTTACGTCGTCCGTGGATGCGGTCGGATCCTGCGCGCTTGATGGGGTCGTGCTCACGCATGGTGCGACCGGTTTCTTCTATGCATCAAAGACTGCGGCGAAACCGAGTGATTGCGTGTCGCTCCCGCGTACCTGTTCGAATGGCGTCTTGGGCGGATCGAATAACCTTAAGTACGCGACATGCGCAGCCGGCGTCAGCGCTACTGCGGCGTGCACCTTCGGTGGCTACACCCTCTCGCATGGCCAGTCCGTCACCGCATACCAGTCTTCGTCCGTCGCCGCAGGGAGCGTCTGTCTTTCCGAGACGCGCACATGTTTGAATGGTACGCTTTCCGGTTCCCATACCAATGTCACGTGCGGTGTGCAGGGATCCACATCCTGCTCCTTCAACGGCCTCACGCTCACCAGCGGCCAGTCGGTAACCGCCTACCAAGCGGCAACTGTCGCGTACGGACAATCGTGCGTATCGCAGACGCGTACCTGCTCGAATGGAAGCCTCGGAGGATCATATGCGTTCACCGCATGCACGGTGGCAGCGGCTCCCGCAGCTGCAAGCTGCACGCTCGATGGCGTGACGCTGCAAGACGGCCAGTCCGCAACCTTCTACACGGCATCTTCCGTTGCTTTTGGCGGAAGTTGCTCGAGTATCGGCGTCACGCGCACGTGCTCGAATGGCACCTTGAGCGGCAGCTCGGCAAACAATAAGTCATCATGTTCCGTCGCCGCAGCAGGGAGCTGCATCTTTAACGGCCAGTCGGTTGCGCACGGAGCATCGGTTACCGCATACCAAGCTTCAAGCGTCGCATACGGTCAAAGCTGCACTTCACAATCACGCACCTGTTCGAACGGGACGTTAAGCGGTACGTATACCTACGCCTCGTGTTCAGTTGCTTCAGCATCAAGCGTGACTCCAGGATCACAGACATTTACTGCATCCGGTACCTTTACGGTGCCGGCGCATAATACGCTCACTGCGCAGTGTTGGGGTGGAGGAGGAGGCGGGGCTAATAGTTTTTTACACTCAAATTATTTTCCTGGAGAGTCACTGCCCGGATACTACGGTGGTACGGGTGGCCAGTCTTCGTTTAACGGCACACTCATAGCAAATGGCGGTGCAGGCGGGTCACTAGCAATAGCATCAGAAGGTCAAGGGTATACGCCTGGATCAGGGGGTGCTGGTGGCACCGCTTCAGGCGGTGATGAAAATACTGCCGGTGCAGCGGGAACAGCCGGAGCTACAGATGTTGTGTACGTATCATCCGGCTCGGGAGGTACAGCTGGCGGATCGGGCGGAGGTGTGGGAGGTGCAAGCAATACGTATGGTGAGGGAGGCTGCCAATCACTTTCCTGCGACTCCCCGGGGAATGCGGGTTCAGCACCTGGTGGCGGAGGAGGCGGTGCCGTCGGCACAGGCAGCGACCAGGGTAGCGGCGGTGGTGGGGGCGGTGGTGGATTCGTAAAAAAGACCTATGCAGCTGGGGTATTTACTGTAGGAAGCGGAATTTCGGTAGTCGTGGGTTCTGGCGGTCAAGGTGGACAGGAAGTCTGGGGGATTGGCGGTATCTTGGACCACTCGGCAGGAGGAAACGGTGCCCGCGGCGAATGCCGTATTTCATGGCAGTGATGCAACAAACAGATTGCAGCGCGAAAAAGCCCGCCGAATAGCGGGCTTTTTCGTGCCGCAATCTGTGCTATCCTCGCGGCAGGAACCGTAGCGAGGAGAAACGCCATGTCGGATGAGAAAGGGAATGCTGACGTAAAGAAACTCATCGATCTCGTGCGCAAGCACGCGACGCACGGAAAATCCGCACAGGCGAAACGCTTGCTGCGCAACGTCGGAGGACTTCCGAGACGATTTACAAAAGTCGTGCCGAAACCTGATGCCCTTAAAGAGTGAGCGATGGTCGAAAGATGCGACTACGTGCTCCCATCGTATGTCGGGCACCATCACGAGCTCGACGGCACGACGTATGCGACATGCCGCTTGCGCAAAGGACATGATGGCGCGCATCTTGTTGTAGGTGCGTACGCGTACATCGAGTGGGAGCGAGCAGCCGAATGTCCCGAACCAGAGGAATGCAGGGAATACATTTCCTGCCAGCATTTCGATTTCTGGGTCGCTTCTCTCGAAGAGGCGATAGGACGCCTCGTAAAAGATGGCCCGCCGAGCTAACCGCTCGACGGGCCTCGTTTTTGGTATACTCGGCGCATGAAGAAACCGAAAACCGTTTCTGAATACATTGCTTCCGCGCCGAAGGAGAGTCGGGCGAAGCTTCGCGAGATCCGCGGCATTCTCAAGCGTGCCGCGCCCGGTGCTACCGAAGCGATCAAGTGGCGGGTGCCGACCTTTTCGTACACGAGAATCTTATTTGCGTACGCCGCGTTCAAAACACATATCGGATTCATGCCGACGCCACCAGTCATGCGCACATTCGCAAAAGACTTGAAGAAGTACAAAACCGGGAAGGGCAGTGTGCAATTCCCGTACGACGCGCCGCTCCCAAAAAGTCTCATCCTGAAAATGGCCAAGCTCCGCGTCAAAGAATCGAAGGAGAAGGATGTGCGATGGATGTAAGGTGTTGCCATTTTCATGCCACATGGCACAATGCCGCCTGGCAAGCCAGAAGGAGGACGCTGAAATGCGCTCGTATCTTGATGAGATGCAGAAGATGGTCGTGGGCACGGCAACAGTCCTTGTTGACGACCAGCGGTGCTTCTACGATATCCTTACGAAGGAATTTGAGCCCCGTCTGACGCACTTCGTCGGTGCCGTAGACTCTTCGCGAGGGTGCTACTTCGTTTCGGAGGCGACGCCAAAAGAGTACCAGCCTCTTGTCGTCGCGCACGAACACTTATGCTTGATGCACAAGGCAAAAGGCCGGAGCCATTATTGCCTCCAAGCGTTACGTGAGGAACTTACCTTCATCCCCGACAGCATGGATTGGGAGGCATATATACGGTTCCGGCGCGCATTCTTCGATGACTTCGTGAAGTATGGCAAGGGCTCCACGAATACGGAGTTCTGGAGAGCAGTGACTGAAAGCCGCGACTTCCTCCGCTCGTTCAATGTCTAGTCGACACGATACGATGTACTGACGTGCGAAGCCCCGCCCGGCATCCCGTGGCGGGGCATCTCTTTGGTGGATTTCCGGTCGCGATCGCGTACGATGCTGGCAGAAAGGAGGCGGACATGCCGAAGCTGCGAGTACGGCGCGAGCAAGCGCTCGCGCGGAAGCTGCCACTATCAAAGGGCAACAACGTGAAGGCACTGGGCGCGGCGAGGCTCCTCATCTCCCGGGCAATCAGCCTTACGCGGGACGCACACCAATTCATGCTCTATTACGGCCTTCTCGGGAACGACCCGAAAACGGCGCCCCAGATTGCCCGGGATTTTGGTACGAGCGTGCAGGAAGTGCGCTCGAACATCCGGTATATCGAGAAGATCCTCAAGCATCCGCAATTTTGGGAATGAGGCGGCGCGTATCCTCGCGCCGCCTCTCATCATTTCATCCCACCGTGTATGCCGCAGCGCGTTTGTGGTGCGGACCGGTAAGTCCGCCCGAGCTTCACCGTCTCCACATGCAGCTATTCCGCGCACTGCGGGAGGCGTATACTAATTACTTAGCCATAATACATATCTATGACACTACGTATTAGAATGGCGGCACTCGGTGGGGCACTGCTCCTGCCGCTACTTGTGGTGAGCGCGGCCTCCGCACTCACGGCCTCCTGCACCGGCGCGGCCTCCGCATCGGCAATTACCTGGACAGCCGAGGCAAGTAGCGGCATCCAGCCGTACTCGTTCCTCTGGGGGAACGGCGCGACGTCGTCCTCGCAGACCGTAAGCTACGCGCCGGGGACGCATACCATGAATCTCCAGGTGACGGACGCATCGTCCACCGTTGCAACGACGACCTGCTCGGGAACGGTTGCGCAGGGTCCCTCGATTACTTCGTTTGGCGCCTCGCCATCGACGATTGTCGCTGGCCAGAGCTCGACGCTCTCGTGGGTAGTCGCAAACGCAAGCTCGACGAGTATCAACCAGGGCGTGGGGACGGTCTCAAGCACGTCGGTTACGGTTTCGCCGAGCGTGACAACCACCTATACCCTTACCGCAACAAGTCCGGCGGGTTCGGTAACGAAAAATGCGACGGTTACCGTCGTCGCGTCATCGACGCCGTCGTCCGCGCTCGAGCAGATCAAGGCGCTCCTCGCGCAGATCGAAGGGTTGAAAAAGCAGATCGCGCTCATCCTCATCGGCCAAGTGCCGAATAACGGGGGTGGCACGGCAACGTCGACGCCTGCCGGCTGCTACGGCTTCTGGCGTGACTTGAAGCGCGGCGACGAGGGCGACGACGTGCGCGAATTGCAGCGCGACCTCGCGAA
>Ga0207952_1001094_pt1 | contig 13342 bp, 13 predicted proteins | sample SubbioR12Aug_8Ca_FD_184831 | JGI IMG/M metagenome (GOLD analysis project Ga0207952, IMG submission 184831) | Serpentinite rock and fluid subsurface biosphere microbial communities from McLaughlin Reserve, California, USA - CR12Aug_8Ca (SPAdes) | ecosystem: Environmental > Terrestrial > Deep...
TGGTGCAGCGCGAGGGCGGCGCGGAAGATGCGCCGGTGGCCTTCGCGGTAGAACATGGCCTCATCGAGCAGTTCTACCGCGCGCACCACCGCGTCGGCGTCGAGCAGCATGGCCGACAACACCGCGACTTCGGCGTCTTCCGAATACGGAGGACGCCGGTCGCGGGAGATGTCCCGTACAGGGTCACGCCCCTGCGGCGGTATCGAAAACTCTGCGGGCGAGCTGGACATCTTCCCAGGTCGGGCGCTTCCAGTTGGGGTTACGCAGAAGCGCCGCGGGGTGATACGTCACGACGAGTGGCACCCCGTGAAACCGGTGGATCTGCCCGCGCAATTTACCGATCGGTAGCGTGGTCTGCAGAAGAGTCTGCGCGGCAAACGTCCCGAGGGCAAGGATGACGTGCGGACGCAGCAAAGCAAGCTGTTGCAACAGAAAAGGACTGCAGGCAACGATTTCGTTCGCTTCCGGGTTCCGGTTCCCCGGCGGCCGGTGCTTGAGCACGTTGCAGATATAGACCTCTTCGCGCGAGAACTGGATCGCCTTGAGGATGTCTGTGAGCAGCTGCCCGGCCCGGCCGACAAAGGGGCGGCCCGTCTCATCCTCAGTCGCTCCCGGGGCTTCACCGACGCAGACAAACTTGGCCTCCGGGTTTCCCTCGCCCGGCACGCTGTTCTTGGCGCTGGCATGCAGCGAACAGAGCTTGCAGGCGGCCACGGTGTCTGCGATGGCCTGCAGTGAGTCCAAGCGCGCCGCATGGGTGGCTCCCGCCGCTTCGGCGATCGAACCACCCACGACGATCGGGTCCCCCGTTGGCGTGGGCTTCGCAGCTGCTGGCTTTGGCGGTCCAATGGGCTCCGGCGTGGGGCGAGGAGCCTTCTGCACGGGAACTCCGGCCAACGGTGTGTTGGCGCGACGCTCACGGTCGGGCATTGGCAGCGGCGATCGTGCAACGACTCCGGGGTCGGCAGACTGCCCCTTGCCGGGTGCCCCGAGAACCTTCATCAGGTCTTCGACTGGAAGGTTATCCAGGACAAGATCGCTCTCGCCCATCTCCTTCCGTTGTTCGAGATACTGCCGCAGTCGATCGCGCGCGTCCATGCTAGAGTCTGGCCTCGATGCGGTCGAGGATCGCATCGGCGACGGCGTCCTTGGACATCAGGGCTAGCGCTTCGGGCTCAGCACCCTTCGCCAAAATCGTGACCCGGTTGGTGTCGCCGCCAAAGCCGGCGCCCGGTTCCCGCGCGTCGTTGACGACGATCAGGTCCAGTTTCTTGGCCGCGAGCTTGGAAGCCGCATTTGTCAGCACATCATCAGTCTCGAGGGCAAATCCCACCACCACGCATTTCACAGGCCGTGCGTCAGCCGTCGACAAGAGAATGTCGGGATTCTCATCAAGTTCGATTGGCCCGACCCCCTTGGCTTTCTTGAGTTTGCCGTCGGCCACATGCCGGGGCCGAAAATCAGCGGGCGCCGCTGCCATCACGAGCGCATCAGCCCCGGGAAGTGCGGCGCGCACCGCGGCCGCCATTTCTTCGGTGCGTTCAACGTGCACTACGCGAACGTTTGCCGGCGTCGGGACGCTCAGTGGACCGGCAATCAACGTGACCTGCGCACCGCGTCGGCGCGCCGCGCGAGCGATCGCGACGCCCATTTTGCCGCTTGATCGATTCGAGATGTAGCGCACGGGGTCGATGGGCTCTCGCGTCGGGCCGGCGGTTACCACGACGTGCTTGCCGGCCAGAGGTCTGCGCGGTTCCAGCAGTTGTGCGGCAGCCTCTACGATCTCCTCCGGCTCGCGCATCCGCCCCGGACCGGCGCCTTCGTCGGGTGAGGCGAGCGCGCCGGTTCCCGGTTCGAGCACCGTGTATCCCAGGTTCCTGAGCCGCGCCACATTGGCGCCCGTTTGGGGATGCGCCCACATCCGATCGTTCATCGCCGGTGCGATGAGAATTGGTGCGTCGGTCGCCAAGAGGCAGGCCGCGAGCAGGTCGTCAGACCGTCCCGAGGCCACACGCGCGATGAAGTCGGCCGTGGCCGGCGCCACCAGGATCAGCTCGTTTTGCCTGGCGAGGGCGATGTGATCTAACGCATGCCCTTCGGCAATGAGTTCACTGTGCACTGGGCGCCCGGTCAGTGCTTCGAATGTCACAGCGCCAACGAACTCGCGCGCAGAGCGAGTCATCACCACATCCACCAGCGCGCCCGCCTGGGCGAGCGCGCGGGCGAGCGCGACCGTCTTGTAGCTGGCGATGCCTCCCGTGACGCCCAGGAGGATTCGCCGCCCGTCAAATGGGCGCACCGGGCGGTCCGCCTCGCGTGTTCGGGCTGACTACTCCGTGGGGCGCGGCTTCGGGACGACGCGGTACTCGATGTCGCCACCGGACAGGTCTTCCAGCGCACGGGTCGTGAGCTTCTTCTCGCCGCTCATCGAGCGGTCGCGCGGGAACTCGTTCAACACACGCGCAAACTTGGCCGCAACGAGCACCGCGAGGTACTTGTTGGCGGCGTGTGTGGTGACTTCCTTCGGCGTAAAGACTCGCATCGTTCGATCCTGGTTGAAGCGGTTACTTGTTTGCTGCGGAAACTGCGTTGTACTGCGCGATCTGTTCATCCAGCCGGGCGATGAGGCGCGACACCTGGTCATCGAGGGCATGCACCCGGTCCTGCGTCACGCTCTCAGCGTCAATGATGGCCGACACGGTCTCCACGGCGGCATCAAGGTTGTCGTTCACGAGCACGTACTTATACCGTCCAAACTCCTGCAACTCCGCGTGCGCGTTGCGCAATCGTTCTGCCAACTCCGTGTCGGTCTCGGTGTTGCGCGAACGCAGCCGATCCACAAGCGCTTCCACTGAGGGCGGAAGCACGAAGACCAGCACCGACTCCGGAAAACTGAGCACGAACTGCCTAGCGCCCTGCACATCGATGTCCATCAACACATGCTGGCCGGCATCGAGCACGCGCTGCACTTCCGAACGCAGCGTTCCGTACCGCTTGCCGTGCACCATCGCCCATTCGGCGAACTCGCCCCGGTTCGTGCGGGCAACAAACTCTTCGTCCGAGATGAAGTGGTAGTCTGCGCTGTTGGTTTCCGTCGCCCGGGGCGCGCGTGTGGTGCACGAGACCGAGTAGCCCACGTCGCTGCGCCGGGCCATCAACTGGCGCGCGATGGTGGTCTTGCCGACGCCCGACGGCGCGGACAGCACGACGGGGAATGGCCTCACTCGAGGTTCTCCACCTGCTCGCGCACGCGCTCGAGTTCTTCCTTCATCTGCACCACGTCGCGCTGCATCACCGCATCGTTGGCCTTGCTCCCGGTGGTGTTCGCCTCGCGCAGCAGCTCCTGGAGGAGAAATCCGAGACGCTTGCCAACGGCCTCGCCTTCCTTGCCCCCGAGGGTGTCGCGAAAGGCCTGGAGGTGCGTGCGAAAGCGGTCGATCTCCTCACCCACGTCCATGCGCTCGGCAAGCAGAGCGATTTCCTGCGCGAGCCGTTGTTCGTCGATCGACGCACCGTCGAGCAACGCCTTGACGTTCTCCCGCAGCCGCTCGCGATGTGCAATCACTCGCTCCGGCGTCCGGGCGGCGATCCGATCCAACGCCCCCTCGAGCACCGCCAGGCGATCCGAAATGATGCCGCCAAGGCGCTCGCCCTCTGCCGCGCGCGCGGCGAGCAGCGACCGTGCCGCTGAATCCACAATCGCTACCAACTGCTCGGCGCTGCCCGCGTCATCCGGCTCGTCTCCATTGGCAGAACGCACCACATCGGGCATGCGGAGCACGGTCGCAACGTCCACCGTGCCGCCGAGACCGTGACGCTGCTGCAACGCGGTCAGCGCGGCAGCCCGGGCCGCGAACGCCACCTCGTCAATGACCGGTCCCTCGCCTTCGGGACGTTCGTGCCGCGCGCTAACGGTGACGTGACCGCGCGCGATGCGCTGGCGCAGGGCTTCGCGGACTTCCGCCTCCCAACGCGACAACGCCCCGGGGAGCTTGATGCTCGGGGTGAAGAAGCGATGGTTGACACTGCGAAGTTCGACGCTTACCCGGGCGCGTCCGACCATTCCGTCGGCGGTCCCGAAACCGGTCATGCTGCGAATCATATAGAACCGGGTAAGTTACTGTGGCACAACGCTTTTGTAAAGCTTTTGCGCGCTAGTTCCAGAACTCCCAGCGAATGCCGTAAACGCTAGCAATTCGTGGCATCAGGTAGCCCGGAAAGGTCTCAAAGCTGGTGCCGGTCATGTTGCGGTAGTCCCAGCTGATGACCGCACTGGCTATCCGGATCTCGAGCTGCGTTCCGAAAACGCTGAAGGCGTTGGCCACCTGGCCAATGGGATCGTCCCCTTTCGGGATGTAGAGCTGTGACCGATAATCGTGAATCAGTCCGGCCGAGAGGTGGAAGTTCGACTTGGGGAACCGGTTCCCGAAGCTGGATGCAAACCAGACCCGCGAGTGCGCCTCGATCTGCGGTCGGTACGACGAGCTCGCCGCCCACCGCGTCAACTCCGTTGAAGCATTCCAGCTACGCCAGACGGGCCCGGTGGCTGAGACCTTGAACGCAGTGCCAGCGGGCGAGGTGGCGCCGATAGCAGCCGAGTCGAATTCAACCAGGCCGGGCACCGCCGCACTGGCGAGCTTCACCATGCCTCCGCCGATCCACCGGTCCCTCCACCGGAACGCAACATCTGCAGACTGGCCCGCTCGCGTGCCGCCGCCTGCCATCGGTTCCGACGCTCCCGCCGCGGCCGACACGCGAAGCCACGAGAGCGGAGACGCAGCGCCACGAACATCCCACGTGGCCGTACCCGTGTACCGCCGTTCGGTGCGCACCGAGAGCTGCGCACGCGCATCCGCCCATTCAGCACGCACGGAAGGAGCGAGCTTGAAATCACCGCCTTGCGACCGACCGCGCATTGTCCCACTCAACCGGAACTGCCCACGGAACAGCTCGCGGTTGAAGCCACCCGTGACCGTGTACTGTCCCTGCGATGCAGTCGTGTCCGCTGAGTCGGCCGCAGTCTGCGTCGTTCCAGAAGTGGACGCGCCGTTCTCCGGGGTGAGTGCGGCGGCAACGGACGCGGCGACAAACTGCGCCCACGCACCCATGGCCTGCGGCTGCCGCCAGCCGGCGCGAACGTACGTGAGTGACGAAGAACCCACGAATGCCGGCAAAGCCTTGGGTTGGAGCGTCGCCGGCGGAATGAAGTACCGCGCGCCAACACTTCGGTTGATCCCCTGTCGCAATGAACTGACGTCCACACTCCAGTCGCCACCGGCCCACCCAAGGCGCACCAACGAGCCAAGCGCGTCACCGTCCATGCCGGGCCGCGACACGGTGCCCGCCTGTTGGGCAGCCACTTGCAGTGCCAACCCATTCGCCGAGCGCTTGCCAAAGAATCCCCGGAAGAGATTCAGGTTCTCGCTGCCCGTGAGGACATCCGCACGCGTCTCGGCCGTTGTGCGCTGGACACGCCACGTGCGCGCATGCACACGCAGTTCACCGGGCGTCTCTTCGACGGCGACTTCCTCAAACGACCACAGCGGAATCAACTGAAAATCCGGTACACCGGCGTTCCGAGGGGTCAGATCTTCGCGCTCGACACCATCGACGTACAGCCGAACCGCACCGGCATCCCCATGCCAGGCGAGGGCGGACGGCGCCTGGATGAAGCCTGCGGCCATTCGGGTGACACCGGGAATCCGCTCGAGCAGCTCGGCCACAGTCAACGCACCGCTCGAAAACAACTCGGCACGGGTCCAATGACGCGCAGTTGACCGCGCGCCCATCGTTGCGGGCAGATACGCCGCGGGGAGCGGCGCCTTGATGGTATCGGCCTCAGTCAGTTCGCGTCGTCGATTGACTGAATCGCGCTCGGTCCGGACCGCGGGCACAGCGACGCCAGAATCGACGGGCGCAACAGGGGGACGTGTGGGATCGACAGGCGGACGCGGGGGAAGCGCCTGCCCGCTGGCAGTCGACGACAGAACGGCGGCGGCGACGACCAGCGCGGCGACCCGCACGGCAACTCGGCTCAGCTTGCGCGCGCCCGCACGAACTCCACGAACGTCCGCACCGGGTTGCCGGTCGGGCCGCGACCGATTGCACCGAGGTCCATTTCGGTGTATGCCGTGCCCGCAATGTCCAAGTGCGCCCAGGGAGCCCCCTCAACAAATTCGGCGAGGAACATCGCGGCCGTGATGGACCCCCCGCCCCGCCCTCCAATGTTCTTCATATCTGCTACGTCAGACTTGAGCTGCTCCCGGTACTCCGCCCACGTCGGGAGCTGCCAGCCCGGTTCGTGCGCGCGCTGACCGGCACCGAGGAGTTCGTTCACCACCTGCTGATCTGTACCCAGGACACCGGTGGCCGTGTTCCCCAGTGCGACCACGATCGCCCCGGTGAGTGTCGCGGCATCGACCATCGCCTGCGGTTTGTATTCGCGCGCCGCATAGGTCAGGACGTCGGCAAGCACCAAGCGTCCTTCCGCGTCCGTGTTGATGATCTCAATCGTCTTGCCGTTCATCGCACGCACCACATCACCCGGATTCATCGCGGTGCCGCTCGGCATGTTCGTGGTTGAGCCAACGAGCCCGACGACATTGATGCGCAGCTTCATGCGCGCAATCGCTTCCATCGCGCCGATGACGCCCGCCGCGCCGCTCATGTCGAATTTCATCCACTCCATTCGATCCGCGGGCTTGATGCTGATGCCGCCGGAGTCGAAACACAGCCCCTTGCCAACGAGGCATACGGGCTTCGCACCCTTCTCGCCTCCGTTGTATTCCATCGTGATGAACTTCGGATCCTGCGGCGTACCCTGCGCCACGGCCAGGAACGAGCCCATACCGAGTGCGGTCATTTCCTTGCGGCCGCGGATCGTGCACTTGAGCTTGTTCCGGCGCGAGACCTCGGCAGCTGTATTGGCGATGTATTCAGGTGTGCAGAGATTGCCCGGCATCATCGCCAGCGTGCGCGCGATGCGTTGACCTTCGGCAATGGCCTTGGCTGCGGCGAGGGCGTTGCGTGCCGCGGCGTCGGCCTTGGCCACCACCACCGTGAACGCGGTAAGCGGCTTCGGGCGCTCGGCGACTGGCGGTTGCGTTCGCAACTCGCGGTACTCCCAGGCACCCATCGGCCCGCCGATCAGCGCGGACTCCAGTGATGCCGAGCCTAAACCTGCCACCCAAAATGCTGCCTTCTCCACGCCCATGGTGTTTGCGCGGCGACCGACAATTGCGGCTGCACGTCCAATGGCGGCGGCGTCTGCCGTCTTGCCGACCCCAATGAGCAGAACACGTTCCGGACCGCGGCCGCGGCCGTAAATCAGCTGCGTCTCGTCACGATTTCCCTTGAAGTCACGCGACTTGAGGCTCCGTGCAATCGCGCCGCCGGTGGCCTTGTCCAGCGCACGAAGCGTGGACGGCAGTCGCCCGCCCGCGACGAGTGCGACACCCAGCAACGGTGTGCGAAGCGAGGCGGGATCTCCCGCGTGGATTCCCAGTGCGACCGACATCAGGCGCTCCGCATTCCAGCGATGACCGCGTCGCCAAACTTCGATGTAGATACTTCGGTCGAACCCGGCATTTGGCGCGCGAGGTCATAGGTGACCGTCTTCGCGCTGATGGCGCGCTCCACGCCCTTGATGATGAGGTCGGCGGCCTCTTGCCAGCCCATGTGCTCCAGCATCATCACGCCGGAGAGAATCACGCTGCCCGGATTGATCTTGTCGAGCCCAGCATACTTGGGCGCGGTTCCGTGCGTGGCCTCAAAAACGGCCGCTTCGTCACCGACATTGCCGCCGGGTGCGATGCCGAGCCCGCCCACCTGCGCAGCCGCGGCGTCACTGACATAGTCGCCATTAAGGTTCGGCGTCGCGATCACATCGTACTCATCCGGGCGGAGCAGGAGCTGCTGGAACATCGAATCGGCGATCCGATCCTTGATGATCACCGCGTCGGCGCGCGCCTTGCCGCCGGCGGCACCCAGATCGGCCTCTGCGACCACGTGTTCCTTGAACACGTCACGCGCCACCTCGTAGCCCCAATCCTTGAAACCACCTTCCGTGAACTTCATGATGTTGCCCTTGTGCATGAGCGTGACCGACTTCCGGTTGCGCTTGAGGGCGTATTCGATGGCCATCTTCACGAGGCGTTTGGAGCCGAAGGGCGACATTGGCTTGATACCAATAGCCGAACCCTCGCGAATCTTCTTCTTGAACTCGGTCTGGATGAAATCGCGGAGCTTGTCGGCTTCCGGACTGCCGGCCTTGAACTCGATGCCCGAATACACATCCTCGATATTCTCACGGAAAATCACGATATCGAGTTTCTCGGGATGCTTCATCGGCGCGCCGACGCCCTGGAAGTAGCGCACGGGGCGGATGCAGGCGTAGAGATCGAGTTCCTGGCGCAGCGCAACATTGAGCGAACGAATTCCACCACCGACCGGCGTTGTCAGCGGCCCCTTGATGGCCACCTTGAATTCGCGAACTGCCTCCAGCGACTCCGCCGGCATCCACTCGCCGGTCGTATTGAACGCCTTCTCGCCGGCGAGGATCTCCATCCAGGCGATCTTCCGCTTACCGGCATAGGCGAACTCAACCGCAGCGTCGAACACACGTACCGACGCGCGCCAGATGTCGGCGCCGGTTCCGTCACCTTCAATGAAGGGAATGATCGGATTGTCAGGAATCGTGAACTTGCCACCGGAGGCCTGAATGCGATCGCCCTTCGATGGAACCTTCGCGTGCTTGTATTCGGTCACGTATCGCGTCCCCGTGGTGAACCCGTGTTGATCCTTCAGTCTCAAAAAGTTAGGACTGCGCTACAGGCGCAGCAAGAAAACGCAATGGAATGATTACAACGCAGTCGATTGGTACCAGGCCTGCGCGGCCGCGACTCCGGAACCAAGCGTCACCGGGACGCCCGCGTCGATCAGTGCCATCTCCGTCCCGGCGAGCGCGCCGAGCAGCATCAACTCGTTGAGGTCGCCGAGGTGGCCAATCCGGAAGACCTTGCCCCGAAGTGGACCGAGGCCGGCGCCGAGCGCGAGGTTGTATTTCTTGAATGCAATGTCGCGCACCTGCTCAGCGTCCGCCCCTGCCGGAACCACTATGGCGGTCACCGTGTCGGACTGCACCGACCTATCCTTGGCGCACACGTCCAGCTTCCACGCCGCCACTGCGCGGCGCACGCCCTCGCCGAGCCGCCTGTGGCGCGCCGCGACGTTGGTCATTCCCTCTGCGAGGAGCATGTCGAGCGCCTCGCGCAGCCCGTAGAGGTGCGCCAGCGACGGCGTGTACGGGAAGTAACCGGTTGCGTTTGTGGTGATGTGGTCGCGAAGGTCGAAAAAGGCGCGCGGACACGTCGCCGTCTTCACGGCCTCAAGGCCCTTCGGCCCAACGCAAAGGATGCCCAGACCGGCCGGCATCATGAAACCCTTCTGTGAGCCGGCGATCCCGAAGTCCACGCCCCACTCATCCATCTTGAACTCGAGGCTGCCGATGCTGCTTACGCCATCGACAAGCAGCAGCGCATCGTGCTTGGCTGCGTTCATCGCCGCACGCACCGCAGCGATGTCGCTGGTGACGCCCGTCGCCGTTTCGTTGTGAACGACGAGCACGGCCTTGATGGCGCGCGCCTTGTCTGCGTCAAGAGCCGATTGCACCTGCGACGCCGAGATGGCGGCGCCCCACTCCGCTTCGATGATCTCCACCTGCATACCCAGCCGCTGGGCTGCGTCGATGAAAAGGTGGCTGAACTGGCCGTTACGCACGGCAAGCACGCGGTCACCCGGCGACAGCGAATTCACGATCGCCGTTTCCCACATCGCCGTGCCTGACGCCGGCAACACGAATGCCTGGCCTTTCGTGGTGCCAAAGACTTTGGGCAAGTCGCCGAGAATACTCTTGGTCAGCGCCGGGAACGCGGAGGAACGATGGTCCTCCTGCGCGCGATGCATTGCACGTAGAATGCGATCGGGGACGTTGGTCGGGCCCGGAACGAAGAGAAAATTGCGTCCACTCATAGTCAGACCATTGCCCGAAGTTTGGAAAGCTTCTCGACCGCCTTCTCGAGCGTCGCGCGCTGTTTACAGAACGCAAAGCGAGTGTACTTCCTGCCTTCAGGGGCGCCCGGACGGAAAAAGCTGGAGCCCGGCACGGTGGCCACGCCGATCTCGCGCGCCATCCACTTGGCAAACGTGACGTCGTCGTCCTTGCTGATGTCCGAGAAGTCGGCAAAGAAGTAGTACGCGCCGGCCGGCGTGGCGAACTTGAAGCCTGCGTCGCGCAGTGGCCCCGCCAGAAAGTCGCGGCGCTCGCGGTACTCGTCCGAGAGCTGCTGGTAGTACGAGTCGGGATAGCTGTAGCCGAGTGCGGCCGCTTCCATCAGCGGCGCGGGCGCGCCCACCGTGAGAAAGTCGTGGACCTTTCGGATGGCGGTGCTGCGCTCCGGCGAGGCAATGGCATACCCAAGGCGCCAGCCGGTGATGCTGAAGGTCTTGGAGAGGCTGGAGATCGTTATCGTCCGATCGGCCATCCCCGGGAGCGTCGCGATGCAGATATGCTCGCCTTCGAAGAGGATGTACTCGTACGGATCGTCCGTGATCACGAGCAGATCATGCTTGATGGCAATCTCGGCGATAGTGTTCATTTCGTCGCGCGAGAAGACGTGGCCTGTCGGGTTGTGTGGCGAATTGAGGACAATGGCGCGCGTCTTGTTCGTGATCGCCTTGCGCAGAAGGTCGGCGTTGAAGTGCCAATCGGGCGCGACGAGCGGAACGAAGACCGGCGTGGCCTCGCAGAGAATCGCGTCGGGGCCGTAGTTCTCGTAGAAGGGCTCGAAGATGATGACTTCGTCGCCCGGATTGAACAGCGCGAGAAAGACCGCTGCGGTGGCTTCGGTTGCGCCACAGGCGACGGTCAACTGCGTCTCGGGATCGACCAGCATGTTGTACCGGCGCATGTACTTGTCGGCGATGGCATTCCTGAGCTTTTTGGAGCCCCAGGTAATCGCATACTGATTGATGTCGGCCCGAATCGCGGCGATGGCCGCTTCCTTCATCGATTCGGGCATCGGGAAGTCAGGGAAACCCTGCGAGAGGTTCACCGCGCCATACTGATTGGCGACGCGAGTCATCTCGCGTATGACTGATTCCGAGAAGGTGTGGGTGCGTTTTGCGTTGGCCATAGTACCCGGGGCGGGAATCGAACCCGCAAGGCACTCGCGTGCCGGGGGATTTTGAGTCCCCTGCGTCTGCCAGTTCCGCCACCCGGGTAGGGAGGCCGCGGGCGTCTCGAACAAAAAAACCACGCGCGCCGCAGCCAGCGGAAGCTAGCGGCGGCGCGGGGGTGGAGCCAGCGAGCAGCCCCAGTGACTTAGGGCTGAATCGGCGGACCGTTCGGCGGCGGCCCGCCAGGCGGCCCCCCCATGCGACCGCCCTGCTGGCGCATCTGCTCAATCCGCTGGCGCACCTGCTCCTCAAATCCCATATAGGTCGCCCGCTGGAATGGCGTGAGCACAGTGGCGAGGTCGCGCTGTTCTTGCTCCTGAATGTCCAGGCGCTGGCGCTGGACCCGGAGCATACGATCGAGGAGTTCGGCCACTGCCTGCTGCCGTGTCGAGTCGGCGGTGATCATTTCGTCGCGCAGCGACATGCGGACATCGCGCTCCTGCTGCATCACTGCCTGACGCCGATCGGCGTAGCGCGCGTTGATCTCGCGCACTTTGGTCATCTGGGCTTCTGTCAAGCCGAGGCGAGTCTGCATCTGGCGAGCCATGCGCTGCCGAATCTCGCCTTCGAGCATCGCCCGATCACGCGGCATCGAGTCTGGCCGCTGGCCCATCTGAGCCCCCCTGCGTCCACCTCGGCCACCGGGATTACGGGACTGCGATTCCAGGGCGAGCGGCGCCGCGACCAGCGCGAGCGCGAGAAGCAATCGCGTGTACCGCATCAGTTCCTCCGTCCGGCCGCATCCGGGATCGATGTCGTCATCACTTCAGGCTCGGCCGAGACCGAGCCGTCGATTCGTTCGATCTGGGCCAGCAGCGCTTCGAGTTGTGCATCCGTGAGGTCCGAGAGATTCCCACCAAACGAGATGGTCGCGGGCCCGGCCGGCAACGTCGGCGCCATCGCGAGCGTGGACTCGGCACTCACCAGGCTACCGCCGGCGCCAGAGTCCACGCCGACCGCGACCGACCCGATGAGATCTGGGTCTGTCTGACGCATCACAAGCACGCCTGCCGTACCAGCGATCATCAGGGTTATCGCTGCGGCGACGCGCCACATCGGCTGCTGGTAGTAGGCAACGCGCTTGCGGCGCGGCGCGGGAATCGCGGCTGCAATGACCGCCGCGTCAATCGCCGGCTCCGCATAGGCACGGCCGACCGCGCGCAGCAGCTCCACCTCTGCAACGCAGTCACTGCAGGACGAGAGATGCGCTTCCACCATCGTCGAGTCGGACTCGGTGAGGCGCCCCATCACAAAGAGGGGCAGCCGGTCCCGCATCGCAGCATCTGCGCAATCACGCATCGTCACTGAGCAACTCCTTGATGGCCCGCATCGCGTTGTGATAGTGCACTCGACACGCCCCTTCGGTACTTCCTACAATCTGTGCGATCTCGCTATAAGCCATTCCGTCAGTCACCCTCAGCAAAAACACTTCTCGCTGCATCGGCGACAGGCTGTCCACAGCCTTGCGGACCCTCGCCGCCGTTTCATCTGCCACCATTGAATCCAGTGCATCGTACGCCTGGACTGCGTGTCCCTCTTCCAGGTCCACCACATTCGCCTGCCGTCGTTCCGCCCTGCGCCGGTCCAGCACCAGCCGCTTCTGGATGGTGAACAACCAGGTGCGCAGCGTGGAATCGGACCGAAAGGAGTCGATGGAGTTGAAAGCCCGGACAAACGTGTCCTGAACCAGCTCATCCACCTGCTCCCGTACCCCTGAACTCGCAGCAAAGCGCGCCAGCGCGGCAGCGTGTCGCTCGACAATCATCGTCGCCGCGAGCTGATCGCCCTCCTTCCACCGCTTGATCAGGGCCGCATCCACGGCCCGGTCATCGTTGATCTCAGGCGACACGATTCCGCATTCACCTCATTAGACGGCCCACCGGGGCCGTCGTTAGCGTTCATTTCCAGCCCGTCCCGTTCCAGCCCATCAACCCGTCCCGGCATGCCCTCAACGCCCGAACTGATCGCCCACCGCGGAGCGTCAAAAGAGCGCCCTGAAAACTCGCTGGCGGCCTTCATCCGGGCGGCTGAACTCGGAGCCAATGCCGTGGAATTGGACGTCCATCTGACCTCTGACGGCCACCTCATCGTGCACCACGACCCCGCC
>Ga0207952_1001095_pt1 | contig 13332 bp, 11 predicted proteins | sample SubbioR12Aug_8Ca_FD_184831 | JGI IMG/M metagenome (GOLD analysis project Ga0207952, IMG submission 184831) | Serpentinite rock and fluid subsurface biosphere microbial communities from McLaughlin Reserve, California, USA - CR12Aug_8Ca (SPAdes) | ecosystem: Environmental > Terrestrial > Deep...
ATAATGAGGCTCAACCAGCTCGCACAGCATTGACCAGGGCACTACCTGATTCATCTCAGATAGAAATACTGCTCGCTTCGTCGTCTTGGCGTAACGTTCAAAGCTTCCTTGGGCAAATGTAGTCTGTTTCATGGCTTCAACGATTGACAGGGGACATGCTTCTATTAACGTTTCTGAATCAGGTTGCGTTTACTTAATCAGAGATTCCTTAGGTTTTACTCCTGGTTGCACGACAACATTGCTGTCCCCATGCAGCCAATGTGACTTTGAAGTCAGGATGGATATCAAATCCGGTGCTCCAGTCGTCTTCAGGATAGGCGCAAAGTCTCACAAGAAAACTGCCATTCTCGTATAAAATCAAGGAAGACATTTATGCGTTGAGGAGCCGGTAATCCGGATGTTTCTCCCTCCATTCATCCTTGGGTATGTCAAGAAAAATTGGATTAGGTAGTGATTCCGGGCAATACATTCAGCTTCAGTCAATGTGAGTATCGATATGCGTGGAAAAACCAGGTCACTGGATGACAGATCAAGCCTGGCATAACCGTATGACAGCCCGGACATAGTCTCTGAGGACGATAGGTAAGATCAGTCTTTGGATATCTCAAATTGGAAATCGTAAGTTCTAGAATCGTTATCAGTTGCTGTCATGCACAGGCGATAATCCGGTTTACTGATGCATGCCGTGTGACGCCGCCCCAATTTTATACTAGGTGACATCCATGCCAGTATGTCATCTGAGATTTTTTGCGGCATCATGCTTTCAGTGAAATCCCCGGGTTTCGGCTCTTCCTTGCGCTTACCGTATTCTGCAAGTTCTTCTTTGGTGATTTTTTGTTCGATAAAGCCATCGATTGATTTCACTTTCCGACTATTCGGATAGGTAGACACTCCGATATTTTTTGCTTTTGCCCTAAATTCAGTCTTATCAGGAAGGCGAACCGTCAAGTAGAAAATAATGCCATCACAATAATATTCATTATCGAACCCGGTCACTTTAAAACAATGTGCCTTCTCTAACGACAGCATGCTGTCTATTGTTGTTTCACCGTCCACCGTCAAATTGATATGTGCAGGCCAAATGCGTTTGATCAGGAAAATACTTGTAGGTACAAAGACGCAGAGCGACAAAACCCCAATAATGAGCGACTTATAAAGTTTGGTTCTGCGCCATTTATAGGCATAGACAAGACCAAACCCTGATGCAAGGTAAGCCGCCGCCCAGATACATAGAACAAAAAACCCCAGATAAGCGAGTTCAAGACCCATTCCCCCCATCATATATTCGCCCCTTCCGCATTAATGATGTTGTCAAGCTGATGAGCTGCCTTTTTTTGAGATTTCATCAATACTCCTTTCAGACTGAAATCGTTTTTATTGTTGTAATCAGTGTAGCGTAAATGCGTGCATCATGCTTTTTATCATAGCAGCGATGATAGCCATGCGTACGATTACGCTACACTTTCTACCTACGTCCAGGACAGGGCCTTCGCTTCCATTATTTTGATATTTTCATATGCGGCACGAGCTCAGGCGGGATTGGATACAGATTTCTGGGATCGGCCATTTTTTGAATTTGCTGGCGCGTTATCTCACGCGTGGCCGGGTTATCGTATCTGCTGGTAAACTGATCCAGTCCCTTGCCTGCATAATCCCAGCGTTGATCAAAGTTGGAGAGATCAATGCTTTTATCCGTTGGTGAAATTTTAAAATAGCCGGGCTCTTGCTTTTTACCAACATGTACATCCAAGGGCATGAATCGCGACCCAGTAGCACCATTGACCCAGCCCCCCCAACTCATCGTCGGCTTACTATACATGTTTTGCAGAACGTATTTTTGTTCGTGATAAAGCATTTTCTTGGCTGCAATGGCGCGAAGTATTTTTGCCCGCTCAGGATCTTTGGTTTCCTGGCTGGCTTGAAGTGCTTCAAATCCCTCTTTCATGTACCTCCCCATGCCAATCGTATCTGCTATAGAGAGTAATTTGGCGGCCCCATGCTGTTGATAAAAGCGTAGATACGGCGTAATGTTTTCAAATACATCTTCATTTCCGTTGGCCAGATTATCAAATGCCATGCCCGGCATGGATGAAGAATCCAAGCCTACATCAGGATCACCCGAGGGGAAATATTCACCAATTACAGACGGATTTTTGTTTCTGAAAGACAGTCCAGCAAGTTTGCCGAGCGCTGCACGAACTTCGTTTGATGCAAATGGCGCCATACCGGTCCAGCCCAATTCCGGATTTTTCTTATTGATGTCTGCATAGGTAGTAATGTATATCGCATTTTGCTCAAATCCTTTACTAAAGATATCGTCCCCGTGTTTCTCTTTCAATTTCCGACCGATATCCTTGATGCCTTCTTTAATGCCATTAAATGATGAGACGAGTTCGCTTTTACTGGCTTGGCTGGCGCCATTCCCAAAGCGGGCCTGTGCGTTTGCTTGTTCAGCTTGCTGTCTTTGCGCCAATTCATTCGCCTGCCGTCTTTCAGACGTATCATCAGCAATGAATTGACCACCTGCACGCAGGTTCGCATTGTTGATGTTATCCGGGATAGTCAAGACGCGTCCAACTGGCAAATTGCGTGCGCCATCGACGGAAGTTGGTAATCCATTCTGAGCAAGGATGGCCATGCCTGCCCGGCCATCATTAAAATATTGCTCACCGAGCAGCGAGGGATTGTCACCACGCCGGATAGTGTGTTTACGAGGTGCAAATCTGAGGTCTGTAGCATTACCGAGCAAGTCGTCTATCTTTATCGGGATATTGACACCGCGTGCTACTTCTTCGTGCGTCATGAACGGTATGTCATGCCATCTGTTTGGGCTGCCATCGTCTTCGGGACGAATCCTCTCTGCAAGATCTTCGCCCAAAGAATAATCAGGTACAAGATTACCTCTGTCGTAACTTGCTTCTTTCGCCGCGCCAAATGGAGAGGTATGCGGGGTATATATTGAAATGCCTTCTTGCAGCTCATCAGGATTAATGACGCCCAAACGATTTTCTTGCGGAGTCGAAAAATCAAATTTGCCGAGTAATCCTGTGCTCCGTCTTGCTAAATTTGGGGCAGAAAAAGCTTCGCTGTCTGCCGCCCTCTCATCCGACATAGGATTCAACAACCAGCTTCTCGCGGGTGTGCCGGCTTGCAGGTATTCACGACCAAGGCCTTCAGCCTTCATCATGGGTATGCCGCCGTTTGTTATCAACCTGATACCGGTGCTTGCCGGGACGAAGCGGCTACTCAAATCATCGAATGACGACAGTCCATAGCTGCCTTCATCATTGCCGGCTCGACCCATGGCGGTGCCGGATGGCAAAAGACGGATGCTGGGGTCGAGGTCTGAGAGTTGCAAATCATCTGCCATGTGCCTGGCAGAGTTTTGCGCATTGAAATCATCGTACCCGTCAAGGTCATCAAAATCGGAAATGCGGTAGTACAGGCCGTCGCGGCCTCGTATGCTGCTGTTTGGCATATTTGTTCCTTATGTGTTTTTGAATGGGGGTAAAGGCTTGTTGCCTGGTTGTTGCTGTGGGTAAGCGCCGTAGCACGCTGCGCTACGGCAATTGCTTCTTGTAGGAGCGGCTTTAGCCGCGAAAAATCTGCCGTAGTACGCATTCGCGGCTAAAGCCGCTCCTACAAAAAATTATTGTCTGCATCAGGAGCTTGATGCAGCGATGCTTGCTGGTTTCCCGGATGCGTCGTGCGCACAGGGTTTATATGTATTTCTTTTCGAGTATGTGGGTAGAAATGGTGCGCATGGCGCCCCTTGCTTTCTGACCGCATGACGCGGTTTTGGCATATCCAATTTTTTGTACATCGCCGTGATGCAAGGCGCAATGTATTGCGCTGCATGTGCGTTGTTTACGGCAAAGATGTTTTTCCAGCGAAAGTGGCGATCACATACGGCGCATTGCAATGCGCCCTACGTCAAGGAAATTGCTATCCGCAGGAGCGGCTTTAAGCGTGAAAAATGTTGCACACGGCGCGTGCCCTTCTGGCCACATGACGCAGTTTTTGACTTATCCTATTTATGTACATTGCCGTGATGTAGGGCGCAATATATTGCGCCGTATGTGTGCGTTGTTGACGACAAGGATGTTTGCCTACTCGTTCAAGTCTTTCAATATCTCTGATATCATTTTCCTCACTTCGTCATCTTTGTCATGGATAAACGGCTGCAATAAGCTTGACTTGTCTGGTCGATGTGAGTATGCAATGATTGGTATTGCATGTACCAGACTTATGGCTGGAAGCTGGTTTAAAAGTTCAGCAGTTTCATCTGCAATCAAGTGTGTTAAATCCCCATTGTCGAATACTGTTGCAAGCAGATTGAATATGCTCTCATTGACAGCTGGATCAGCTTCATGTTTGAGTTGATTCATTAATTGCTTCACGGTAGATTCCAGATCTGTCGGATTTACCTCCCCATAAACAATAAGGTCGTTTAACTCATCAATGAGCAAATCGCGCTCTTTACACGCAGGGTTACTGATTCTTTTCATCAAGTCGTTCATTGTCCACCTTTCTTTGACTTCATTAAGTTTATCAACCATTCAGAAGGGGCCTGAACGGGGATATGAGTGTTATTTGCCGCTGCCGGATCATAAAATGGACTAGCTTCTTTATGAACATTTGAGTGCCTGAAGTCATTTGTAACGGGATCATAATACTTGCCCTGAGATTGCCAACGCCCAGTCCAACCTTCTGATGCATTTGCGCCTGTTCCAGCATTGGGATCGGGGTCATGCATTCGAAACCTATTGATTTTTCCGTTTTCATCAACCCACTTGTATTCAAGACCAACCTGACTCCCTCCTGGAGCTGGTGTTAGTTTTCTCATGCTTGCATTTCGAGGGAGATTTGTGATGAGGTTCTCGATAGACTCTCCAGTCATTCCGCTCAGATTCCCGATGCTTGTTCCTGTACTTTTTGTCGTGTTCAATTCATCAAGTTTATTTAGCCCATTGAATGAGAAGTCTTTTCGAACTGGTACAGAAACAGGTTTGAAAACAACTGCAGTATTACCCATCCCCCAAGCACCCGGCATGCCCATCATCACGCTGTTTTGTATATCTTCGTTCGTGACGCGATGTACACCAGCGTATTCAGCGATAAGTGCTTGATTATCCAATCTGCTCGCATTCCAGCGCTGCACTACTTTATCGTAAATTTCAGGTTTAGGGTTTGACTGGTAATAAAACCCGCCGTTTCCGCCAGCAATGACCGCTTCACCTTTCAGCCTGGCAATTCGGGCTTCTTCATTCGTGTAGGATACACCCCGAGCACCTCTGACACCGTACAATTTCGCCATTGCATCAACGACTTCGCTACGCGATAAATTCGATCCCATCTGGCTCGTCGCCCAGTCCCAGGACTTTGGAAATTTCCGCATAAGAATTTCCTGCGTCCTATCACGTGCTGATGGCAGGGATGTTGCCAAATCTGGGCGAAATTGAGCTTTACTGTACATCTCATTTGCAGTTGGACGTTCTTCAGCTTTTGGCGATATGACATCTGTTGCCTGAGAATTCTTGCGTCTCCAGTCAAATAGTGCATCACTGAACGAAACAGGGTTTTTGTACGCACTACCAGATGGAAAGCGAGTCGATTTACTTCTGATCGTGGTCACGTCTCTATTCGAATATTTGTTCTCACCGTCAGGCACCTGAGTGCTTGTTGGATAGGCGGCACCGCTAAGAAAGGAGGAGGACGGTTGGTCAGCATATTGCTCGGTATTTGCTAAACGTATCGCACGTGCCAAATCTTCTTCATAGTAGCTTGATCCTTTATTCGCGATGCCTGAGGTATATGTTGAATTACCTTCTTGCTGCTCATCTGGGCTAATGATGTGAGAATGATTTCCCCGTGGCGTCGAAGTATCAAATCTGCTGAGCAGTCCTGTATTCCGCTTTGCCAAATTTTGCGCAGCAGAAGATTCGCTGTTTGCCTCGCCATTATCCGACAAGGTATTCAACAGCCAGCTTCTCGCAGGTGTGCTGGCTTACAGACGTTCACGACCAAAGTCACCCGCGTCAGTCATGGGCATGCTACCGCCTCTTGCCATCAACCTGACACCAGTGCTTGCCGGGGATAGCTGGCTGCCCATATCAGCGAACAGCGGCAGCCTGTAGCTGTCTTCATCATTGCCGATTCTGCCCATGGCGGTGCCGGATGGCAAAAGACGGATGCTGGGGTCGAGGTCTGAGAGTTGCAAATCATCTGCCATGTTACTGGCATGGTCTTGCGGATCAAAATTATCGTAGCCGTCAAGCTCGTCAAAATCGGGAATGCGGTAGTACAGGCCGTCGCGGCCTCGTATGCTGCTGTTTGGCATATTTTTTCCTTATGTGCTTTTGAATGAGAGGTATAGGCTTGTCGCCTGGTTGTTGCTGTGGGTAAGCGCCGTAGCACGCTGCGCTACGGCAATTACTTCTTGTAGGAGCGGCTTTAGCGGCGAAAAATCTGCAGGAGTGTGCATTCTCGGCTAAAGCCGCTCCTACAGAAAATTACCTCTGTATCAACAGTACGTAGGGCGCAATATATTGCGCCCTACGTCAAGGAAATTGCTATCAGCGGGAGCGGCTTCAGAATAATCGTAATGGCTATGAGCGACATGCGAATGGGTGGAAATGCTCCGGGTGGCACGGAGTAGTGCCCTACAACGCTGCCTGCACGACAGGCTATGTGCAGGAAGCGTATATTTTCTAGAATCTACAAAACCAGCTTGCGTTCGTCAACCAGGTATTGCAGTTCATCGAGTGCATTGACAAAGGCTTCTTGCGGATCGAGCCTGGGGTATTTCCAGAAATTCATCAGGCCCAGGTGTTTGCAGATGGCCCAGTAAGTCCAGGGTTGTTCGAGGCGCAAGTCGTTGATGAGGGCATCTATTTCTTTGACCTTTTTATCTCTTTCCAGATCCCATACGGCATGGCAATCGTCACTGGCAACGCAATAATTGCTGAGAGCATTCTTGCCGATGATGCCGCCGCCTATGCCGGTGTCGCGGGCGATTTCTGCGTGGTTGTTGTTCATCCACATTGCCCATTGGTCCAGCCAATAAGTCAGCAGGTCTTTTTGTTCCTTTTGTGGGTCATTTTTTTTTGTGACTGTGTGTGCAAAATTCTGACGTGCGTTCATGCTTGCTCCTTGTTATGCATGGGCTGTAGAGGTGTTGCTTGCGTATTTTTTTAAAACTTTAAAACCTTAAGATCTCTCAACACAGAGGTACGGGGAAAGGCTGGGCGCATGTTTGTTGTGTAGGTTGGGCTGGTACCCCGTAGCCTAGCGAGGCCCGGCCCAACCTACGTATCTACCAACGCTTCAATTTCTCAACGGCTTTGCATTTCTCGGTGTTAACTCTGTGTCTCTGTGCCTCTGTGGTGAGTGGTTTTCATCATTGATTCATCGAATATTGAACGTCAAACCACCCGCCGGTACGATTCCCAATCAAACACCACGGCCTTGCCGCCGCCTTCGCGTAGCCTGTCCATGGCGCGGGGGCCGATGTAGTGTTCAAGTTCTGCCAGCCCCAGGTTGCTGATGAGGATGCTGGGTTTCATGACTTCGTAGCGGCCATTGATGATGTCGAACAGCAGCATTTTTTCTGTCTCGCTGCCGAACTGGACGCCGACTTCGTCGAGTATCAGCAAATCTGGTTCTACAAACTCCTGTATCAGTTCCGCCTCGGTGTGCGGGCTGTCGCGGCGGTAGCTTTCTTTGATGCGGCGTACTGCTTTTAAAACGGAACTCATCACGGCCTGTTTGCCTGCCTCCATGACGTGTCTGGCTATGCCCACCGCCAGATGGGTTTTGCCAGTGCCTACACTGCCGCAAAAAATCAGGCTGCGACCGGTCTTCAAGACTGCATCAAACTCTTGCGCATAGCGTTGGCAAGTGCGTAATGCCTGCTCTGCGGCGGCGCAGGTAGGGCGATAATTTTGCAGGTTGCGTTCTGCAAAGCGTGCCGGTATGGCGGCACGGCCCAGGCGCTTTTGCCAGAGTGCAGCTTGTTGCGCCTGCCGCTGTTGCTGCAAGCTGGCCTGGCGTTGTTGCGCATCGCGGGCTTGCTGGCATTGCTCGCAGGCAGACCAGATGCCGGGCTTGTGCGAGTAGGCGGTATAGCTGCCATGCTGCCGACAATGCCTTTGCTCACTGCCAAGCTGCATACCACCAACGCGGACAAAACTGCTGGTATCAGAATGAACCATCCTGGGCTATCCCCTGTGCGTAGTTGGTGTTGGCAAACCCCGTGTGCTTGCTGCTGGCAGGCGGTGCGTGGTCGGCAGGCATGCTCCAGTCGGCCTTGTAGTGCTCATAGGGGCCAAAGAAGGTGGCGGCATGCTTGACGAATTTGGGTGACTGCCCACTGGCGACGATGTAGGCGGCATAACGTTTGACACCATCGACCATGAGGGCGGCATCGACCCCATCACGCCGTCGCGCCAGCCAGGCTTGCCAGGCTTCTTTTTTGCTGGCACCGGGTCGGCGTGGGTAGGCTTTCCATGCGGTTTCGAATTCCTCTTTTTTTTCGTCTGTGCTGCTTAATTTTTTTGATTTTCTGGTCGTGGTTTTCTTCAAATCGCTATCACTGCAAGGCGCAGCTTTTGCAGGAGATATAGTATTTAAGGAATCAGGAATCAGGTTATAGGAATCAGCAGGAGTAGTATCAGAGCACTCTGGTGCAACTCTGGTGCTGAGTTTTTTTCTACTTTTTCGACGTGGAGGTGGTGCCGGGATTTCGCTGTCATCTTCATTCATATGTGGGTTCTGGTGCACGTTAAATTTGCATATCTGGATATACTTGACACGATCAACCGTATACAACTGGATAAATCCATGTTTATGCAATGCAGTCAGCAAGCTGGCGACATCAATTTCATCGTGAGGAAAGAGATTTCCTTTGATGCCTTTAGGACGATTTTCCAGACGCCCCGAACGATCTGCGATTGTCCACAGGCCAATGAACAGCAGACGACCAAATGGCGGTATCTCGCTCAATTCATCATTCTTGAAAAAACCGGGTTTTATATTTCTTGCGCGGGGCATTTAGAAATTCCTTTTAATACTTAATTAGATCTGACAAAACGGTGGCACAGAGAAATGCAAAGGAAGCGCTTGTTAGTAAGCAAATTTTCAAATCTCTTTTCTTTTGATTTTCTCTGTGTCTCTGTGTCTCTGTGGTGAGTGGTTTTAAGTCTGGTCCCAGGCTTATCTACTACTTCTACCCACCACGACATAATTTGCAATACGTATACACAGGCTGATTCTGCGCATTGCAAAACTGCCGTATTGATCGCATCTGTCCACGCCCGTGACGACAGCGCGGGCCTTTGCATAAACGGCGTGGTGTGATGGTGTGGGTGGGTGAAATCACCCGGTTGTCCAGATGCTGCCAGTCGGTGGTTGCGGGTGACTGGCTCAGCATAGGCGCCCCTTTGTTTGCGTTGATACACGTATGGATACTTGATCTGTTCCACCGGCTTGCCCCAACAGGCGTGCGCGAGCGGACACCTGACGCAGGATGTCTTTTTGTATTTTCATGTTGTTGTCGTGTGGCTGCCTGGGCAGCTTTATTAATGGTGCGGTTGTATAAAACCGGAAGACCTCTCAACACAGAGACACAGAGGGGCACAGAGAAAAACTGAGATAGCGTTGTAGGCTGGGCCTGGCCTCGCTAGGCTACGGGGTATCAGCCCAACACTCGGCGTCGAAATAACGTAATCGTTTATCAAAGGCCGATTGTTGGGCTGATGAGGCGTAGCCCAACCTACGAATACCAAGATTTTTCAGGTCAACGTGCGCAATGAACAATACTCGCTTGATCTTCTCTGTGTTGAGAGGTCTTCAACGTAAAATTTTTATGCCCCATACATGCGAGGCTTCGGTCGCCAGGAAGACGACAAAATAATCAGCCGGATAAGTAAATCCACGGGCGGCTGATGGTGGCCGGGGGACCCCGGCGGGATAATGGATGTTAAACGGCATTCGCGCGGTAATGGATCAAGGCAGGCGAAGGGCTAGTATGTTTAAATTGATCGGGATTTTTGAATGTATATATATACATATAGTGGGAGGCCTGTTTACACAGCACGAGCTCTTCCCCACAAGTTCAATTATATACATTTTCGTATTGCAAACCAAGTTATTTTCGTATTGTTCTTGGATTTTTTTATGCGATAACGCATAATGCAGTCATGGACGCGAAAACTAATATCAAATACCTCATGGATAAGTCGGGCATGAACCCGACTTCGTTGGCAACTGCCCTGGAAAAAATGTTCCCTGATGAAGTCAGGGTGCCGCAGGCGACGATCTTTCGTATCGTCGAGGGCATCACCAAGGACCCGCGCACGTCGTCGCTGGCGCCGATTGCCAAGTTCTTTAATATCAGCCTGTCAGACTTGCGCAGCAAGGATTTGCGCGGGCTGGAATCGAGCCAGCCTGTCGCTGTCAACGATGAACCGCTGAGCATTGCTGCTATTAATTACTATGCGGCCAAGGGTTCTTGCGGTGGCGGTGCGCATAATGAAGATGCCGAGCCCAAGGGCCAGTTGATTAAAGAACTAAGCTTTTTCAAGAAATATGGCGTCAAGCCAGAAAACCTGGCTGCCATCTATGCCGACGGCAGTTCCATGGCTGACTTTATCGTCGATGGTGACATGGTCATCATCGACCAGACCAAGACTGAACCGCAAAGCGGCAAGATCTTTGCCATCCAGCATCCTGACGGCCTGCGCATCAAGCAACTGCGCCGCGAAATCGACGGCACCTGGGTACTGGAAAGCCGCAACCCGGACAAGCGCGCCTATCCTGATGAGCGCATCACGCCTGAGAACGTGGGCTTGCTGAAGATTATCGGGCGTTTTGTTTACAGGCAAGGTGGTTGATACGGCTGGCAATGCGGTATATATCGCGCAGTACATATATACACCGCAATGGTCACCGCAGTTTCATGTTCATTTGCTATGATAGATGCTTCAAGCTCAGGGCCTTGTGCCCTGATTGCCATCATGAATGGATAATCGAACCTCATGCAAACTACGCTGTCTCAAGCACTCCACACGCCGCGCCTGATCGTGCGCATGATAGAAGAAGGCGACCTGCCCGACCTGTTCCAGGTATTCTCTGACGCCACCGTCACCCGCTTTTTGCCCTATATCACCTGGGAAGATACGCTCGCTGCCCATAGCTGGTTTCTGCGCGTGAAGGAAATGGCGGCGCAAGCAGCGGCCATGCAATGCGTCATCGTCGATAAAGAAAGCAACAAGGTCATCGGCTCATGCCTGTTGTTTCGTTTTGATGCCGACAGCGAGCGCGCCGAGTTGGGCTATGCCCTGGCGCAATCGCACTGGGGTGGCGGCTACATGGGCGAAGCCATACGCGCCTTGCTCAATCACGCTTTTGGCGAGATGGGCATCAATCGTATTGAAGCCGAGGTCGACCCGCGCAACCCTGCCTCCGCCCAGCTGCTGAAAAAACTGGGCTTTGTGCAGGAAGGCTTGCTGCGCCAGCGCTGGAAGTTCAAGGGCGAGATCAAGGATACCTGGATGTTTGGCCTGCTGCGGGATGAATGGCAGGCAGCAAACAGGCCAGGCTGAAGCAGTCTATTATGTAGTGATACCACCAGTCGCCATGGCTGGCTGCTAGGCGCGCATCTTGCCCGGTCGCGGCAGCCAACTATACTGTCCAGACGCATCCATATTCACCAAGGAAAACGCCATGACCACCTTTGCCACCTCCCGCGACATACCCGCCAGCCCTAAGCAAGTATTCGCCGCCATCAGCGAAGCGGAACGCCTGGCGCGCTGGTGGGGGCCAGCCGGTTTTAGCAATACCTTCAGCATTTTCGAGTTCAAGACGGGCGGCCAGTGGTCTTTCGTCATGCATGGGCCTGACGATAAAAACTATCTCAACGAAAGCCAGTTTGCCGAAGTCGTAGCCCCTCACAAAGTGGTGGTGCAACATATTTCAGAACCCAGGTTTCGCCTGACGATCAGCCTCGCCCCCTCCCCCACCGGCACGCTGGTGTCGTGGACACAGGTGTTTGAAGATGCCCAGATAGCCAGCAAGATTGAACACATCGTGGTGCCGTCGAATGAGCAGAATCTTGATCGACTGACGGTGGAGGTGGTGGGTGGGTAAGGCGTACCCGGCAGCTTGCTCAGTGCGCTTGCAACTTGCTCGCTGCCTGTATCGGTTTTTGAGTTGGAGAACACGGCAAACCGACGCTCTGCGACGAAGCCGTGCGGTAGGGTGCATTGCAATGCACCGCATGTGATCTTTGCACCTCTGGATAAATTGCCTTTGCCGTGTGCGGCCTTGACATGCAGCGCATTACAATGCGCCCTACGTCACGGACTTGATCGATGTCTTGATTGATTTAAAATGCCGTACGCTCCCCTTCCCTCTGCTGTATCGCTTCTTTGAGATGACGAACACGGCAAACCGACGCTCTGCGACGAAGCCGTGCGGTAGGGTGCATTGCAATGCACCGCATGTGATCTTTGCATCCCTAGATAAATCACCTTTGCCGCGTATGAAGCAGACATGCGGCGCATTATCTCCGTCTCGTTAATTATCTCCCAAGCAAATTTCAGGTTGATGCTGGTCACAAAATAAATTCAATCCAATTCCGCCTGGCTTAATACCAAGCCGCTCCTATATATCAAATAAGGTGTTTTCCCCGTTTACATATAACCAACAATTCCATACGAAATCATACTTTTCAATACAATTTCGTATTGACATAGATTATACGGAAGCGTATAGTTCTATACATGGTCAGACAAACAAAGAAAGCGACAAATGAGCACGCAAACTTATTTCGGATTGCCCAGCACTTACTACGCCCAGCCAGCCACTGCATCTACTGCGGTACTCATGAACGGGCAAAACCTGATCGACGCCTTTGCAGAATGCAGCATGGAACAATGCGACAAAATGGCCAGCATGCTGGGCCAGGGGCGGTATGAAAACTTTGGCCGGATGATGGCGAAGGTCTTGCATGACTGGCAGCAATAAATACTGAATCTGGGCACTGAATCTCAGCACTAATTTTCAACACTGAAACACGATGCAACTGATCGCATCGCACCCACAAAAGTATACGCTGGTGAAATCGGGTCGCGGCCAATTTCATCTTTTGCCGGGGTCAGCGTCCGGCACCTTGTCTGCGCTGGCCTTGCACCTTCTGCTGCCGCGTTCACCCGCGGCGGGCAAGGCCAGCGCATCACATTGTCATCCTGTTTTTTCCCGGCATCACCAGCCAGCCGCAATGGCCAGCTAGCTATAGCAGCACCGCAGCAATACCAAAGCAGCAATACCAAG
>Ga0207952_1001096_pt1 | contig 13326 bp, 11 predicted proteins | sample SubbioR12Aug_8Ca_FD_184831 | JGI IMG/M metagenome (GOLD analysis project Ga0207952, IMG submission 184831) | Serpentinite rock and fluid subsurface biosphere microbial communities from McLaughlin Reserve, California, USA - CR12Aug_8Ca (SPAdes) | ecosystem: Environmental > Terrestrial > Deep...
CAAGTCGGCCGAACCCGGCGAGCGGTCAGTAGTTGTCAATCTGTGCCCGCTGAAGGCGCCCGCTGTAGTCCACGTAACCGACCTTGGTCTCGGAGTAGAACTCATACACTTCCCACCCCCCTTCGCGGTGCCCGTTCCCTGTCTGCTTCACTCCACCGAACGGCAGGTGCGCCTCGGCACCGATGGTGGGAGCGTTGATGTAGGTGATTCCGTTGTCGAGTTCATTCAGGGCCCGGAAGGCCAGGTTCACGTCGCGCGTGTAGACCGACGAGGACAGGCCGTAGCGTACATCGTTGTTCACAGTGAACGCCTCGTCGGCGTCCTTCACGCGTACGACGGCAAGTACCGGCCCGAAAATTTCTTCCTGTTCGAGGCGTGACTTTGGCGCCACACCCGTGAAGATCGTGGGCTGATAGAAGTACCCGTTGTCCAGCGCGCCGCCTTTGGCGCGGGCTCCACCGAGTTGGAGGTCGCACTCTGCGCCACCGATGGCGACATACCGATCAACCTTGGAGACCGCGTCGGCGTTGACGAGCGGGCCCACGTCGGTGCCCTTCGCACGACCGTCGCCGAGCACGAGCGCGCCCGCGCGTTTGACCAACATGGCCACGAACTCGTCGTGCACGCCGTCCTGCACGATAAGCCGACTCGTAGCGGTGCAGCGCTGGCCCGTAGTGCCGAAAGCGCCCCAGAGGATGCCTTCGAGCGCGAGATCGAGGTCGGCGTCGTTCAGCACGATCATGGCGTTCTTGCCGCCCATTTCGAGCGAGAGACGCTTGTGCATCCGCCCACAGGTCTCGCCCACCATCGCACCTGTATCGGTGGATCCCGTAAATGAAATGAGCGGGACGTCTGGGTGGGCGACGAGGGCCGAACCGGCCTGCCCCTCACCGTGCACGAGTTGGATGACCTCGGGAGGCAGCCCCGCTTCGAGGAGGATTTCCACCAGAACGGTGGCCGTATGCGGGACATCCTCCCCCGGTTTCAGGATCACCGAGTTTCCGCAGAGGAGTGCGGGGAACGCCTTCCAGGTCGGGATCGCCAGCGGAAAGTTGAAGGGGGTAATCAGGCCGGCCACGCCAATCGGTCGGCGGAAGCTCATCGCCCACTTGTTCGCGAGTTCGCTCGGGACGGTGTGCCCAAAGAGGCGACGCCCCTCGGTCGCCGCATAGTAGGCCGTGTCGATGCCTTCCTGCACGTCGCCGCGGGTTTCGGCGAGTGGCTTCCCCATCTCGCGGGTCATCAGGTCCGAAATCTCTTCCTTGCGGGCTGCGAGCAGATCGCCCACGCGGCGCAGCACATCACCGCGGGCCGGCGCTGGCGTGCGCCGCCACTGCTGGAAGCCCCGCCGCGCCGAAGCAACGGCGCGATCCACATCGCCCGCGTCCGAGATGGGGAAACGGCCGATCACGTCCTGCGTGGCGGCGGGATTCACGTTGTCGCGATAGGCGCCGGCAGCGGGCGGAACCCAGGCGCCGCCAATGAAGTTCAACCAGGTTTTCACGTGTGCGGAGAAAGGAGAGAGAGGGACGGACGAGCCTGTGCTACGAGCAGGTCCACGTTGCCGGGTGGTTGGCGCTGGGTACCGCGTAGCCCGTGCGGGGGAGCACCTCGATGGAACCGAGCACCAGCCCCCAGAGCACGAGCAGCAACGACAGGATGTGGCTCTTGCCCGCACGGTGGCGCCAGGTCCAGATCGCGCTCCAGCCGCCGGCGGCCACAAGCGTGACGACGGCGAGAAGGTAGGCACTCAGGCCAAATCCACAGCGTGCAGCGTAGGGCCAGAAGATGATGGCCACGCCGAGCGCAACGGCCAGACCCAATCGCGCAAAGACGCCGAGCGTGGATGTGGACTGTTGTTGCTGCGACGCGGCGGCTTTCGCCTGCGGCGTGGGCGCGGACTTGGCGGGGAACATCGCCTCGTCCGACACGCTCTCCATCGCGCGGTCGATCTTCTTCAACTCGGCGTCCCAGTTGCGGTCGTTCATGTTTGGCTCACGGTTCGTCGCGTCCGAGATGATGACGTTCAATCTTCTTGTAAAGATTCGAGCGCGGCATGTCGAGCGCCCGCGCCGTCTCCGCCACGTTCCAGTCGTGCTCGCGCAGCTTGGCCAGGAGGAACGACCGCTCGGAGGCGAGCTTGAACTCCTCGTAGGTGCGGGCCGACTGGATGGCACCGACGGTGCCGGCATCCAGGTTCCGCGCACCGACCAGTCGGTCCACGTCGCTGACACCTATGATGGGGCCCCCGGAAAGGATCGCCAGGCGCTCGATGGTGTTGCGCAGCTCACGCACGTTTCCCGGCCACTCGAAACTCGCCAGTCGCGCGACCGCCTCCGGCGCAATCGCCGCCGGCACGCCACCACCTTCTCTGGCGAACTGTTCCAGAAAATGCCGCACAAGTGAGGGGATGTCGTCGCGGCGCTCGCGGAGGGCCGGAACATGGAGCGGCACCACATTGAGCCGGTAGAACAGGTCCTCGCGAAAGCGCCCCGCACCGATCTCGTCCTCGAGCTTCTTGTTCGTCGCGGCGACGACGCGCACGTCCACGTGCCGCGGCTTCGCGCCGCCAATGCGGGTGACCTCCCCTTCCTGCAACACCCGGAGCACCTTGGCCTGTGCCGCCAGCGACATGTCGCCGATTTCATCGAGAAAGAGCGTACCGCCATCGGCCTGCTCAAACTTTCCGGCGCGGTCCTGCACGGCCCCGGTGAACGAGCCTTTCATATGCCCGAACAGTTCGCTCTCAATCAGCTCGCCCGGAATCGCGGCGCAGTTGACCTCGATGAACGGCTTTCGCGCGCGCGCGGAGTTCTTGTGCAACGCCCGGGCGACAAGCTCCTTGCCGGTGCCGTTCTCACCGGTGACGAGGACCCGCGCGGGGGTCGCAGCGACACGCTCGATCTGCGCGATGAGCGCCCGGATCCCTGCCGAGCTGCCGACTATTTCAAACCGCGACTCGATGTGCGCGCGTAGCTGCGCATTCTCTTCGCTGAGGTCGATGCGGCCGAGCGCGTTCCGCAGCGTGACCAGGATCCGGTCGGTGTCGAGCGGCTTCTCGAGAATGTCGTAGGCGCCGAGCTGTGTGGCTTCCACGGCATTCTGGATGGTGGCGTGGCCGCTGATCATGACCACGACGGCGCTTGGCACCCGCTCTTTGAGGCGCTTCAACGTCTCAATGCCGTCGAGTCCTTCCATCTTGACGTCGAGGAAGACCAGGTGCGGCAGCCACTGCTCGGCCAGCATCACCGCTTCGGTGCCGTTGGAGGCCGTGCGCACCTCGTAGCCTTCGTACTCGAGCAGCTGGGTGAGCGCGGCGCGGATTCCCTGCTCGTCGTCGACGACAAGGATACGCCTCACCGAACCGCCTTGTAGAGCGTAACGCGACCGCCGGTCACCCGGATGTCGGCGACTTCCCGCGGCACGGCGAGCGCAATGGCTTCGGGGGGAGCGGACGCATCGGTGCGCGGGGCGATTCGCTGGACCACGCGCCCAATCGCGGCCGAGGGGAGCGCGAGATTGCCGAAGGCGATACGCTCGACGACAAAGCGTGCGGTGCCTGGCGACACGACGACTGGTCGGCCACGCACCTCAATACGCTGCGTGCCTTCGAGGACCCCGGCGAGAGGGCCAAGCGCTGCGGCGCCACCCAGATCGGCCATTCGTATGTTGCCACGCAATGAAATGACGTTCTCTCCAGCGAGCGCCTCAGCCGTGGGCGCTGCCGCGGGCGTCGAGCCCCTTGCACCCCCAAGCGCTGCCGGAGCCGCAGCCGACAGCGCACGCATCGCGGGTTCCAGGGCAAGCGACGCCAGATCCGCCGCCGTGGTATTCACGAACACCGGACCCGATGGCCGACGGAACGACTCGATCGCCTGGCGCGCGCGCGTCGCGCCCGCCACGGTCAGCGGCTCCCAGGTCGGGACCACGGCGGCGGTTTTCGGGGCTGCAGTCCAACCCATCTTGTCGCGCAGACGCGGCTCCCACATGCCGCGCGTGATGTAGGCGACGGCGCCGAGCACGATGAGCACGGCGAGCACGACAATCTTGCCGATGCATCCGAACATCAGCGGGTCCCCGCCAACGCGGGTGACTCATGCGAGTCTCCGAGTACCGCGATGTCATCCGCGCCGGCCGGCTCGCTTGCCCGGCCTGAGCGAAAGCCGCGCAGGTCGAGTTCGACGCGCTCGAATCCCGTCGCGACTACCGCGCGGCGAAGCCGCTCGCGTGCGTCATCGCTCTGCCAGCGTCCAAGTTCATTCGCAGTCATCTCGATGCGGGCGGTTTCCCCGTGGAAGCGCACACGCAGGTCGCCGCTCACATCGAGCGCCCTGAGCGCCTGCTCTGCCTGATCGACGCGTGCCAGGCGCAGCGGCGTCACTGCGGTGCCCGTGGGCAGGCGCGAGCTCAGGCACGGCGATGACGGTTGATCCCAGGTGGGTAACCCGCGCAGGCGCGACAACGTGCGAATGTCCGATTTGGTCAGCCCCGCCTCAGCGAGCGGCGAAGTCACACCCCATTCACGCGCGGCAGCCATGCCGGGCCGGTGTCCGTGCAAGTCGTCGGCGTTGGTGCCGTCAATCACGGCCGCGATGCCGAGTTCGCGGGCAAGCGGCACAAGCCGGGACCAGAGTTCGCCTTTGCAGAAGTAGCAGCGATTCGACGGATTCGCCGCATAGCGTGGGTCGTTCATCTCGTCAGTGTCCACTTCGCGCACCGTCAGTCCGATTTGCGTGGCGACTGCTCGCGCATTGGCCCACTGCGACTCAGGATACGATGGGCTGCGGCCGATGACGGCCACCGTGTTGGCGGCACCGAGGGCCTGGAGTGCGACGGCGGCGAGATAGGCCGAGTCCACTCCGCCACTGTAGCCAATGAGCACCGACCCGCGGGCGCGCAATCCATCCACAAGCGTCGCTTCGCGCGCGAGCGCATCGGCTTCGATTTCGGTCGAGTGGAGTACGCTGGAAAGAGTCATCAGGCCCGGTGTTTCCGTCAGATGGGAACCTACCCGGCGGTCCCACTCTATGGTATGGCCACGGCCCTCCCCACACCGCCTCCGGCCGGGCGATGTGCAAGTCTTTCCGTGGGCAGCGTCTCCTAGGCAACTCCAGCCACAGAGATGCGAATGTTTCGAACGATTCGAAGGCTCCTGATCGCCGCGCTCGCCGTCGCCGCCTCCGGCGACGCCGTCAGCGCGCAACGCGAACGAACGGACCGGCCGTGCGCTCCCTGCCCGCCCGGTGCGCGCTGCCTCGTGCCGTCATGCCCGGTGTCCGGCCCCGAAGCCATACGGACGCTGACCCACGTGCGCGCGCAGATGGACGGGCGTGTGATCCGCTACGAAATCGAAGACCGTTACATCAACCGCGGCAGCCGCCCGGCCGAAGTGGACTATGTGCTGCCCCTGCCCAAAGGCGCGGCGTTCGAAAACCTCGAACTCTCCATCAATGGCGAGATGGTCGCGGGCGAAACCATGCGCGCCGAGCGCGCCCGCGCGGTGTACGAAGAGATTGTGCGCAAGCTGCGCGACCCGGCGCTGGTGGAATGGATGGGCCACGACCTCCTTCGCACCCGGATCTTCCCCATCCAGCCGGGCGAGGAGAAGCGCGTTGTGGTGCGATTCAGCGCGGTCGTCCAACGCGAAGGCGACGCCATCCGGCTCGACTGGCCCGCACGCGCGATGGCGGGTGCCCGCACGGACGACGACTGGTTCGATCTGAGCTACCCACTCGGCGGCTCGCTGGCACTCGGCGAGGCCTACTCGCCGACGCACACGCTGCATTCGCGCGACAAGAACCGTGACCGGGAGTTCCGCACCGTTCGCGCGAACGGTTCGTCCGGGGCAATGACAGTTCTTGTCCCGGTGCGCCGTGCCACCGAGGCCACGCTCTCGCTCATTTCGTATGCGCCGAGCGGCGAAGATGGCTACGCCCTGATCACCGTCACCCCGCCGGCGCGCCTCGGCCGCACCACGCCACGCGACCTGACCTTCGTCATCGACATTTCGGGCTCGATGTCGGGCCAGAAGCTCGTGCAAGCCAAGGCGGCTGGTGTGCAGTTCCTGAATTCGCTGGAGCGCGGCGATCGGTTCCGTTTGATCGCATTCTCCAGCGACGTCCGCGACTGGCGTGGCGAGTGGTCGTCGGTCAACGACGAATCGATTCGCTCGGCAACACGATTCCTGGACGAGCTGCGCGCCACGGGCGGGACGAACATCGACGGCGCCGTGGCGGCGGCACTCTCGGCCGACTCGCCACGCGGCCGACTGCCCCTGGTGCTGCTACTCACCGACGGCGCGCCCACGGTGGGCGAGACGAACGCCGATGCGATCGCCCGAAATGCCGCCGAGCTGCGCGGCAAGGCGCGCGTGTTCACATTCGGGATTGGCGCCGACGTGAATGCTGCCCTGATGGAACAGCTCGCCCTGCAGGGACGCGGCACCGCGACGTTTGTGCGGCCGCAGGAATCGGTGGAACGCGCGGTTGGTGTAGTCGCGTCGCGGCTCACCAGTCCCGTTGCGACCGACGTCTCGGTGAAGCTCGAAGGTGTGCGCCTCTACGCCGCTCAGCCCCAGGGCAAGATCGACATTTTCGCCGGACAGGACCTGGTCGTGCTTGCGCGTTACACGGGCCGTGCGGATTGGACGACGCTCTCCGTTGAAGGGCGAGGCCCGGACGGCCCGGTGCGCTGGACCCAGCGTGTGCGTGTGCCGGCCCGGAGTTCCGAGAATGCGTTCGTGGGCCGGCTCTGGGCCGTGCAGCGCATTGGCTGGCTCAGTGCGGAACGCCGAAGGACCGGCGGGAATAGCGAGACGGACAACGAACTCCGCCAGCTTGGCGAGCGGTATGGAATCCCCACGGAGCTGACGTCATATCTTGTGGTGGAGCCCGGAATGAACACCAACCAGATCGCTTCCACCGCACCGTCAACGCCGCAGCGCAGGACGCTTGGAGCCTCGGTTGCTCCCGCGCCAACGATTGCGGGCGCAGGCGCGGCCGTCAACGACCAGGCGCGGTTCGAGGCTGCCAAGCAGAGCGCCGAGCAGCGCGATATGAAATCGCTCGGTGACGAACGCAGCCGCATGGCCGAATCCGATGGCAAGATGAAGGTCGCGGGTGGTCGCGCGTTCCGGGCCGACAAGGACGGCGTGTGGACCGAAGCCAAGGAGCGGCAGGCCGCGCGGGTCGTGAAAGTGCGCGCCTACTCGGCAGCCTACTTCGCGATCCTGCGGGAACTCCCGGAACTGGCGCAGCTCTTCGCCGTGGGCGACAAGGCCCGTGTCGAAGGACGCGCCGTGGCCATCGAAGTGTCCACCGACTCGGGCGCCGTGTCGCTCGACGACGAGGCGCTGCGCGCGCTCGTGAAGGACTGGCGGTAAGAGGACCGATGCCCGTCGACGTGGATCGTCTCTTTCGAGAATATCACGAGACCCTCGTGCGCTACCTCACGCGTCGGCTGGGCGACAGAGACTGGGCTGAAGAAGTGACGCAGGAGACGTTCGTGCGCGCCCTCAGGCAGGACGCCATCGGGAACGAGAGAAGCTGGCTCTTCGCGGTGGCGTCCAACCTGGTGCGCGATGAGGCACGGAAGGTGGCACGACAACGCGAGCACCTGCAGTTGCTCGCCGCGGAAGAACGTGAGCGAGAATCAGAAAGCGCGGTTTCGGGCGAGGAGATGACACCGGAGCGCGCGAAGGACGCGGCCTGTGCACGAAAGGCACTCGATTCACTGGCTGAGCGTGACAGGCAGGCGCTGTTGTTGAAGGCAGAAGGGCTGAATTACGACGAGATGGCTGATGTGCTGGAAATCGAGAAGAGCTCCGTAGGCACGACGCTGTCGCGTGCGCGCCGGCGGCTGGCAGAGACGTACGACTCATTGCGTAACGAGGCTACTGGGAGCGCACATGTCGCATCCTGACGAAGGACTGATCCACGCCTGGCTCGATGGCGAGCTGGATGCCGCGGAGTCTGCGCGCATCGAATCGCTGGTGAAGAGTGATCCGGCCTGGGCCGCAGCGGCGGCGGAGGCGCGCGGGTTGATTGCGGCCACCTCGCGGATCGTGAGCGCGCTGGACGACGTGCCGGCGAATGTGATTCCTGCCGCACGCGCGGCAGAGCCCAGGACGGATGCGAAGGTGTTTCCGCGCGCTACGAAGCCGCGCGGCACGCCCTGGTGGGCGCTCCGCGCCGCTGCGGTGCTGGTGGTCGTCGCAGGGACAGTGGTTGTGATGCGGAACGCAACGCCCGGGGCGGTTGAGGCAGGTGCTGGGCTGGCAACGTCTGCTGCGGACCTCAAGGACTCGGCGGTCGCGCCGCTCGCGGCGGCGCCTGCTCCGGGTGCGAGTTCGGCAGCGAGGCCGGCGCCATCGGTGGCGTCGAGCGCGGACCGCCCGGCAGGTTCACGCGTGGCGGAGCAAGTGGCGGCAGCGCCACTTGCGGCTCCATCGCGCAGGGATGCGGCGACGAACCGCGCCGCTGCGGCGGAGGCGGATGTAGCCCGCCAGCTCGCTACGGAAGAAAAAGCCAAGGAATCCGAGAGCGCGAAGCTTCCTGTCGCAGGCGCCACAGCGCCGGCATCAGTGCCTGCATCAGTACCGGCCGCTGAGCGGCGCGCGCTTGGCTTCGCCGCCAAGACAATGGAAGACGTATCGGCGGCGGAGCGATGTTTTCGTGAACCGGTCGTCGCGAACTCGCGCGAACTCGGCGTGATGCATCGCGTGCGGGTGGGCGCTGACTCCGTGGCCCGCGGCGCCGAAGAGCGGCTGGATCGAGCGCGCGTCCCCGCTGATTCTGCCTCACGCGGCGTCGAAGCCCGACCCAGAGCGCGCGCCGAGGCGTCGGCAGAGATGGCCCGCCGTGTGAGTGTCTCGATGCGGGTCCGCGGCGACACGCTGATCATTGTCGGCGCCGATGGATCAACAATGCGAGCGCTCCGCGTCAGCTGTCCTTCGCCTTAGCGCGGTAGCGCAACGCCTCCGCCATTGCGGCGTTGTCGACTTCGGCAGCGCCGTCGAGGTCTGCGATCGTGCGCGCCACGCGCATCGCGCGATGATAGCCTCGCGCGGAAATGCCAAGCCGCGCCGCCGCTTGCTCAAGAAAGGCGCGCGCATCGTCGGTGAATCCGCCGTGTGCCGTGAGCCAACGGCCGGGCACCTCGGCGTTCGTGCGTACGCCACCCAGGTGTGCGAATCGTTCCTGTTGTCGCGTGCGCGCCGCGCTCACTCGCGCACGAATGGCCTGCGATGACTCTTCACCCCGCGCCGTGCGGAGCGATGCGATCTCCACCGCGCCGACATGCGCGTGCAGATCGATCCGGTCGGCCAGGGGTCCGGAGAGGCGTGAGCGATAGCGCTCGATATCGGCCGCGCTGCAGTGGCAGCGGCCGTCGTTGCTCGCAGCGTGGCCACACTTGCAAGGGTTTGCGGCCGCGATGAGTTGAAAGCGCGCGGGAAAGGCGACAGCGTTCGCGGCGCGCGCGATCACCACGCGGCCGTCTTCAAGGGGCTGGCGCATGGCATCGAGCACGTGGCGCGGCAGTTCGAGCAGCTCGTCGAGAAAGAGCACACCACGGTGGGCCAGGCTCACTTCGCCGGGGCGCGGGCCCGGTCCACCGCCAATCAGCCCCGCGAGCGATATCGTGTGGTGCGGCGCGCGAAAGGGCGGCGTCCGTGAGGGGATCGTCCCCGGAATTACGAGCCCACCTACCGAGTGAATCGCCACGACCTCGAGGCGCTCGTCGTCAGTCAGTGTGGGCAGGATGCCAGGCAGTCGTCGCGCAAGCATCGTCTTGCCCGTGCCGGGCGGCCCCATCATCAACAGGTTGTGTCCTCCGGCGGCCGCAATTTCGAGCGCGCGTTTCGCCGCCGCCTGCCCGGCCACATCGGCAAAGTCGAGGACATCCGCGATGTCCGGCGCCTGCGGCTCGCGCGCCTCAAGCTCGGCGGCCGGGAGATTGGCCCCGTGCGCACGTATTTGTTGCACCACCTGCGCGAGCGTCGTGGCCGCGACGATCCGCGCCGTGCGATCCCCGCCGCCAATCAGTGTTGCCTCTGGAACGTTCGCCGCCGGAATCAACAGGCATCCGCCGGCCCGCGCCGCCGCACGCGAGAGCGAGAGCGTGCCGCGTATCGCGCGAATCGACCCATCGAGTCCGAGTTCTCCGGCCGCGATCAGCCCGCCGAGCGCATCGGGCTTGAGTGCGCCCGTGGCGGCGAGCAGCGCGAGGGCAATGGGGAGATCAAATGATGTGCCGTCCTTGCGCACGTCCGCCGGGGAGAGGTTCACGGTGACGCGACGCGAGGGAACGTCGAACCCCGAGTTCGCGAGCGCCGACGTCACACGCTCACGCGCTTCGCGCACCGCATTTGATGCGAGTCCGACGATGGTCCAGGACGGGAGCCCGGCGACGACGTCCACCTCGACGGTGATGTCGAGCGCGTCGATGCCGATGACGGTGGCGGAGCGGATGGCGGCGAGCATGCGCCAAGTGTTGCTCGCACCCCGAGCGTTGTCGCTACCAGAAATCGCGGCATTGCAATCACGGCCGCCGCATCGTGCGCCCGTCCCCCCAGGTCCCCACACGTCCCGGACTTCCCCGCTCTTAATCCCTCTTACTTTCGGTATTTGTTCGGTATATTATTCCCTCCCGCTTTCATTGTATGTCGACCTCTCTCGCCTCCCTCCGCGCGCTTATCCAGGAGCGCTTTCCCGATGCCGTCCCCTTCGGCACGTCGGGGCGCACGGTGCAGCCGGTGGCCACGGGGATTCCCGAGCTCGACCGCGCCCTGCCCCGCGGCGGCTTCCCACTCGGCAAACTCTCCACCTGCGAGCCGCAGGGAGGCGCGACGTCCATTCTTCGCGCGGCCTGCCAGGCAACAATCACTTCGGGTGACCGCGCCGCGTGGATCGACGGCGCGGGCACCACAACCGGTGCGTTCTGGGATGCCGGGCCTCTCCTCGTTCGCCCGCGCGGAGAGAAGCAGGCGATTGCTGCTGCCGATCTTCTGCTGCGATGCGGCGGCTTTCGTCTCGTAGTTCTCGCGGGCACCGAACTCGCGAGCGCCGACTGCGTGCGACTCGTGCGCGCCGCGCACGAAGGGGGCGGCGCATTTGTCGCCCTCACGACGCAGGCCACGATGGCCGCGCTCCGGCTCACGACCCGCATTGCTCCCGATTCATGGCGCTGGCATCACGATCCCTTCGGCGACCCTGCCGATGTGCGTGAGGTCCGGCTTCATGCAGAGGTGCGCGCCCTGGGGTGGAATGGGCGCGCGCAGTTCACTCTACCGGTGCAGTCCCATGAGCTTCGTCTGTCGCTCGATCCAGGCCTCGCCGACCGGCGAGGGGTCAGTCGTCCTGCGGCGCCGCGAGGGAATCGAAAACGCGCGCGAGGGGGATCTCGAGGGCCGGGATCGCGCTGAGTGGTTGCCAGCGAATGATGTCGGTGATGACCTGGGGCTCGTCGGATCCCTGCGTCCAGATGTGGGCGCAGCGTTCAAAGCGGTCGACCACCCAGTACCCCTTGATGCCGAGCGTGAGATACGCCTCACGCTTGAGGACGAGGTCACGACGCCGAGTGGTCCGCGACAGCACCTCGACCACAAGGTGCGGCAGCGGAAGTTCCTCCCATTTCTCCGGCACCGGTCCCGTGAGCTTTGGCACCACAAGCACGTCTGGCTGGAGTTCGTTGTCTTCAAACACCACGGCACCGGGGCCAAGCGGCACGCCCAGCCCGTGCGTCGTGCAGTACTCACGCAATGCCGTGATCAGGGCATTGCTGATCCACTGGTGCGGCACCGATGCCTGCGGCGTCACGAACAGCTGCCCGTCCAGAACTTCGTACCGGTTCCCGTCGTCGGGGAAGTACGCGAGGTGCGCGCGCGTCCAGCGGAATGGTTTCCGCGGCGCGACTGTCTGCGCTCGTTTGGTCGCCATGTACACAGCGTAATCCCTCTCGGCCGAGTGACGCAATGGGTGAGCATTGGCGGACGATGGGCGCACGCATACGGAGATGCGTCACCAAATCGTTGTCTCAGGCATCATGGTGTTGCGACCGACCGATCTGCCGTATCAGTCGCTTCGGAGCGCGTCCCATGAGCTTCGTCTGTCTCTGGAGCCCCGCCTGGCGGACCGTCGCGGCCGACCACGGCAAGGACGCAAACCCCGCTCCCGTCGCCCATCCTGAAATCGCCTCCACGCTCCTCGCGCGCGCGCCGCGCGTGGCAACGGGAGAGGGAGGCGTGATCTGGGCCGATGCGCGCGGATTCTCCACGCACGGAAAAGTGGAACTCGCCGCGGAGCTGCTCACGCTGCTCGCGCGGCGCGGACTCACCGATGCGCGCGCTGGCATCGCCGCGACGCCGGTGGCGGCAGAACTCGCGGCGCGGCACGGAGGTCCACGCAACGCCGCGTCCAACCGTGTTGGGCCGCAGACGGCGGCACCGAACGTTGCCGATCGCATCATCGTGGTGCCCGTTGGCGCGGACCGCGCGTATGTCGCGCTCTTTCCGCTCGCGGCGCTCAACCCCGAGCCGCGCTTGCGCCCGCTCCTCTTCGGCATTGGCGTCAGCACCTGCGGCGAGTTTGCCGCGCTCGACCGCGAGTCCATAGAAGTACGGCTTGGTGCCCAGGCCGTACCACTGTGGAAACTCGCGCGCGCTGACGACCCGCGGCTGATCTTCGCCCCCGCCCCACCCGAGGCGCCGCACGCCTCACTCGAGTGGGTGGAATACGCGCTCAAGGATCCGCTGCGCCTGCTCTTCGTGCTCAACAACCTCATCGACCGCGTCTGCGCCACCCTTGCCGCCACCGGCGAAGGAGCGCGCGAGATCACCCTCGAGTTCGCGCTCACCAACAAGTCCGTGCACGTGGAGATGATCCGCGCCTCGCGCCCCACGGCCAACCGGCGCACGTGGATCCGGCTCGTGCGCACGCGCGTGGAGAACATCCGGCTCACCGCCGCCGTCACCGGCATCACGGTGCACGCCTCGCGCATTGCGCCACGCGAAGCCCCGCAGGGAGACCTCTTCGACAAGGGTCTCGCGAGCAGCCAGGCCACGGAAGACGCCGTCGCACGCCTCGTGGAAGATCAGGGCGATGTGGTCGTGACGCCGCAGAACTCCGCGCACCCCCTGCTCGACGAACGCACGAGCTGGAGCGCCCAGACGATTCGCCTCACGACACTCCCCGCGGCTGTGTATGAACGTCTTCAACCGCAACCGCGACTCCATCTCCAACTCGCCCCCGCCCCGCGCGCCATCGTGGTCGAGACCACGCCACGCCGCGACCACACCATCCCCCTGCGTTATCGCGACGACGCCGGATG